>OBLF01002068.1_pt1 | contig 14429 bp, 19 predicted proteins | sample 1519231 | NCBI WGS metagenome assembly OBLF01 (sample SAMEA2602895, study PRJEB22501) | metagenome | reverse complement strand
GCCGGTCTCAAAGTGTTTTGGATATCATTCAATCGGCTCACTCCAATCCGCCGGCGCCGTCAGACAGATCCCAGAGATCTTCCAGGCTCAGATTCAGACTGCGGCGCTCCGGTGTACTGATATCCAGCACACGGTAGCCCTTCCGGTTATAAAGCCGCTGGATCAGTTCCTTACTGCTCTGGCCCACCAGCTGGGCAGCCTGCAGGCGCTGCTTGTCCAGAATAATGCTGCTCTGGATGATCTCACCGGTGCGCTCATCTCTGAGCGTCACGGGGAAGCGGCGTGCTTCAATAACGATTCTGTTCATCCTGATACCTCCAGACTGTTTCCCTCATTCTTTCTGACCCACTCACGCAGGCCGTCCTTGCTGACCCGGATACGCCGTCCAATGCGGATCGCTGGAAAACCATCAACATGCACCAGGTCATAGCACTGCTTCACACAGATGCCCAGCTCTGCCGCCGCCTCCGATACCGATAACGTCAGCCGCTCCGTTCGTTCTGTCATAGCCTTTATACCTCCTCTTCAATCAATTCTGCCGGATCTACATTCAGAGCCTTCGCAATTTTTCCCAATGTTCCGGTACGGATTCCCCGTCCTCCCATTGCGTTGTTCAGTGTTGGCCGTGGAAGCTGTGTTACTGCTTGCAGATCTGCTGGGCTCATGCAAGCACGGGCCATCGTGAGCAGCAACTTTTGTCGGTCAATCTTCATCGTATCACCTCCCGAGCAGATAAGTTTTGGTCTAATCAAGAATATATCAGATATATATTTATCTGTCAATATAAAAATAGATATTTTTTTATCTGTACTTTTTAATTGCTTTATGCTATTCTCATTCTAGAAAGGGGTATGGTAATGATGAATGTAGTAATGATTGGAGAAAAAATTAAGTCCTTCAGGGAGAAGCAAGGGCTTACACAAAAGGAACTTGGTTCTCTGTGCGGAATGGCTGATTCAGCCATTAGAAAGTACGAATCTGGTGCAGTCAAACCTAAAATGACAACTGTATCGCGTATAGCAAAAGCACTTGGTGTAGAAACCCTGATTTTGACAAAAGATGATCCTAATTACCCAATCACATTTTCTATCCCTATTTCTGAGCTTGAAAGCACTTTGAAAACAATGTTTGGAACAGATGATATTCACCGCCGTATATCGGCATCTCTCACGAAACTCAACTCAACAGGCCAGCAGAAGGCTGTAGAGCGTGTTGAAGAGCTTACCAAGATACCAGACTACCAGAAAGAGAAAAAACCCGCAGAGGGCGATTAAAGGCCATCCGCAGGGTATAAAAGAACCACCCCCGCTGCAGAAGCGCCCACAGCGGCTCTAAATCAAGCAGAGAGCAAAGAAAAAAGCCCCGACGAAAAGTCGGAGCATTGAAGAATGCGAAATGGCCGCCCTGGCTATTCCAGTGTACTTTCATTTGGATTTGAAATCAGCGCGTGGCATGAACAAGGTCTCATTTGAAATGAGACCCTTATAGGCTCACAGCAAGGAAAAAAAGAACCTCCCCCGGCGCTACCAACACCGGGAGAGGCATAGAGCAAAAGAACTGGCGATCAAACCAAGGCCCCTTTGCGCCCTTTATTGTATCACAGGGCCGGGCCGGATGCAAGAAAGGAGTTTCTATCATGGCAAAGAAAAACGGCAGCAGAGCTGCTCAGGGTGCCGGCACGATCCGGAAGAAGATCGTTACCCGCAACGGCAGGGAGTACACTTATTGGGAAGCGCGGCTCACCACTGGCCGGGATCCAGGCACCGGCAAACAAGTGCAGCGGAGTTTTACCGGAAAGACACAGAAGGAAGTGCGGGAGAAGCTGCAAGCCGCTGCCGTGGAGGTCAATACCGGCATGTATACCCCGCCGCAGAAAATGACAGTAGGGCAGTGGCTCGACACCTGGGCTGCAGAATACCTGGGCGCCGTTAAGCAGAATACTATCCGCATCTATACGCTGAACATCAAAAAACACCTGAAGCCTGCGCTGGGAGCAGTCAAGCTGTCAGATCTCCGGCCGCACATGGTTCAGGCTTTTATAAATAATCTTCAGGAGCGCCCTGAGAAGCTCTCTGCGGCGTCTGTCTGTCTGGCCTACAAAGTACTCCACATGGCACTTGAAAAGGCTGTGAGGCTTGATTATCTTCCACGGAATCCTGCTTCGGATTGTGTTCTGCCAAAACCGGAGAAAAATGAGATCGCCCCGCTTACTGATGAACAGGCGGCAGCACTCTTACAGGCCGCTATGGATACAGAACTGGAGAATATAATACCGGTGGCTTTGTTCACCGGTATGCGGTTGAGTGAGATCCTGGGGCTGACATGGGACAGTGTAGATCTAAAGGCCGGTTCTATTACAATCTCAAAACAGCTTGCCCGGCCTGAGCACAGGGCGGCAGGGTTGTTCATCACGCCGAAGAACGGCCAAAGCCGCACTGTCATTCCCGCCGCATCAGTCATACAGGCTTTGAAAAAGCAGAAGATATACCAAGCCAAGATCCGCCTGCGTGTTGGGCCGCTATGGAGCAATGATGCCGGTCTGATCTTCACGGAAGAGGACGGCAGCCCTATCAATCAGTGGAACATAGAAAAAGCCTTTAAGGAGTTGCTGGCAACTGCAAAAATCTCTAATGTCCGCTTCCACGATCTCAGGCATACATACGCAGTCAATTCCATCCGCGCCGGCGATGATATTAAAACCATACAGGGCAATCTGGGCCATGCCTCAGCTGCCTTCACGCTGGATCGTTACGGACACTATACGGAGCGTATGAAGCGGGACAGTGCGGATAGAATGGAGACTTTTATAACGGATGTTCTGTCCCGCAAAGGGAAAACATAAGGGAAAACACCCCTGACAGAAGCCCAGAAAACCGCTCACAGCCTTTTATTTTCAGGCTGTGGGCGTTTTTTCTTTATGCAACTGCCGGTTGACAGGATTCCAGCCCCGGATGCTTGTCCTTTTTGCGCTTATCTGGTAGAATTGATGCAAGAAAACGCAAAGGAGAGCGCTATGGAACTGAACGAACGCATTGCCGCCGTCCGAAAAGCCGCCGGGCTGACCCAGGAGCAGCTGGGCGAACTGGTGAACGTCAGCCGCCAGGCCGTCAGCAAATGGGAATCCGGCCAGGCGGTGCCGGATGCGCTGACCATCGCTGAACTGTGCCGGAAGCTCCATGTTTCCGCGGACTACCTGCTGCTGGGAACAGACCCGGAAAACACACCTGAGAACGCCGCCCCGGCCTACGACCTGCCGGACACCTGCCCCTGCTGCGGCCGCAGCGTGGAGGGCACCCTCTGCCCGGTATGCGGCTATCCCCTGCCCACCGTGCCGCCCCGGGGCCCTAAATACGCCATTTATTCCACAGGCACCGTCAGCAAGCTGTCCGAGGCGGAAGCCGCTCTGCAAAAATATTGCGGCTGTTCCCCGGAGTACGCCCAAATGCTGGCCCAGCAGTGCAACGGCACCAATTACAGCGGGCGGGTCCTGCTGCGGCGGGATCTGACGGACAGCGCCGCCCAGTACCTGGCCGCCAACCTGCGGGACACCTTCTTTGATCTCAAAATCGTGCTGGACGAGGGCGAATCCGATGACACGCTGCTGACGAGGGAAAGCGCCATGGAGCTGCCCCCCTCCGCCCACCCGGAGAAAAGTGGCCTGGGCTTCTGGGGCGTGGTGGCGGCCGTCATTGTGGCGTTGCTGATTCTCTCCCTCTTCTGATGAAAGTCTGTCTGCGCCGTTACGGCCCGCCTATTGCCGTCATCGCCTCCCTGTACCTTCTGAACCGCTTCTGGCTGGTTCCCCGCACCGCCGGGCTGCTCCACCGGCTGCTGGCCTGGCACTTTGCCGACTTTCTGGCCGGGGGACTGATGCTCTGCGTGCTGGACTGCGCCCTGGAGCTGTCGGGACGTCCCCCGGTTCGGCAGGCCGCTTCCGCCCTCGGTTTCTCTTTCCTCTGCGGCACCTTCTGGGAACTGGTAACGCCGCTGTACCTCCCCCGCTCCGTGGGGGACTGGCGGGACGTGCTGGCTGTGTGCCTGGGCGGCTTGACCATGTTCTTCATGTTGAACATTCGGAAGAAGCCATAAAAATATGCCTGTTTCTTACGAAACAGGCATATTTTCTTTATTTTCAAGCAGTGGCGATGATATCCCGATTCAGTACGAAGTACTCCACACCGGAGTACAGGGTGGTGATGGCGATGATGGCCACGCACACCGCATTGAGCCAGCCGGGAATGGGCAGGAACATGACCACGATGCACACCATGGTGCTGGCGGTTTTTACCTTGCCGGACCATCCGGCGGCAATGACCCGGCCCTTGTCGCTGGCGATCATCCGCAGGCCGCTGACGGCGAACTCCCGGATGATGACGATCAGCAGGGCCCAGGCAGGCATCTGGCCGATCTCCACGAACCAGAGCATGGCCGCCGTCACCAGGCACTTGTCCGCCAGAGGGTCGGCAAATTTGCCGAAATCCGTCACCAGGTTGTACTTCCGTGCGATTTTGCCGTCCAGCATGTCGGTAAAGCTGGCGATGATGAAAATGGCCAGCGCCACCCAGGTGGCCCCGGGGAATCCCCAGTACAGCACCACCATAAAGACCGGGATCAGCAGGATCCGCAGCATGGTCAGTTTATTGGGTAAATTCATTGTTTTTTCCTCTTTTCGTTTTTGGGGAACCAGCCCTTTTCCACCCGCCGTTCCTGTTCAAACAGCTCCCGGATGCTCCAGAAGCAGGCAAAGGCCAGGATGCCCAGCAAGGCTCCCGCATACAGATCCGCTGTCAGCAGGGACCCGGCGGCCAGCGCCAGTCCGGCGATCAGAAACACCGGCCAGCAGCCCTTGCCGAACCGGTACTCCGCCCGGATCACAATGGGGTGAAACACGCCGATGATGACAAAGGAGGCCGCGCCCAGCAAAATGCCGCCCCAGTTCATTCCCCGGCCAATTCTCCGGTGGTCTCGCCGTCCATGGTGCCCGTCAGCCGGACATTCACAAAGGTGCCGGGAGCAATCTCTCCGTCAGCGGTAAACCAGATACGGCCGTCGATGTCCGGAGACTCGGCGTAGCTGCGGCCATAGAACATCTGGGCCTGGGGATCGTAGCCCTCGCAGAGGACCTCCCGCTCTTCCCCCAGGATGGAGTCGTTGTAGGCGTCGATGATGTCGGACTGGACATCCACCGCCAGTTCCGCCCGTCGCTTGGCCTCCTCGGTGTCCACGTGGTCCATCAATGCCGCCTTGGTGCCCTCCTCCGGGGAGAAGGGGAACACCCCCGCCCGCTCGATCTTCACCTCCCGCAGGAAGTCACACAGCTCCTCAAAGGCCGCGTCGTCCTCATAGGGCAGGCCGGTGATGAGGCTGGTCCGCAGTACCAGGCCGGGGATCTTCTCCCGCAGCTTTTTCAGCAGCCCCAGCAGCTCCGCCTTGGTATCCCGGCGGTTCATGGCCTTCAAGATCCGGTCGTTGCAGTGCTGGATGGGGATATCCAGATATTTCACGATCTTGGGCTCGTTGGCAATCACGTCGATCAGCTCGTCGGTGGTGTCCGTGGGATAGAGGTAGTGGAGCCGGATCCAGTGGAAGTCCAGCTTGCACAGCTCTTTCAGCAGCTTGGCCAGCTGGTGCTCGCCGTTCAGGTCCGTGCCGTACCGGGTGATGTCCTGGGCAATGACGATCAGCTCCTTCACCCCAGCAGAGGCCAGCTCCGCCGCCTCGTCCAGCAGCTCGTTCATGGGGCGGCTGCGGTACTTGCCCCGGAGGGACGGAATGACGCAGTAGGCGCAGTGGTTGTCGCAGCCCTCCGCGATCCGCAGATAGGCATACCAGGGGGGCGTGGACAAGATCCGCTCACCGCTCTGGTTGGCGGTGTGGATGTTGCCCAGGTGGCAGGGCTTAGTGCCCTTTTCCATCACCTCGGCAATGGCGCTGACGATGTCGCCGTAGCTGCCGGTGCCCAAAAGGCCGTCCACCTCCGGCAGCTCGTTGAAGATGTCGCCCTTGTAGCGCTGGGTCATGCAGCCGGTGACCAGGATCTTCTTCACCTGGCCCGCCTTTTTCAGCTCCGCCATCTCCAGAATGTTTTCAATGGCCTCCTCACAGGCCGACGCCAGAAAGCCGCAGGTGTTCACCACCACCACGTCGCAGCCCTCCGGCTGGGCCTGAATGGAGTAGCCTGCCTCGGCGCACAGAGCCATCATCTGCTCGCAGTTCACCTGATTCTTGGCGCAGCCAAGGGAAATGAATGATACATTATAGCTCAAAATGGATTCCTCCGGTATGATCGAATACGCCCCTCCGGGCGGAAATAACAAAGGGATGCCGGGTCAATCGGGGCCGCCCCGCCAGGCTGGATCGTCGGTAATGCCCAGCAGATAGTCCGTGGAGACGTGGAAATACTCGGCCAGCAGCACCAGCTTTTCAATGGTGGTGCCCCGTTGTCCGCCCTCCATCGTGCAGATTGCTTTATTGGAAAGTCCCAGGACCTCACCCAGCTGTTTCTGGTTCAGCCCCGCTTTTTTTCGCAAAAGATAGACTCTTTCTCCAAAAACGCTTGCTTTTTCCATAAAACCTCTTGACAATTTACTTTTTGTAGACTATCATAAAATCCACAAAAAGTAAACTTTATGACAGGAGTTTTCCATGAACAACTTTCTCGATGATCTGCACTTCTACTGCACAGAACGGCTGACGCCGCCCCAGGTGCCGTCCTATCAGGCCGCCATCAAAACGGTCTGCGGCCTGGAGGATGAGATCGAACAGACCCTGGGAAAGGATTTTTACAGCCGGTTGGATCAAGCCTACCATGAAATTTACCGATGGGAAATGCTGCAATCCTTTCAGGCCGGCCTGCGCTTCGGTGCGGACTTCACCCGCACCGTCTGGGGTCACTCCTCCCAGACCTCGGAGCCATAGCGCCCCCAGGCAGACTTCACCTCGCCCCAGGAAAAGCCCCGGCGCAGGAGGGCGTCCGTCAGCCGCTTCTTCTCCTTGTCCTCCGGGGCGCGGCCATGGAGCTTGCTCTGCAAAAAGCGGTCGATCTGGTCCCCGTCCGGGGGCAGCTCGTCCAGGGCTTCGTCCCACAGGTCCTGGGGCACGCCCTTTTCCCGCAGCTTCTCCTTCGCCCGCCGGGGACCGTACCCTATATCGCCGCAGTGACGCACCAAGGCGGCGGCATAGGCCGCGTCGTCAATGGCGCCGATGGCTTCCAGCCATTCCCCGGCATAGCGGGCCTCGGCCTCCGTGGCCCCCTTTTCCTGCAATTTCTTTTCCAGGTCCCGGCGGCTCATGGCCCGGCGGCCAATGAGGTCCGCCGCCGTGGTCTTGATGCTGGACACCCCGGCGGCCTCCTTCAGCCGCCGAAGGGTCTCTTCATCCAGTTCGTCCCCGGCCCGGAGGCCGAAGGTCAGAAGCTCCTGCTCCGTGACCTTCAAAAGACTGCCGTCCGCCAGAAATACCAGCACCCGGCCCCGCTTGTGTTTGGAGGCCTCGATGCGGTCAATTTTCATCGTCAAAATCGTCGGCGGAGACGTTCACCGCCTTGCCCGCCGCCTTGGCCGCGGCGATCCGGGACTGGTTGCCCATCAGCTTATCGAAGTTGGCCCGGATCTGAGCCTCCACATCGGCGGCGATGTCGGGATTCTCCTCCAGATACTTCTTGGCGGCGTCCCGGCCCTGGCCGATACGGGTCTCTCCCATGGAGAACCAGGAGCCGGCTTTCGTAATAATACCCAGCCGGACGCCCAGATCGATGAGCTCGCCGGTGTGGGCAATGCCCTCGCCGTACATGATGTCGAACTCCGCCTCCCGGAAGGGGGGCGCCACCTTATTCTTCACAACTTTTGCCCGGGTGCGGTTGCCCACCACCTCGCCGCCGTTTTTCAGGGCTTCGATGCGGCGGACGTCGATCCGGACGGAAGCATAGAACTTCAAGGCCCGTCCGCCGGTGGTGACCTCCGGGTTGCCGTACATGACGCCCACCTTTTCGCGGAGCTGGTTGATGAAGATGACGATGGTATTGGTCTTGCCCACGGCGCCGGTGAGCTTCCGGAGAGCCTGGCTCATCAGCCGGGCATGAAGGCCCACATAGCTGTCGCCCATCTCGCCCTCGATCTCCGCCCGGGGCACCAGGGCGGCAACGGAGTCCACCACGATGACATCGATGGCGCCGGAGCGCACCAGGGCCTCCGTAATTTCCAGGGCCTGCTCACCGGTGTCCGGCTGGGAGATCAGCATTTCATCAATATTTACACCCAAAGCACGGGCATAGGTGGGGTCCAGGGCGTGCTCGGCGTCCACAAAGGCCACCTCGCCCCCCTTTTTCTGGGCCTCTGCCGCCACATGGAGGGCCAGGGTGGTCTTACCGGAGGATTCCGGCCCGTAGATTTCCACGATACGGCCCCGGGGCAGGCCGCCCACCCCCAGCGCCACGTCCAGAGACAGGGAGCCGGTGGGGATCACGTCCACCTGTAAATTATTCTGGTCGCCAAGGCGCATAATGGAGCCCTTGCCGTACATTTTCTCGATCTGGCCCATAGCGGCCTCAATAGCCCGCTTCTTGTCCTCCGCCGGAGCGGCACTGGGCATGGGCGCTTTCTCTTTTGCCATACGTTCTTCCTCCCAATTCTGATTTTCTATCTGAATGCCCGGTCCGGGCGTTTTTACTGACTGTAGACCTCGGTGCAGAGGGTGCCGAACACCACCCGGGGAATGTCGTTGTGGTCCTTCACCACCTGGATGTCCCCAAAGCCCTGGGCCCGCATGATGCGGAGCACCGCGTCCGCCTGGCCGATGCCCACTTCAAAATAGAGCCGTCCGCCGGGAGCCAGGGCCGCCTTCCACTTTTCACTGATGGCCCGGTAAAAGTCCAGGCCGTCCTCCCCGCCGTCCAGGGCCAGGTGGGGCTCATAGTCCTTCACGGAGTGGTCCAGCCCCGGAATATCGCCATGGGGGATGTAGGGCGGGTTGCTGAGGATGCAGTGAAATTCCCCCAATGCCCGGTCAGGCCGCTCCAGGGCATTCACCGTCATGGGGATCACCCGGCCCGTCAGGCCGTTCCGCCGGATATTCTGGCGGCAGATCTTGAGGGCTGCGTCGGAAAATTCTCCCAGCACCGCGTGAACGCCGGGGCACTGGGACGCAACTGCCAGACCGATGCAGCCGCTGCCGGCGCACAGGTCCAGCACCCGGCAGTCCCCCAGGGACTGGATATGGGGTACTGCCTGGTCCACCAGCACCTCTGTGTCCGGCCGGGGGATCAGCACGTCCTTGGAGATGTCCAGGGGCAGGCCATAAAACTCCCACTCGCCGATGAGATAGGCCACCGGCTCTCCCGCCAGGTGCCGGGCCGTCAGCTCCCGGACCCGCTTTTCCAGTTCCGGCGGAGCGTACAGCCGCCCGTCCCGGGCCAGCTCCTCCCGGCTCTTGTTGACCCCGAAACAGGTCAGTTCCCGGGCTTCCAGGGTGGTATCGATGACGCCGCCCTGCTTCAGTTCCCGGCGGATATCCAAAAATAAATCGTTATATGTGATAGCCATAGCGTCGTCGCAAAGTCCGCTGAACTCCGTTTCCGCCTGCGGCGAAAACTGCGTTCACTCCCTTGCTCCTCCTTTTTCTTCCGCAAACGCTTCGCTGGTTTGCGGAAGAAGGTATTTTCTGTCGTTTACCACTCGTCCTTGCCCTTTTCGCTGGGCAGCACCAGCTCCAGGGAACGGATGGCACATTCGATCATGGAGTCGTCCGGCTCGTTGGTGGTGAAATTCTGCATCCACATGCCGGGGGCCGTCAGCAGCTTGGCAAGCCCGCTGTCCTGCACGTGGCGGCCCACCCAGCGGTTGAACTCGTAGGTAATGCCCACCACCAGGGGCAGCAGAATCAAATGCACCAGGGTCCGGAGCCAGGCGTTGGTGATGGGCCAGATGCCGAACACCACGCTGGACACCAGAATGGACACGAAGATCACCACAAACAAAAAGCTGGTGCCGCAGCGGGGATGGTGCCGGGGCTGGATGCGGACGTTTTCCACCGTCAGGGGCAGGCCCGCCTCATAGCAGAAAATGGTCTTGTGCTCCGCGCCGTGGTACTGGAACACCCGGTAAATGTCCTTCTGCTTGGAGCAGAGGATCAGGTACGCCAGGAAAATGACGATTTTCAGCAGGCCCTCCACCACGTTCCGGCCCCACAGGGGAAAGCCGGGGAAAAAGTGGAGAATGCCGCCGGTCAGCAGGGTGGGCAGCACCAGGAACAGGAAGATGGACAGGCCCACGCCCAGCAGCACCGCGAAGGCCACGATGGCCTTTTCCAGCTTCTCGCTGCTGAGGTGCGCTTCCAGCCACTGCTCAAATTTGGAGGGCTGGCTCACCTCTTCGTCCGGATAGAAGTCCGCCGAGTACATCAGGGCCTTCACGCCGCTGACCATGGCCGCCAGGAAATTGACGGTGCCCCGGATCAGGGGCACCCCCAGGATGGGGTAGCGGTCCTTGATGAACTTCAGTTCCTCTACCTTTTCCACCAGCTGGCCGGCCTTATCCCGGACCACAATGGCCTGCTTTTCAGGTCCCCGCATCAAAATGCCCTCAATAAGCGCCTGCCCGCCGATGCTGGTGCGGAAGGCGCCGTTGGAATGTTCCGCCATAGATTGGTTCCTTTCTGTTGTTGACTATATCACATTGCTTCGCAAAAAGCAAACATTTGTTCTATTCTTTCTCCGGCAGGCGGATGGTCACCACCGCGCCGCCTCCCTCGGCATTGGCGATGTCGAAGGTGCCGCCGTGGAGCCGCACGATTTCGTCGCACACCGCCAGGCCGATGCCGCTGCCACGGGCTTTAGAAGACCCCTTGTAGAACTTCTGCTTCACATAGGGCAGCTCCGCCTCCGGGATGCCGGGGCCGTAGTCCCGGACCCGGATCACCTGCAGCGTCCCCTCCCGGGTCATGGAGGCGTCGATGCGCTTTCCCGCGCCGCCATGCTTGGCGGCGTTGTCCAGCACGTTGCAGAACACCTGCTTCAGCCGCTCCGGGTCGCCGCTGATGGCCGGCAGGATTTCCACCCCCGGCTCATAGTGGAGTTCGATGCCCTCCTGCCGGAACAGTTCCCGGTAGGTGAACACCGCGTCCTCGAACTCCGCCTGCAAGTCCATATCCTCCAATTGCAGGGTGAATCGGCCGTCCTCCATTTTGGAGAATTCCAACAGCTCCTCCACCATGGTGGAAAGCCGCCGGGATTCGTTGAGGATGATCCGCAGTCCCCGGTGCAGCTGGATCTGATCCCGGTCCGGGTCTGCCAGCAGCGTTTCGCCCCAGCCGCTGATGGCAGTGAGGGGCGTCCGCAGCTCGTGGGACACAGAGGAGATGAATTCCGTTTTCATTTTTTCATTCTGGCCGATCTTCATGGACATGTCGTTGATGTTGTCCACCAGTTCGCCCAACTCGCCGGTATACTTGTTTTCCAGGGTGAAGCCGTAGCTTCCCTGGGAGATCCGCTTGGCCGCGTCCGACACCACCGCCACCGGCTCCACCACGTTGTTGATGAAAATCAGGTTGGAGCTGAGGACCAGCAGCATGCACAGTGCCGCCACCAGGACCATGGCCAGCACCGTCATCCGCACCTGCACGTTCACCTGCCGCAGAGAGGTGACAAAGCGCATGACCCCCACCACCTTGCCGTTCACCGTCAAAGGATGGGACACCGCCAGGATCTGCTCGCCGGTCTTGGGGTCCGCCCCCCGGAAATAGCTGATGCGGTTGCTCTCCACCGCCCGGGAGATGTCCTCCGTTCCCGGGTGGGTGCCCACCGTCAGGTTGGAGGTGGAGGATGCCTGGATGCTGCCGTTGCTGGAGAGGAACTGCATCTCCACCCGCTCTTTGTCCGCATAGTCGGAAATGGCCTGGTTGGCCCGCTGCAAATAGTTGGCGAAGCCCTGGTCCATGAAATAGTCGATGAAGGCCCCGGACTGGGCCCGGGCCTGCCGCTCCAAACCGTCCAGCATTCCTTTATAATAATAGCTGGAAATGCCGATGGACACGGCACCTACGATCATCGTCAGCAGCAGGAAGATCGGCACCACCGAGTTGACGATCCAGCGCTGGCGGAGGCTCCGCACCCGCATGGCTTTCCGTTTTTGATTCCGTTCCGGCATGAAGCCTCTCCTCCTTTCCAATCCATCTGGTTATCGATCCGGCAGCTCCATGAACATGCGGATCGTACGGTAGATTTCCCCGCAGGCGGGGCACTTCCAGTCGCAGTCGCTCTTCTTCGCGCCTTTATGGAGATACTCCAACTGCGCCTGCCCGCATTTTGGACACTGGGCAGGCTGCGCGGCCCATAATTTCTTCAGAAACCGAAGTTCCTCTTCCCTGCTGTCTGTATACATCTCACGCGTCCCACTTATACCCATAACCGCAAATCAACGCTGTTGCTTTGCGGCAGAAGTTTTTCAAGCAAGCTTGAAAAACTCAGCTGATTTGAATGGCGCAGGAACCCTTCCTGGGTTTCCCTCACACACCCTTCCTTCCCGTGACCTGAAAGTCATGCGTCCCACTTATAGCCATAACCCCATACGGTGGTTATGAAGGTCGGGTTCTGCACATTGTCCTCGATTTTCAGGCGGAGGCGGCGGATATTCACATCCACGATCTTCAGTTCTCCGAAGTAGTCCCGGCCCCAGACCCGGTCCAATATCTCCTCCCGGGAGAGGGCCTTACCGGGGTTCTCCATAAACACCCGCATGATGGCATACTCCACCTGAGTCAGCTTCACCCGCTGGCCGTTTTTCTCCAGCGTCCGGTTCCGGGTGTTCAGCAGGAAGGGCGGCTGGCTGATCTCGCCGCTGGGGACTGTCTCATCCCCGCCGGCCCGGCGGAACAGGGCGTCCACCCGGGCGGTCAGCTCCGCCGGGGAGAAGGGCTTGGTCACGTAGTCGTCGGCGCCGGTCATCAGCCCCGTCACCTTGTCCATTTCCTGGGACCGGGCCGTCAGCATGATGATGCCGATTTTCGTATTGGTGGCCCGGATGCGGCGGCAGACCTCAAAGCCGTCGATCCCCGGCAGCATGATGTCCAGCAGAGCCACCTTGGTATCCGGATTGGCCCGGAGCCGTTCCAGTGCCTCCTCGCCGGTCTCGGCCTCGATGACATCGTAGCCTGCCCGGCGGAGATTGATGACGATGAAGCTGCGGATGCTGGCTTCATCCTCCAAAACCAAAATCTTTTTCATGGATCTTCCTCCACTTTATCAGTTATCCCCTGCGGACCACTCTTTTGCGATCAGGCTGAATGCGTTCCGCACCTCGTCCTCCGTCACGCTGTGGTCCCACTCCTCGTTGCCCTTCAGCAGTTCGCCTACATAGATCACGCCGTCGTTCCGGCCCAGGATGAACCGCCCCGTCCGCACTGCCAGCCGCTCCCGGTTGGAGCCGCTGAGGGCCGTGATCCGCAGCAGCGCCGCGTAGCCCTGGTCGTCTTCTGCGTCGGATTCCATATAAAAGGTGACGCTGGTCTCATCCGTGGAGGCGGACCGGCCCACCAGAATAGACTCTGCCCAGCCCTCCGGCAATTGAAGATACCAGCCGTCCTCCATGGCGTGGTAGGTGGACAGCACGCGGCTGGCGGTGCCCGCCGCGTCATAGCTGATCCAGTCCACCCGCTGGGAAACGTCCGTCTCCTGCTCACCTGGAGACAATGGCACCGTTCTGGGGATCTCGGTGATACCGTCGCCGTTGATGTCCATGGGATACAGGGACCGGAACCGGGAACTCTCCCCGGAAACGCCGGTGGTGAGGGACAGCACGGAATTACTCAGCTCGCTGTTCCGGAGCAGCAGCACATCGGTGATGGCCCTGGCGCTGTCCGCCACGCCGGTGACGAACAGGGCCGGTTCTCCGGAGCGGAGGGTCCCCACCGTCACCTTGCCCTGCTGGCTCAGCTCCGCCATGGTCATGGACACCCGGATGGTAGACCCCAGGGCCAGGGTGCCGTTTTTCCAGACGTAGCAGTCCGCCGCACCCACGCCGTCCTGATCCGCCCGGAACACGGTCATCTCCTGCGTCCCGTCGCTGTTGAGGTCCGCCACGGCGTATTTCACATAGTTGGTCCGCATCAGCTCCCGGGCGCCGTCCGGCTCCAGTGCGTAGACCGCCAGCGCCTGCAGATCCATGCTGACCCGCCAGCCCACGATGATCTCCATACGGCCGTCGCCGTCAATATCGCTGTAATCCACGCTGTAAATCGCCAGACCGCTGCCCTCAATGACTGCCGCCTGCCGGTAGCTGTTGTCATCATCCGCCGTAAATATATGGATCTTCAGGGGCTTTTCCCCATCGCTCTGGCGGAAGAAGGCCAGTGCCTCCTCCCGGCCGTCGCCGTCCAGATCCATCATCTGCACCGGCTGGATATTGCTGCCGGATACCGGAGCGGCGTATTCCGCGCCG
>OBLF01002066.1_pt1 | contig 14452 bp, 14 predicted proteins | sample 1519231 | NCBI WGS metagenome assembly OBLF01 (sample SAMEA2602895, study PRJEB22501) | metagenome | reverse complement strand
ACAGGTTACACTTCTGCCAATCAAACTGTCTATTTATACGATGGATCGACATTACAAATAACTTCTGCTTTTGTAAAAGACAGAACAAATAAAATTTATAAAAATGTTCCTATTAATCCAGATGTTCAAACAAATAATAGCAAAAGTTCTGCAATAGAATGGATAAAATCTCAATTAAAGTAAAAAAACTTGCAAAGAAAAATCTTTGCAAGTTTTTTTTACTTTGCTACTTGTGCTTTTTTCTTGCAACATGAGTAAATCCAATACTTAACCACCCGAAAAATAACACTAACCAAATTGTACTATGTCTTGCTAGAAATGCGATTAAACTTAAAATAGCGACAATAAAATATAAAAAATAATCATATTTTGAAAAGAATTTACCCATAACTATTCCACCTTAGAGTTATATTTTCTATAATATATTCTCTTTTCTTAATGTTGGTCTATCAGTTTTTAGTCTTAGTATACGTGCAGCTGCTGTGTCAGGAACTTCGAACGCTTCAAGCAAATCGGGACGACCTAGCTTGTCTGCTGATACCAAAAAATTCAGCAAGTTCTTTTACTGTCAACATTTGTTTTGGTTATCTGTCCGTTGTCACAAGGGTGCCACCTCGTTTGTTTTTCTTTTAGTATACATGAATTCGCTTTGCCAAGAGAAACCGATTGAATGCAGCAATCAAAGTAGAGGAACATGCAGTAAGAAAACTACATGTTTTCTTCTAGTAATTTTAGTGTATAGTCGTCCGCTATGATCTCACCTTGCATGATCAGCAGTAAATGGTCGAAAGGGATTTTTGTGGATTTACTGAGTCGGTTCAGTTCTTCCTCACTCTTGATCCTTTCATAAATTTTTTTGGTTCGCTCGATTCGATCCCATTCTGTATTGGTCAAGTAGCGGGAAAGTTCATAGGTTAGCCGAGAATCCTCTTCACCGTGCACAAGATCAACTCCTCTTTTTATGGATTATTATAAAGGCAATAGAAAATAAAGAAACAACTGATCACTTGAATTGTTCATGTTATACTCGTTAATGGCAACTGCCCCGTGAGGGGGTGTAAATATGCTAGAAACTTTAATATCGCTGATTATCGCTCCACTATTCGTGGGTCTAGTACTCTTACTAGTTGATCGCTGGCTAGACGATTAGCCGATAGTCGAAGCAGTTGCCTTCTGGCCCCAACGCTGGAGTCGCAACAGCGCAAAAAAAGCCCTCCTATTCGCAGTAGGAGGGCTTTTTGGTGTAAACATGCTTGTTCTTTAATATCGCTTCGCACATTTATTATAGCAAGAAATTTTGAAAAAATCAAAATGCAGCAATCAGTACCGATCGTTTTTTCACATTGAAACTATTTGCGATTTTCTGTCTAAAAAAGTTGGTTACATTCTCAACTTTTATCGGTCAAAAATGTAACCAACTTTAAAATTGCTCAATCCCTTGCAGCACTGAGGTTTTTCTGACCTCGTTACATGTAGGAAGTCGTTTCCTAACCCCCCTATTAGTAAATGGGGGTCACGGTCACTTCAGCTTGCTGTGCGAGCTGAAGTGACCCAGAAAGGCTACAAGGATTTTTTGCTAGCGCAAAAATCCTACAGCGTCTGCACAGCAAACGCTGTACGCCATTTCTCTTTTTTATCATAACGAAAGTAAACTATTTTGCAAAGTTTTTTCTCTCTAGCTAAACAAAAGTTTTGTAAAAAACGATCAATGATATCTGCGCTTCAACCCTTTACTTTAAATGAGTCGCTCGTTTTAAAATCATAAATCATTACACAATCTGCTTCTATATTTTCTTTGAGAAGAGGGTTTCTTTTTTTGTTTGTTTCTGCGTTGATTGCACGTAGTGTAATAAGGTCTATCTCTTTTTTTAATGCGCTACTTAATTTACTTTTTAACCGAATCACATCAAATATATTGTGGAGCAAAGACCCTTCAGCGTCGATTAAAATATCTAAATCACTGGTTTCTGTTGCTTCGTTTCGAGCGTATGACCCAAACAAAAAAGCTTTTTTTATTTTCCATTCTAAAAATATTGGTGTACATAATTTTTGAATGTCACTAATTATATAAATCAACTAACCGAACTCCTTGTCTTCAATTTGAATATTAAAATAAAAATGAAAAGCGACAATTATACTCACCGTTTAGGAAAAAATATTGATAAAAAAGTGAAGGAACAGGTAAATCGATTGCTTCTTTTAGATCAAAAAAGGGAAAGAGCATAAGGTAAACGCACCACTCTCATGTTGAAAGTGGGAAAATAGGCTGTGCCTATTGCGTTTTGAAGAAAATAAATGTGATATCACAGCATAGTTTTTAGCAGTTGTCAGGGAGTTGTTCAGAGACTACTCAAGTAGTCATTTTTGCGAAAAGTAGTCTCTAGGTACCACCATCGATCGTCCTTTTTGAAAGACAAATTTTTACAAATACTTCGCAATCAGATCATTGTAAGTGAGCGATTCTGAATTTAGTTTTTCTTCTTTTGCTTTCTCTTTTTGATTATTAACGGGTCTTTTTTGTGATTTATTTTTTGCTTTTTTTCGCCGACTATTCGCCCATTTTCCTCTTTGTTGTGCCTTTACTTCTTTGTATTTTTCAGAATTTTCGAGATCAAAAATATCGACGTCCATCGTTTCCGCAAAACTATTTGAATAAATTAAAAGTTCATCCAAACGGTTTAAAAGTGCCCGCATTTGGATATTTTCTTTTGTCTTTAATCGATACAATTCCAAAATAATATAGCGAATTAAGGCACTATCCGTTGCTGAATCTTCCACTGCTAACAGTTCTTTTAATTCTTCTAATGCTTCTCTATGTTCAGGATCAATATAAATTTGCAGCCGTTCCTTTGTCATTTGTTTTCACTTCTTTCAGTCTGTTTATTTTTTAGTCGTATATTTTGTTACTTCTTAGGTATAATAAATATAAACAATTAAAATATTCAGAAACAACGGTGCAAATAATGTTAGTGGGTTTTGGTTGTGCTAAACACTTTATATAAATCTTCATATTGTATTATCCCCCTCTATTTGTAACAACCGTCATGCATTTTACGAGCTTTATCTAAATGATCAATAGGATTTATCTTATTTATTCCCTAGTCCATATTGTTTTCCATATGATATTCTAGATATTCTAAATTATTAGTATAGTGAAGTTTATTCTCTTCTTTACTTCTATTTAACGCCTCACCTATTGTATTAATAAATCTCGATCTTGGTTAATAAGATCAATTTTTAAAACCAAATATATATCCTGATTTCAATCACTGACAACACATAGATTCTTCTTCTCTAACGAATCTATTATAAATTGAGATAGTTCATAATCGCTAGATATGAATTTATCCACTGTCGAATTTGCTGGATTAGATACTAGTATTATAAATGTATTTTAAAGAAAACAAGTGTCTTCTTCATAACTATTACATCTCCTCCATCCTCAAAAATTTATACCAAAAAATAAGAAAACAAATGCAATATAAAGGAGGATTCCCCCTCCCAAAACAATAAAAAAGTAGAAAACGTATTTAGTCGTTTTGCTAATATCATTCGCATTTCTTATCTTAATACTAATAAAAATATAAAACCCTATGAGTATTAAAAGTGGTAGCATTTTGATCAACAATTTTTATCCTTCCTTTGAGAAAATCATTTTGGAACTTTTTTTTTATGTTAACCGATATTATAATTTAAATTTTAATGATTATTCATACACATTATATTCGTCAAGTAAATCGCTATAATTAAAAACTAAGAGATATACTGTAACAACTATACATAAAATAGCAATACATTTTGAAAATGGATCAACTTCAACGTTAAAGACACTTTTAATTATGTTAGATAAAGTAATCGCCACAGTAACTCACATGGTTTCTTGAAAACTAAAAATGCGGACGCAATCCTTTAGGAATTTACTATAGATCTATTTACACCATTTTTCTGACAAAAATACTACCTGTCCAAATAATACTCATATTCCACCTGTATACATTTTAAAAACATAAGAGAAAGCCTAGTATTCTTTACTCAGCTTTTATAGATACATATATCTATACCTTCAATTCCTTCTTCCAACATTCATAAGACTCAACAGTTGCACTTTTTTTCATTCTCCTGCAAATTCCACTAAACAATGACCACTTATAATCATCAAGAATGGCAGTACCTACTCCCCCTAATCCTAAGAAAAACAGTAAAAGTAAATATAAAAATAACATCATATTCGTCCATAACGATAAAAAAGTCAACAAAAGAGAAACTAAGCCTACTGTAACAAATGAAAAGAACAGAATACCATAATAAATCTTCAAAAGAACAGACCATTCTTTGATTCTATTAAGAACAGATAACTCCTCCTCCGTCATGAATCAGTCCACCTGTTCTTTCTTCTTCTTTGGATCAATACTCTTTAAAAACCTCTCCTCCAATACCAATAAATGACGATAAACATCATCCATCGACCAGCCTGAAGAAAGACTAAGACAATACAAAAAATCACAAGGCAACGTCTTTACGGTACGGTTTCTTGTTACCCAACTTGCTACTGTACTCTGCTTATAGCCATGCAACTCACAAAATTGCTCTACTGTCATCCCTAGCCGCGAAATAATAAATACATTGATCGGGTAGGGATATACAAAGGTATTGATACTCATAGTCAGAAAGACCTCCCACCATATTATTACGTTTGCGATAATAATACTACTCTTTCTTAAGACCAGCAAGCAAGGCGGAGAAAAAAAGGAACGTATCATAGATATAATGTAAAAGGCAATTTGCACCTTTTAGTTTCAACCTGTATCGATCATGAACAGATCTGTTTGCACACCGATCCTATTAGGTTCTATCAAGCGTTTCAGGGCTGTCTGGATAAACGTGTATTCTCTTCCAAAAGCTTCTGAGATCGCAGTGAAATAAGCCCCATGGCTTTCTTTTTTTAGCCGGATAACGGAGCGCATCAATCCATGTATCGAAGCTAGCATAATACCTCCATTACGACCAGCACGAACACGAAAATGAATTTTGTTCTCTTCTTTTAACTGCTTCAGTACTTTGTCCAGGGAACGTTTTGGGATCTTTAAACGTTCAGTTAACTCTTTTTTTGTAGAAAGAATGTATGGTTGTTCTTCATAGGATTGCTCATTCAAATAGGACAGTAGATCTTCTGCCCATTCATAACTATGTGAGTACTTGCGAACAGCTCTTTCTTTCTTGAATTTCCACCAACCCCGTTTTTTATTGAATAGCTGCTCTTCAGAAAGATTGGCATCGACCCACTCTTGGCATAATAGGACAACTTTTTCTCTGTGCGCTGCTTGATATTTTCCGGAGTAAGCGGAACGAATGATTCTGGTTAATTCTCGATCAGATAAAGGGTTAGCCAAGCGGTCATTGAATTCTAACATCGTCAATTCACATGCTTCTACTTCGTATCCTGACGAAAAGTATGCCAAAGACAAGGTGAATATGACATTATTTCGACCATATACGCCCTTTTCACCTTGTATTTTTTGACTTTTTAGCAACAGCTGGAACCATGGTTCATCGACTTGACGAAATTCTTGAGTAGATGGTAATACAAAAACGTTCTTGATCTCCGCTTTTTTGTCCGCATCTTCTCTCATTGACCAGTCGATCCATTCTTCGAAACTATAACGATACTGTGGTTCAAAGAATAAAACATTCTCTTCAGAAGGCATTCGTGTGATCCCAAAATGATTGGCATTTACATCAACTGGAAACCGATAATCATTTGAAAATTTGTTTCTTAGATTTTTTGAAATCATTTTGGCCACATTGATCACTTTAAAATTTGATTTCTTCGTCACGTATGCAGGCTTGTCTAGTACATAGAAAGCTTGAAATCCATGCGGTGTACGTAGAATCATTGTCGGCATAAAGCCGATCTCGTGACTAGCTAAGATAATTTCTCCGTAGTCAAAGTTTGGATCCAATGTGTCAAAATCAACAAAGAAAGTATTGATTTGGCGTAAATTGTCCTCAGAATGACCTTTTGTAAACATTCTGGCTTCATCAGCATACGTTCCATAGCGAAATACATTTGGTGTCCAATGAGTGAATCGATTATTGTTTTCGATCACCCCTTCTTCTGAAGTGATCACTAGTCCAATCCCCTCGATCATGTGTTCCTTTGAACGGTACGCAAAAATAGCCCCCTTTCCCGACTGATCACTAAAAGAGACCGGTTTTAAGTGGCTGTTTTTATATTTAAATTTACGGATACCATTTTGTAATACCGTCGAATATACGACATCCAAAGAAGCTGCCATGACTTTATTCCTTCCCAAACTAAAAGAGAACACAAATAATCTTAAAGATTTGTGTTCTCCCAATAGCTTAGAAGTCTTAAATGAATGACAAAATAAGCGTGTATATATTGAGTTGCTCGTCAAAAAATGGTAGAATAAGTCTGTAAGTTCGGATTGTCAGTCCGAAAAACTTATCAAAATTACATAAGTGGTTGTCAGCCACTTACATAACTTCTGAGACGAGCGAGAACACATAGGCTTTTTATGTGATTCAGATAGAATAGTGAGGCCAATTTCACTTTTTTATCCGTCTCTTTTTTTTTATGTAATTTTCTTTTAAAGTGTAAACTTTTTTTTAATGCTGTAAACCTTTTTTTTATACTACAAAGTTACCCTATTTTTAAACATTTGTAAAGATTATCAAGTGGCTTGATTATAAATTATATTTTATAAACTATACTTTATAAAATATAATTGACAACATATTTCCTTCTGGTATAATGTTCTTAGACAGATATATATATTATATTTTGCAATTTATATTTTATATTTTATAAACGGGAGGTTTGTTTAATGGAATTATCGCAAGAAAACTTGAAATTTGTTTTTGAATATAGAAATGTCGTCAGAAGACCATTAACTATTACTGTAGCAAATTCCAAGGGTGGAGTAGGTAAAACTACTATTATAAGATACTTGAGCTATGTACTTGCTAATATGGGATTTAAAGTGTTGGTAGTGGATGCCGATCCGCAATCAAATACTACAAAGACAATGTTGTTGACTAAAAATTATCACTCTAAAGACGATGACATTTTCATTATTGAAAAAACTATGCTAGCTGGAATCGTTGAACGAGATTTGAAACAATTAGTTCTTCCAATAATTGAAAACTTGGATTGCATTCCATCACATATAGATTTTAAAAACTTTCCAAAATATTTAACTAAGCTTTATGGGGACGCTATAGAAGGAATAGACGCTGATTATATCGAGGTCGAAAAAAACAGAATTTCAGTCTTGAAAGATTTACTTGAACCAGTCAAGCCGGATTACGATTTTGTTCTCATCGATACCCCACCTACTATGTCTGATTTCACTAGGAATGCTGCTTACGCTTCTGACTATATTATTATGGCTTTTCAAACTCAATCTGACAGCTTAGATGGCGTTGAAGATTATATATCAGAAGAAGTCACTCCACTTGTTGAAAAATTTGATTGTAAGACTGAAATAGTTGGAATACTTCCAAATCAGTTGAGTAAAGGTAGTATAGATCGCCAAGTTGTCAATGATGCTATCGAAAAGTTTGGTGATCAAAACCTTTTTGATAATATTTTACCACATGTTAAGCGAGTGCAAACAACACCGAGGACAGGTTTAAATACTGACACTTATTGGGACAAACTTGCTTATGAAGAAGTTTTTGTACCTTTAGCAAAAGATTTCATTCATAGAATAAAGTTATTCGAAGGAGAAAACTAACATGACCGATAATGCAAAACCAGGTTTCTTTTCAAAGCAAAAACCTGATAATTCTTATAAAGAAATCCCTAAACCGAAATCAGCATTTACTTCTGACAACACAGATTTACTAGAAAATATTCACCCTGAAGAAGACGTATTAAAGATAAACAACAAGTCGCTTGGTATACCAGCCATAGTCTGGTGCGAATTTACTGCTTTGCTTGATACTACTGATAATGATTATACCTATGAACTACTCGAAGAATTAATTCACGAAAGAACTGCACGTTTCGATCACAATCAAAAAACAACCTACAACCGAATATTAGAGCGTAAGAAAGATCAGGAAAGAGAACGGATATATAAGAAAGAAAAAAGGAAGAAGATATAAATCTTCTTCCTTTTTATATTTTGTAAAGTACAATTTATAATTTATATTTTGCAAATTATAAATTGTAACAAAAATTAAGCCTTTAAATACACATAATTACTCGCTGGCAGAGGTTTTATAAATATTGTTTTATAATTTATATTTTATAATTTATAAATATACCCAGCCGTGTTCTCTTGACTAGAAAAGCGAACGTGTGTTCTAATGTGTATGGTGAATGTACAATTTAAGTGCAACACCAAAAAAAGCCATAAACTAAATTCCTGTATAATGGTGTTTGACGAACAATCATTAGGAGGAATTTAGCCATGGCTTCATACACACATCTTACTACACATGAAAGAGAATTGATATTCTTATACCACGGATTTGGATTTTCTTATCGCCGTATCGGACGGCTTATCAAAAGAAACCCTTCAACTGTCATGCGTGAGTTAAAACGTCACTCGACAAAGAAACGCGCTTATTCACCATCTGTTGCTCAAAAAACATACAAGAAAAATAAGAAACGTTGTGGTAAGAAGCGATTGCTAGATTCCTCTCCATTAAAAGAATGTGTTAGAAAGTTATTTTTAGAAAACCAATGGTCTCCAGAACAAATTTCTCAGAGAATCAAGTTAGAAAATAACGGTGAATCGATTAGCTATAACACGATTTATCGCGCTATCTATCGTGGATTATTCAATGATGGTTTTACAAAAGATAGTAAAGAGGCTAGAAGGAAGCTGCGTCGCAAAGGAAAGCCTAAAAAAAGCGCTCTTGATGGACGAGGACAATTCAACGATGCCCCTAGAATTCACGATCGACCAATTTCAGCAGAAAAAAGAAGTGAAATCGGTCACTGGGAAGCCGACACAGTGATTGGTGCTTAAGGGAAAACTTGTTTGGTCACACTTGTTGATCGGAAATCACGTTTTCTTCTGGCAAAGAAGACACCAAAAAAAGACTCTAAATCGGTCAAGAAGACAATTATTGATTTGTTTTCCGGGGTCAAACAAGCAAATCTTAAAACGATTACGCCTGACAGGGGACAAGAGTTTATGCTTTATCATGAATTTAGTAAAGCATGCGGTATTGACTGTTTTTTTGCGGATCCTTATAGTCCTTGGCAACGGGGAACAAATGAAAATACTAATGGACTACTGCGAGAATACCTACCCAAAGGGCAAGATTTAACTGAAGTATTAGACAGTACAGTGGATCTATTTGTTTCTAAACTAAATCTACGACCCAAGAAGTGTTTGGGTTGGAAAACACCTTATGAGGTCTTTTATGACAAGGTGTTGCACTTAATTTGACAATCTGCGTATATAAAACGTATCTTTTTTTAGAAAAGGGGATTTATCATGGTTATGCAATTTGGCGTAAATCCAAGGTTTGACTATACTAAAGAACCCTCACGAGATATTCTTTGTATCGACTGTAAGTCATTTTATGGTGCGAAACGTTCCTAACTGAAAAGGTTAGGCACACAAGATTTTCTTGTGTAGAACTAATGATTTGAGGAGTGAAATGACGGTGTAACGCCCTGAAGCGCTCCCTCTGATACTCCGATTGGCAATACCTTAAGTTAGAATAGGAATTGTCAAAAGCTCGGTAAAGTCGGCTGAGAGTTACCGCAGTTGCATTATGCAATCGAAAGCTGTTCAGCGGTGAATGGTGTAACCTATAGGCCGGGAGTCCAGAAATTACTCATGGTGAGAATGTGCAGCTGCACTGACGAACTCGCGAATGTACGAATCTATAAGCTTGGGGTACAGAAATGTATCTTACCCGCACAAATATTACTGTGACAAAGGGTGTAGCTTGCGGTTAAGTAAGAATCGTAGATATGAACAACCGTGCAATGTAGTAGGCATTGGAAAGTTACAGGTTCAGAGTGAGCGCCTAAAAGTAAATGTAGGGATAAAATCATTGGAACGTTGAAAGCTAGTGTCGTGGAGGACTAACTTCCTTTGAAACGGTTGAGACGAAGAATAATAAGCTCATTTACACTAGTGAGAGTAGTGGCACAGTACCTATGAAGCAGTGATAATAAGCTGTGGAGGGATAGCCACAAGTCAATTTGCTTTACTAACAGTTATGATACAATCCATAGAATCGAGTATGACAAAATAAACGCCGACGTCCGAAAGGAGGCGGTGCTATGGAAAACGTATCAGCATCACATTCAATTCGCCATATGGAATATTATGGTCTTATTGATAGCTTTGATTCTCTTTACAAAGAGAGTAGCGAGAACAAAATTTTCAGTAACCTTATGGAAATTGTCACTTCTCCTAATAACATTCTATTGGCATTTCGGAATGTTAAAGGAAATTCTGGTAGTACTTCCCCAGGCGTCGACAAAAAGAATATTGATGATTTAAAAGCAATACCGAATATCGAGTTTATAAAAACTGTTCAAACAAAATTTTCAGAATATAAACCGCAACCAGTTAAACGAGTAGATATTCCTAAGCCAAATGGGAAAACTAGACCACTAGGTATACCAACAATATGGGATAGAATCATACAACAGTGTCTACTACAAGTTTTAGAACCGATCATGGAAGCAAAGTTTCATGATAAGAACTATGGTTTCCGACCTAACCGGTCGGCACATCATGCATTCGCTCAAGCAGTACGAATGGCGCAACTTTCAAAACTAACTTTTGTAGTAGACATAGACATAGAAGGATTCTTTGATAACGTAAACCATTCAAAACTTATTAAACAGTTTTGGACATTAGGGGTACGTGATAAATGGCTTCTAGGTGTTATCCGAGCAATGCTTAAAGCACCTATTATTCATAGGGATGGACGCATTGAACATCCAAAGAAAGGAACCCCGCAAGGCGGTGTTCTCTCTCCACTTCTTGCCAATGTTGTTTTGAATGAACTGGACTGGTGGATATCTTCTCAATGGGAAACACACCCGACTAGGAAAAACTACGATTGTTATCATCAAACAAGAAAGCAATGGATTAAGAGCAACAAATATCGAGCACTGCGTGCTTCGAAACTAAAAGAGATTTATATTGTTAGATACGCAGATGACTTCAAAATCTTCTGTAGAAAACGAAGTGACGCAGACAAAATCTTTCTAGCCACTAAATTATGGTTAAAAGACCGACTGAAACTTGATATAAGTGCTGAAAAATCAAAGGTAGTGAATCTAAAGAAACAGAAATCTGATTTTCTCGGATTCACAATGAAACTGGTACGCAAAAGAAAAAGCTTTGTGATTGAAACGCACATGTGCGCCAACTAAAACACGACGGACTCACTCCGATGGAAATCAGAAGTAAGGCTGTCGCTTAAGTCTTTTTATTAACCTGTAAGAGGAGATAGAGAAAGGGACTTTCTCTATCTCCTCTGAAGGCCAGTTCGAGTGAAACTCGAACAAATCTTTTTGTTTTTTTTGACTGTCTACTTGACAGGGAGCAGTTCAAAATAACTTTTGGATTTTATGGTCTTTTTGCTCGTAGATAAATAATTCTGTTTCCGCCTCTTTTTAACGATATACTAAAACAGAAATTGTCGCATTTTTCGCCATGTAACTAGCCTGTGTGCCTAAGTATTTCCGGATAGGGTTACGTGATTTAGAACCAATGATTAATAAATCAGCCTTTGAAATTGGAATAAATTCTTTGACAATAACTTCACCCGGATTTCCTTGACCAATGAGAACTTCCACATCTGTTAGTCCTTGCTCTTTTGCGTAAGTACGATAGGTTTCACCTTGGCGAATTAATTTTTCTCGAGCGTTCTTTAAAAAGGTCTTATCCAGAATTTCATACGTATTAATGTCTTCGTTTTCTAAAACAAGTGCGATGATAAGCGAAGAGTCTTCTAGTTTCGCGCGATGGACAGCATAATGGAAGGCTTTTAACGCATCTTCTGACTCTTCCACACCAACTAAAATTCGTTTGAACGCATACATATTGCTCCTCCTACTCCGTTTCACGCATATTATTTAATTGAATGCGCGCATTTAATTTTTTGTTTCCTTTATATAGATCATAAACTGTCCATGCCAACAAAAGAAGCACAATAGCTATCGTAAAGTAGGCAATGCTATCTGCAATGACAAGATCTGTTTTACTTGCGTTGTCACCGAAGAACCCTTCAATTTGTCCGGGCAATCCGATTAGATTTAAATATGTTAATCCGATGACTGAAATCCAACCTAATAAGCGAATGATCCATGAGTTTTTGAAGCGATCACCCATTTCAAGACTACTATCCGTCATCATGAGTAGTGGGACCATTGAGAATGGTAAGGCAAAAGCTAGAAAGACTTGAGAATTATTCATTAACGTATTTAACGCAGTATGTTCTTCAATAGCCGATTTACCACTGGTTAACGCCACACAGACTAAAACCGGAATCACCGAGATTAAACGAGTAACAAGGCGCCGTAACCAAATCGGCATTTTCATATGAATGAAACCTTCCATGATTACTTGTCCTGTCAAAGTACCAGTAATCGTAGAATTTTGACCAGATGCAAGTAGCGCAACTGCAAAGAGAGTAGACAATAAACCAGATTTCGCAACCTGAACTAGGATACCATTACTTAAAGTTGAAGGATCTGATAAGGCTTCATACAATCCAAAGAAGGATGGATCTTGGACAGCACCAGTTTTAAATACAGCAACACCCATAATAAGAAGCAACGAGTTAACAAAGAAAGCCATCGTTAATTGAATATTAGAATCCCATGTGGTAAAGCGAACTGCTTCGGCAACATCATCTTCATCGCTATGATCAATGGCACGTGTTTGAGAAACAGCCGAATGCAAGTACAGATTATGCGGCATCACAGTTGCTCCAATAATTCCTAGTGCGCCTGTTAGAGGAGTTTGACCGCCGATACTTTTCGATGAAGAGAATGTTTCGCTTGTTGGAATAAAGCCTTTCATCACGGCAGCCCAATCTGGATTTGATAGAGCAACTTGATAGACAAAGACAAAAAGAATGACAAAAATCAAACAAACCACGATTGCTTCGATCTTACGGAATCCGACTTTTGTCAACAATAAAAGCAACAAGACATCAAAGACGGTAATAAAAACAGCATACAATAAGGGAATATCAAATAGTAGGTATAAGGCAATAGCTGCCCCGATAACCTCGGCAATATCTGTGGCCATAATCGCTAATTCAGTTAAAATCCACAAAATAATACCTAATGATTTGCTCGTACGCGCTCGAATCGCTTGCGCCAAGTCCATCTGAGTGACGATTCCTAGTTTAGCTGCCATGTATTGTAAAAGCATAGCAATCAAGCTAGACATTAAGATCACCGACATTAATAGGTATTGAAAATTTTGTCCACCAGTAATAGAAGTGGACCAGTTTCCCGGATCCATGTAGCCGACTGCCACAAGTGCACCCGGCCCCGAGTATGCGAACAATGTTTTCCAAAATCCCATACCTTTAGGAACAACGACCGTCCCATTTATTTCCTCAAGTGATGGACCATTGGCGTGTTCCATCAACTTGTGCTTATGAGCATGATTTTCATTTTTACTCAAGAAGATAACCACCTTTCATTTCTTTTCAACGCTAGTTTACTCCTCAAATGAAAAAAAGAAAAGGATTTTTTCGGAATGCCTAAAAAAAATGATAGGCACATCGACGTTTAACTCTAACTACCTAGTGGATTAACGTATTAAATTGAAATAAATATAATATAAAATAGGATTTTGATAGTTGCATCTGATTATCGTTATCAATTAGAGGATTATATTATCATTCGAAAAGTTGTGGTGCTACACTCTTTTTGTGAAATAGAGGAGGAGAACAATGAAAAATTACCAACGATTTATTCTAACTTTAACAATCGGTTTCGCAGCCTTACTAGCTGAATTTCTATTCAAAAATCCGACAATAGCTTATATGATTGTAGCGATTACGGGTGGGTTAATTGCCATTCAAATGTTGATTGGCATGATTGCTACACTGCGTTCGGGAAAATACGGTGTGGATATTTTGGCTATTACTGCCATTGTAGCGACATTGGCGGTCGGTCAATATTGGGCTAGTTTAGTTGTGCTAATTATGCTTACTGGTGGAGATAGTCTAGAAGATTATGCTAGCCGACAAGCTAGTAAAGAATTACAAGAATTGTTAAGCCATTCCCCTCAACTTGCTCATGTGATTAAGGGAGCGGAAATCATTGATTGCAAAGCTGAGACGGTGCAACTCGGTGAGCTTGTCTTAGTTAAACCAGGTGAGCTTGTACCAGTGGATGGTGTGATTAAAGAAGGTCAGACGACGTTGGATGAATCTTCTTTAACAGGTGAGTCATTACCAGTCGAAAGAGGAATTG
>OBLF01002056.1_pt1 | contig 14500 bp, 17 predicted proteins | sample 1519231 | NCBI WGS metagenome assembly OBLF01 (sample SAMEA2602895, study PRJEB22501) | metagenome | reverse complement strand
GCAGAGGGATCAGCGTGGTGCCAATGACGATGATGCCGCCGCCCGCCATGAGCTGCTTCATGCCCTGGGACTTGGAGCCCGGGTTATCCGAGCCGTAGCCCTCCAGCAGATTGACCACACCCCATACGCCAAGGCCAGCGCCGAGCGCGATAACGAGGGTCTGTAAAGTGTCGATTGCAGATGAGAAAAATGCCATATAAGCCTCCATTTCTCCGGGATTTTCCCGGTAACAAAAAAGCCGCCCATGCAGGCGGCAGGTTACAAACTTCGGGACACTTTGTCTCGAAGCGTTTATGCAAAGGCGTCTGGATCGTCGATGTCATCATAGTTGAGGATGTCCTCGTCCTCTTCCGTGAGTGCATCGTCCGGCACAGCCACCTCATACATCGTACACGCCTCGTTCAGCCCGGGCCGCCTGCGGCGGTTAATGAGCCTGTCGAGGTCAAAAGCGTTTTTCTGTTTATCGGCCTCCGCCGTATAACGGTAGTTCGGATGCCGTTTCAGATCATACTTGGGAGAGAAGAACGGGGGCAGGCCCCGAAGCTGCAAAATACATTTGTCTCCCGGCATGGTTGCAAGTTCGGCTGGGGTCATCAGTTCCCGGCCCAGCCGCTGGGTGTTTTGGCTGTAGCTTTCCGACTGGCCACGGGAGCGGCTGTCGGTCTGCATACTGATTGTGGCTTTTCCCAGCCAGTTCTCGGAGATTTCCTTGATAGTGCTGGCTTCGCGGCCACCGAGGAACACCACGCTGTCCATGTTGCCGAGGATTGTCTCGGCGTGCTTATCGTAAATGGCCTTGCACTGTGCCAACTGTTGATACAGCAGGCAAAGACTCACCTCGCGGGAGCGGATAACCGCGACCAGCTTTTCGAGCTGGGGCACCTGTCCCGTGTTGGCTGCCTCGTCCCACAGCACCCGTACATGGTGCGGCAGGCGGCCACCGTGAACATTGTCCGCCCGTTCACACAGGAGGTTGAACATCTGCGAAAATGCAAGTGCCACTAAAAAGTTGTAGGTCTGCGTGGTATCGGAAATAATGAAGAATACCGCCGTTTTCCGATCTCCGATGCGGTCAAGCTCCAATTCGTCATAGGCCATGACTTCACGAAGCTGCGGGATGTCAAAGGGAGCCAGTCGCGCACCGCAGGAAATCAAAATGCTTTTTGCCGTCTTGCCGCTGGCCAATTTGTACTTTTTATACTGTTTGACCGCGAAGCAATCCGGCTTGCGCTTTTCGAGCCCGGCAAACATATAGTCCACCGCGTTCATAAAATCCTCGTCATCCTCCTTGACCTCCATGCCGGAAATCATATCCACAAGGGTATTCATGTTCCGATCCTCGGCAGGCCCCTCGAAAATGATGTAGGCAATCAGGGCGCAGTACAAAAGCGTTTCCGATTTTGTCCAGAATGGATCGCCTTCCTTGCCTTCGCCCTCGGTGTTGGAAATCAGAGCATCCACGAATTTCAGAATATCGGCCTCGTTGCGGATATACGCCAGCGGGTTATAGTGCATGGATTTTGAAAAATCTATGCTGTTGAACACCTTGATTTTGTACCCGCGTTTTTGCAGAAAACCCCCGACCTGTCCCAGCACACCGCCTTTCGGATCGACCACCACATAAGAGGAATGAGCCTGTAAAAGCTGGGGCGTAAGCCAGAAGCGGGTTTTGCCGGAGCCGGACGAGCCGATAATACAGCAATTCAGGTTTCGGGCATTTGCGGGGATTTTCGGGCGGGTGTTCATCGTGAGAAACTCCGTCCCGGTCAAAATCACGTTGTTTTCAAACTTCGGATCGACAAACGGCTTGATGTCTTTTTCCGTTCCCCACCGGGCGCTGCCGTATTCTGCATCCCGCCGAAACTTCTTAGCGTTCTTGCTTTTGAAATAGATCAGCAGCCGGAAACCAACTGCGCCTACAATACCGACAAGCCAATCCAGCGGAGCAAGACCGGGTGCAAAGTCAGCAAAGGCCGGGCCAATCGTCTGGCCCAGCCCGATGAGCTTATGTGCAAAATCGTTACCCGCCGCCAGCCGGTAGGCCGTTCCCAGCTTGAGGAACGCCCACAGGATGAACAGATAGGGAATGTTTGGAATGAGATATTTTCTAATCTTATCTGTCCTCATGGGCCACCTCCTTTGCACGTTCTTTCTGTTTCGGCTTTTCTTTGGAAAGCTGATCCGCCGCCTGTTTCAGTTGTTCCCGGATGGGAACACGGTTCGATTTTGCTTTGCTTAACACCTTCCGGGAATACTCAGAAAAGCAGGCGGTCATTGCGTCTGCCTGTCCAGCCTTGAAAAATAGCAGGTATTTGGCCGGCCCGGTTTTATAGAACGCATAGTCTACATTCCATTTCCGGGCCACACGGTCAAAGGACTTGGCATCCCCGGATAGCTCGATGCTGTTTGTGGCTGTGCCGTGGGCCATGAGCTTTCGCACACTTTGCTTGCCGTGTGGTGTTTGCTGCCCACGGTATGCCTTGCGGATCTTCCGCCCCACCATACCCAGCACATACGCCAGTCCCCGCGCCGTCAGCTTGGTTGTTTTTACGGATATGGCTATCGTGCGCCGGGAAATATCTTCATCAATCAGTTACACCGCCTCCTTCCTTGGGACAATTTGTCTCGAAGTACCGTCACCGATCCCCACGGTCTTTTTTCTGCATTTGACGGTAGCCCTCCAGCGAAGAACCGTCTATGATTTCCTGATAGGCGGCCATTTGCTCCCGGATAGAGAGCTTCGGGAAAGAGAATACCTTATGTTCCTTGGGAATATCCTGCAAGCCGTGATATACTTCCACGAAATGATCGCTTTCTTTGACAACATAGCCGCCCGGGGCAAAATGGCCGTTTTCGTGGATGCAGGCATCCCGGCCATACGCCTCATAATCGAAATACGGTTTTACCTGATCCGGCACATCCAACATTTCCAGATCGTCCACATAAATGCGCCCCAGCGTTTCCTCATCGGATACGCCGGGGTAAAAGCCGTAACAGTCCAGATTTTGTGTCAGATTGATGATGTCCCGCACCGAAGAACAGTGATCGCCGCTGTCGAGGACGGCCTCCAGTGTTTCCAGCTCCGATGAGGTAAGCTCGGAAAGCAGGCAGGCCAGATGATTAAGCTCGTCCAGATTTTCATACTCGCTCAAATGGTCATAGAGCCCCAGCACATCCCCATCGAAAGAGGTAATAAAAATTTCCTGATAGCGGACGCCATCCACGCCGATCCGTTTCAAAAGAGCCTCCACCTCCTGGGCGGTTGTGGGAAATTTCAGTGTTTCACCCACAAGCTGGCCCTCGCTGTACTTTCCGGCGTTGGTAACGTAGGCTTCAAACAGGGTTGCCATTAGCGGCGGCCCTGTCCCTTGACGGTCAGGATGCCCTCAAGGGTTGTTGCCGTAATTCCCAGCCGCTGGGCCACGGCAATATCATTTTTCATGGCTTCGGTCATACTGTGCCCGCAGACAACCAGCACATGAGAACGGCGGAGCAGGTCACGGCTCATGTCGATGCCGCTTTTATGCTCTTCGGGAACAGCATCGTTGAGAAACAGGGGCAAGTACAAAGGCGGACAAATAGGAGAAAAGCCTGCCTCATACACGGTGCGGCAATACTGCGCCGCCAGTTCTGCGTTTTCGCTATCGCCGCCGAGCCATGCAGCGGTGATATAAGCAAGGGGTCGTTTCATCGTTCATACCTCCGATATTTTAATAAGAAAGTTCAACCCAAACCCCACGCCCTTTCCCAGTCTTGGGAAAGGGGGCGGCTCTGAAGGATATCCCCCCGCCGCTTGCCGGGGAAATAGCACAGCCGGGGCAGACCGTCAAGGGCGAGCCGCCGAAAACGGCGGTGCGCTGCACCCTTGACGGCCCACTCCCGGCTGTACTAAAAAACAGGCGGCGACGGGGGATATATACCACCAGAGCTTCTGCGCGAGGGCGGGGCCCTCGGGACAAAGTGTCTCGAAGTTGTTACTTGTCAAGTTCCTGCTTTTTCGGGGCTTTTGCCAGCTCCGGCGGCTGTTTTTCTTTCCAGTCATCCAGCAGGGACATAATCTGTTCTTTCATTTTGGCGGGAGTGACCTCCTTGCCAAAATACTTTTCCAGTTCCGCAGTAGAAATAATCACGCCTCGATCCTCCTTTTTCTGTTCTGATAAGATACCGTCAATAACATCGCCGTTGAGCTTGCCTTCCTTATCCAGCTCCCGGAGCCGTTTAGCCTGGGCCAGCGAGGGCGAAGCCTGCTCCCCGTCAATGGAAACAGCAATAAGCCTCTGATTTTTCGGTTTGATGTAGGACAGCTCCACGGCAGGCATAAAGCCCATCTTTTTATCGTCTACCTTATCCAGAAGCTCCGGCACAAGAGAGTTGAGCCGCAAGTAGCGCATGACCTTTTTATAGTTCATCTCATGCGCCTCGCCCACAATCTCAACCGAGCGTTTTCCAACATCGCCTTCCGCAACGCCTTTCAGCCGCCCGCCCTGATGCTTGATGTCCTCAACCTCGAGTTCCAGCAGCGCGGCCAATTCACTGGGGAGCATCCCGTCACGCTGCTTGTTGCTGTCCTTCATGGCCTGTACCGCTTCGTGGTCGGTCATTTCACGGACGATAAAGGGCATTTCCTCCAGCCCCGCCAGTTCACTGCCGTGGGTACGGCGATGGCCCGCTACAATTTCATAGCCGTTTCCATCTTTCTCCGGGCGGGCAAGACCGGGAACCATTACACCGTTTACGCGGATAGAAGCAACGATTTCCTGCATCTTCGCATCGTCCCGTACCTTAAAGGGGTGCGGACGGAATGTGTGAAACGGATGAACCTCGGAAAGTTTCAGATAAACCAGCTTGCCTTCCTCAACCGGGCGGGGCGGTGTGGTCGGCTCGGGAGCCGTCTGTTCCGCAGTAGCAGTTTCCTTCGGTGCCGTATCCTGTGCTGGCTTAATGGGCTCCTTGGCATCCGGGGCCTTTCCGTCACTTCGGGACACTTTGTCTCGTTTGGACGGCTTGGGCTTGTCAGGGGCCGTCTTATCCGCCTTGGGTGGGCGGCCCTTGCGGGCCCCAGCCGATTTCTCCGATTTTTGATTTTCAGTCGCGGCCTTTTCTGCTTTCGGCGGACGGCCACGGCGCGGCTTTTTCGGTTCCTCCGTATTGGCGGGCTGCGGTGTTTCTCCGGGGGTTGCCGCCTTTTCGACTTCGGCGCGGGCGTTCTGTCTCTTTTCTGCCATAAGCTCATTGATTTTGTCAAAGGACACAACCACATCGCCGGGCTCAGGTATAGCAGGCCCGGTCTGTTCCTGCTGGGGCTCAGACGCTGCGGCCTGTTCGGGTGTGGTGATAGGCTCGGCGGCCTCCGGGGAAATATTCTCCGCAGGGCCAGTATTCAATTTTTCATCGGCCATTTACGATCCTCCTTTTCGTTAAAGTTGCACAAATTTGAACGCTAAAATTTTGTAGTTATTTTTGTGCCTCCTTTCCGTCTATCCACGCAAAAAAGCCGCCCGTTTTTCATGCCGGACGGCTTTTTGCGTAATGTGATAGATCAAATATTATTTTTTCTGGTTTGTAGGCTCCGAAAAGCCTTGTATTTACAGTGTTCCTAATAGGAAGTAATCATAAGTTGTATTGATATAGTGTAGAGAGATCAAGTCCTTCCACTCTGTTTCCACATAGCTTTTTTCTATGTTTACATATTTAGCTTTTTCATACAAAATTGGCAATCGCTTTGTAACATTTTCATGAAATGCACTTTTAAACGCCTTGTTTGTAGTATACCCGAATGTATATATAGTAAACAGTGCATCTTCCAATTTTTCTATTGCCTCAAAATTGTTATTGTACATAAGTCGACTCACGCCTATCGCTTGTAATTCATTAATTTTATCTCAATTTTCCATAGCGTACCGATGAAAGAGTCCTCGCTCTCTTTTCTTCAATCCCATAAATTTCTCTCTGTACTTTTTGAAAGCTGAGCGTCTGTTCTCCGCTAGAACCTTTACTTCTTTCCTCCATTTTTTTATTTGAGGCAAAAACGCACTTTGCAAATGATATTTGGCGCTTTTTGGCGGCTTCATTCATAAAAATTATCCTTTCCGAATACATGTGTGGTACTTTACTATTTCATTTATCATAACCTTCAGCTATGAACAATGTACATGATTCCTATCTTTTTCCATACCTTTTTTCAATCAATGTCGTTTCGATTGTTCCATCCGGTTTTGTTTTCTTCAAAAACTTTTTCTTCACTTCCTTTTTAGCAGGCTTTTCATCTTTTTTATCTGTAAATTTATCAATTGGATTTATTTCTCTCCTGTTATCCATTATTTTTTCTCCTCAACACAACCAATTGTTTGCCTTAAATATATTGAACAAGCATCTCAAGAATTACAAACATCCCTAATAACACCATTGCCGCATTGTAGCATTGCTGCTTTTTTCTCAAAAAGCGCTCGTTTTCTTCCCACATTTCCAACCAATACGCTGTATAAAATTTTTGCGGATCTGTTTCTGGTTTAGCATACTTATTGGTATCGTACAAGGCATCGTACAATTGTCTCATATTCGGTCCACTAAACTTTTTCCACATAATCAGCAGGCCAAAAAGGAGTGCCACTGCCAATCCTATAGAAATCAAGGCTATCACACCTATAACGCCTCTGAGAGATGGCAAACTTGGCACGCTAATAACGCTTGGCAATATAAATATAACCGCTGTTGCCACAGAAACACTTATACTTACTCTACTCGTTATCTTTTCATTTTGCTCATCCTGTCTTTCATATTCTTTTTCCATATACTCTAATAGCTTTTCTCTGTACATGCTATCTTTTGTTGTTTCCCGCTTGCCTCGACTATTTAGTTTTTCATTTTCCATAATCAGTCACCCCCAAGCAACATATTCCGTACATACTTTTATGCTTTGCTCTTGTCAATACAATTTCCCTATTATCAGCACACGCATCCTGGCGTATTACTTCCCAATCAATTAAAAACGATAGTCACACCCTTGTGCTATCGCAATCGTCCGCGCCATTATTTTATATTTATATATATATCATATTTTACGGAACTACGTCAATACCTGCAAAAGAATTATTGTGCTCTTTCGTCAAAAAATATTATAAGAGCCACTCCCTACTGTCAGCCTCATTTCATTGCAAAAGTCTTCGAACGATGAAACGTCATTTTTTAATATATATGCCCATGACAGCTTTGAATTTTCTCACTTCATTGACGGTCATACGCAAAATCAGCGGCAAAAAATTGTGCAATTTCACAAGCGGTATCGCTCGTCGAATTCTTGCCATCAATTTAACAGTTTCACGTCTTTCAACTGGCTTAAGTATTCTACAATCTTAATAATTTTATTATGCATCCTTTTTGATGTTCTAGTCAATATATTTCGTATACTCAAAAAATCACTGACACCTCACAATGACTTGGTATTTTCTGCCAGTCTCCACCCTGTCAATCAGATGGCCCAGTATCACCCGTTTCATTTCCAGCGGAGCGGTATCAAATTCCTCTGCCCAGCCTCTGAAATCGTCGTAGTAAGTACGCAGTTTCCGAATCCCAACCGCTTCGTTTAACTTCGCATTTTGGAGTTCCACGTACTCTGCCTTGGCACCATCCATTTCCTGTTGGTATCGAAGAATCTGCTTGGCAATCATATCTTCTGCAAAATTACTCATTCCATCAATGCAATTTAGAATCTCACTTTCAAAGCGTTCCAACGCATGTTAGGCAGCTTTTATCTTTTTCTCCACTGCTGCACATTTACTCTTTTGCTGGTTCGGCTCCTGACGAATCCGATTCTCGGCCACTTGAAGAGGGGTGTGTCTCGGATTTGCTCGATCAGGACGATAGCATCCACTCTTTTGGCAATGTATAGTGCTTGCCCTTTGCAATCTCTGCTGGGTTTATGGCGCGGACGGCCTGCCGTTATACTGGCCCATCGACAATTATTTTCTGCCCGGTGAGCGTGTCACCAACTTTTTGGGCTGTGAGGTCTACAAGCAACACCACACATTGAAGCAGATTCTTATGGGCTTACTGCACAATAGGTTTGTGCTGAACGCCGTGGAAGAGGCCGAGCCGCCCGCCGACATGATGGACTTATCTGGCATGAAAGACGAGCTGCGCCGCCCGATGATGCCACTAGTGAAAACGACAGCTGTAAAAGAAATATAAAAATAATTGCCTCTAGCTTACATCACATTGCGTAGATACAAGTCGGGGGCGATTTTTCTTTTATTTTCTATATAATTTTACTTCACCCGGCGCGCCAATTCCATGTAACTTTTCAAAAGGGTCTCTTTCATCTGCGCCCCGGTGATTTTTCCTTCGCACCATGCGTTTGAAAGTTCTATTGCGTAGCTGCGAACCGGTGCTCCTTCAATTTTATTGACAGCATCTGCCACTCGCATTGCCCGTTTACGCTGTGCTATTTTCTGTGGTACCATAAGATGCCCCCTACAATGTATTTATTAGAATTATACCATATTACGTTATTAAGTTCAAGTTTATCCGCTTTTATTTCCAGCCAAGCAAAAGCCTCCAACCTATGCACAATACCGCATAGATTGGAGGCCGTCTCAAATCAGATGATTGTCTTTCTTGGTCGGTGAGTTTTTCATTCTCAACCCCAGCCAGCTTTCCAGTGTCTGCAAGTCGCTGAACAGAATATCATAAATCTCATCGCTTACCAGCGGCGTATGGGCTTTATACGCTGCGCGGCAGCGGTTCAGGCGGTCTGTCAGTTCCCGCAGTTTTCCGATGAAAGCGGCTTTCTCCTGCCATTCCTCGGTTTTCATTGGCTTTTTGGGGCGCATCGGCCGAAGTTCAGTTCATGGATCACCGACAGGATGGTTTCATCGTCATCCCAGTCGGCAGAAAACGCTGTCGGCGCATAAGTGCCATCCAGCAAGACCATCACTCTCCCCTGCTCAATGCGCAGGGTCACATCCTTGCGCCGGGCGCAGACGATGGCGAGATTTCCGATTTGCTTCATAAGGTAAGCACTTCCTTTCTTACGCAGCCTGTAAAGCCATAGGCAGCACCTTGCGGCTCCACAGGTCAACAAATTTTTTTACTTCTTCCGTAGGGTCACTGTTATGGTCACCGTGGATCTGCGCGATTTTGCCATCACGCACCTCCACGGTCACATACGGCTTTTTCGGTTCTTCCACGCGGCGGACAAATACAATTAAGCATCTTCCCTCTGCCACTTTGTCAATATAGTTGCCAACACAGTGGTGCAACGCCTTTCCTTCGTCAACAAGATCATTGGCCCGCTTCGGACAGACGATTTGCAGTGCTTCACTGGAAAGAGCCGCTTTTCGTGCAAAGCTCGCATAAGCCATGCAGAATGCCTTGTTTTTCTTTGCGTCGTTGATCTTTTGGATACGCTCTGCTTCTCGGTCATGCGTCGCCGCGCAGTTTTTCGGGAATAGCACCGACTTATCTTTCATGTCATAGGCCTGTCTGCGGCACATATTCAGATAGTCAACATACGTTGTCACCAGCGTTTCCATCGTCGGATCACGATACCCATTAGCCGGGCGTGTCTCACAATAAATCGGGAACTGAGCATCCATATAGTGCATGAACTTTTCCGCTGTCATGTATTGAAACACGTCTGCGGGAATCTCCGACACCTTGTTGCGGAGCTGCCACTGAAACAGTTCGGCTCTTCCTTGCAGGTGGATTGCCACATATGCCTGATACGTCTTCAGCAGCGATACGCCTGCTTTTTGCTCCCGCAGCACAGACACATCCTGTTTTTCCACGCGCAGAATGCGGTGCGTTTTGGCCTGCGTTTCATCCAGCGCATCACTGAAGCCGTGCCGGTAGACAACATCGGCAACAATGTTCTCAAAGCCCACTTTCGTCAGTCGTTCGACCAAACGCGGATACTGTAAGTACATTGCCAGATAGTAGCTGACCTGCATCGGAATACCTGTCCGCTCATAGAATTGCCGCAGTGCGCAGTATTCCCAACGTGAACCGCGCAGAGCATTTTCAAGCCCCGGAAGATATACCTCGCCGGTTTCTTCTGAAATAAAGCACTCCATTCCAAACAGTGCCCCCGGATGATAGCCACGCCGCCAGTGGGTTGCGCTGTCATAGCCGCTGTCATAATAGTAGGGCTCAATGGTTACCTTTTTGCCGTCATCGCTGCGGACGAATATGCGCATGACTTCATATGCGGATTTTCTGGCAGTATCCTTCCCTTTGATGTAGGACCAGTACAGCTTATAGATGCGCACCACAAGCTCCTGCGGGCTGATTTGCTGGACTACCTGACAAGTTTCCCTGTCTTCATGGTAGGCAGCCCTTCTCCCCTGCGCCTTGTCTATGACCTTCTGGTCACATTTTGGGCAGCGCAAAATATCGTTGTTTTTGGGCCTTTTTATTACAGAAAACTTCTCGCAATAGGTGCAGTACACCTGTGTTTTGACTCGGCCGTTATTGTAGTCATAGAACAGATAGTGCGGCATTATGTGCTTATCTGCCCAGCGCTTCAGGTTGGCGGGCGTTTTCGGCACACTGCGCATTTTGTCCCGAACTACAGTATCACGCTTGTAACGGCGGATTTTCGCCTGTCGGTCACGGATATCCTGTTGATAATCGTCCAAATGCCTCAGCACCAATGTCGGATTTGCTTCAACATGGATGTACCTTGCAATCGTATGACATCCTGTTTTTTTATAAAACACACAAGCGGGCAGGAATGACCCACTATAATAACCCGTCAGATTTGTCAGCATGGCATCCCGCCATTTGACGTTTCCTGCGGCATCGCGTTCCAGCGTGGCAAAGTCATCCTTGCCCTGAAACACGACCCACTTCGGCATACGGTCGTTTGCTTTTAGCCGTTCGCATTCATAGAAGCAAACTGTCAGCACCCTATGCCCGCCGAGCAGCTTGACGGCGGCGGTGACAAGGTATTTCACCCGATCCGTGTACAGCACCCCGGCATTCAGGCTGATATGCAGCGGAACATTGGCTGCATGGCGGCAGGCTCGTTTGTCCAGTTTCATCCTGCTGCCTCCTCTGTGCCAAAGTCACCGAAAGTAAGCTGTTCTTCGTCCGCAGGTTTCGGGGCAGGCTTGGGTGTTGCTTTCTTGGGCTTATCCTTTTTGCCTTTGCCTGCCTTGGGCGCTTTCCCATTATAGTTTTTGGGGACAAACTTTTCTTCCGGTTCAGCGTCCTCCTTGGCATCGGCATCACGGAAATACTCCCGCGCCCACTGGTAGCAGAGCTCGTCCGGCACATCGCCGCCGAAACCGCCGCCCATAGGCTTTTCGTCGTTGTCCCTCATTTCCTGTTCCAGATATTCCCGCGCTTTGCGGTTGATATAGTGGAAGCAGTTTACCATCTTTTTCTTGGGGTTCATCACAAGCCGGGCAAAGGCAGGATCAGCCAGACATTCGGTCTGCACATCTTCCATGACGCAGAGCTTCATGTTGCGGCGGGTCAGACGTTCGGTGTCCTGCGAGACGCGGTTCATGGATGCCTGCATCACGTCGTCATCCGACATGGCGGCAAGTCGGTCCAGCTCCTGCTGTTCCCGCAGTTTCTTCTGCGCCTGTTTTGCCTCCCATTCAGCTTTGCGCTTGGCTTCGGCGGCATCAAATTCAGCCTTTTTGCGGGCTTCTTCTGCTTCCTCCTCTTGCGGTTTCGGCTTCGGGGGTTCAACCGGCTCAAATTCTTCGCTGAAAGAATCTACGGTTTCACTGTCCGAGGACACCTCGAAAGCATCATCCTCGGCATCGCGGTTCATCATATCAATTTCAGATAATATCCCCATTGTCCTATCCTTTCTAAAAAAGGCAGAGAGCCGCCATACGGTAGCTCTCTGCCATAACTTTTGCGCGGCTTTAGGCCGCATTTTCTTTTGCTTCTTCCTGCCGCAAAGCAAGCTGCCAGTCATCTATACCCTTGTAGGCAGTATTCCAGACAAGGCTTGTGCTTTGCAGCCCGGCCGCATGGGCGATCTGCTGGACCTTTTCGGCCGCAGATGCCACATACTCATTTTCTAACTTGTCCATGTCGTAGGCTTCCACGACCAGCTTGGTGCCGTTCTGCGCCATGCAGCGCAGCGCGGATTCCAAGCCGTTCAGACTGTTCACCCCTGCCACAGCGATAAATGAGCGTCCTGTCAGGCAGTGAGCAATATCGGCTTTGAGCAGCCCTTCCGTCACATACACGGTCTTGGCAAACGGCTCGCCCACAAAATGCAGCGGGCTGCCGGAGGTCACACCATGCGGCTTACCGATTGAGGACAACCAGATATACTTAGCCCCGCTTTTACCCGGTGGGTCATCCCTGCGGCGCAGCGGTGTGTCCAGCCGTATCTGCATACCGCAGATCAGACCATCTAAACCGACAGCCGGGAGCAAGATGCCCGCCGTGCGGCTGCCGAAGTTGATCGTCCACCGCCCGGCATCGTCTTGATAGAAGCCCGGTACGCCCTGTAAGGTACAGCCCTGCCGCCGCAGGCGCTCGGCATAGCCGCGGCACAGAAACGCAGGCGGGGTTGATTTGAGTCCGAACCTTGCAATCTGGTATTCGGTCAACCCGCGCCGCGGTGACAGCAGATGCGCTTTGTGCGTGGGTGTCAGCGGCAGCATGGAGAGCAGCAGCGAGTAGGTCTGGTGTATCTCCTGCGGGGTAGCGCGGGCATTTTGCTCCGGCTTTATCCCGATGTAGTCATTCCCCCTTGGCCGGGGTGTGTACCGCCCCAGTGCCTCGCATATCTCGCGGTAGGCATCGGCATTGCCGGTGCAGTTATGGCGGGCATACAGTGCCAGCATCCCGCCCGCCGCGCCGCAGCGATTGCAGCGCCAGACGTTTTTGTCTGTGTTGACGTTGAGCCGCCCGCGCTGGTCTCCGCAAAAGGGGCAGTTCAGGTACAGGCTCGACGGCAGACGGCGGCGGACGGTAAGGCCCAGTAGTTCTACCACATCGGCAATGCCAAACGGAAACGTATCGGAAGATGAGGTCATGCAAAACGGCCTCCTTCCCGGTTATCCTGCCTGTTTCTCCTGCAAGCTGTCCCATATGATGGCGGCCGCCGCGCGAAGAATGTTGTTCTCGCCCTGATAGCCTTTCACATACCAGCGCAGGCTGGCGGCACGACGGTCAGCCACCTGTGCCAGCGTCCAACCCTTGCAAGTACCGCAGTCAACGATGACGTTCTGCGCCTGCTCGTAGGTCATCTGCCGGCGGATCTCCTCCACAGGGCTGCTTTGAGTATATGCAGCGGCGGGAGGTTCCTGCTCCAGCACAATGACATTCTGCGGCTGCTCTGCCGGGGTCTGCGCAGGCTGTACGGATTCCCGCACAACAGTCTTGGGCTTTTCCACAACTTCTGCCGTGACCTGTTCGGGAACGGGCATATCGTCTGCCATGATGGCATCCAGCGGGTCAGCCTTGACAGGCTCCTGCGGGGCTGTCTTCACAGTTTCTGGCTGCTTCTGCACAGGTTCTGCGACTTCTACTTTCGTCTGCACAGGCTTGGCATCTGCCGTTTTTACCTGAACAGGCTTTGCAATCTCTACTTTCGCTCCCACCGGCACTTCACTGCCGTATTCCTCTGATTCACTGCCCACATCGGCAAACTGGATGCCGAAGCCTGCATTGGAGAGCGCCGTATCCAGTGCTTCCTCCTGCGCGGCCTCCACATACAGCCCACCGGGCGTTGCATCCAGCGTGCAGTTGGCGACATAGCTGCTCAACGGCTCGGCATCCTCACGGTCACGGTAGACCTTGGCTTCAAAAATCGCCATCTTCTCGGTGATGCGCAGGGCGTTGAGCTTCAGCCGCCCCGTGGGGCATGCCAGCCGGAACCACAGCTTTTTGTACCGCAGATCCAGACGCATCACGTCCTCCCCTGTCTTGCGGGAAATTGTGCGACGCAGGAATTTCAGCGGATCAAAGCCGGGTACATGATTCAGCGCGGCCACAGTGGCGTTGGTGGTGTACAGCATAGGTTCTTGATTCCCTTTCATGGGTAATTTCTCCCTTCATTATTACATTCAGCCGGCCTGTTGCAGTTCCGGCAGTACATTTCGTTCGGTGTGGTAGGCCTTGCAGTACAGTCGGATGCGCTCGCCCAGCATGGTGTTGCGCTTGCTGATATCGGCGCGGTGAACCGCCATAAACAGAATCGGCTTATGCCCCACAAGGATGACCTTTTTCTTGGCGCGGGTCACGGCTGTATACAATAAATTGCGATACAGCATGATTGTGTGCGCCTTGACGATGGGGATAATGACCGTTTCAAACTCTGACCCCATCGCTTTATGAATCGTTGTGGCATAAGCAAGGTCAACGTGTGCCAGCTGTTCTGCTGTGTAGTTCATTTTGCGGTCGCCGCCAAACTCCATCTGCACGAGCCGTTCACCTTTGCTGCCTGTGGTAATCCCGGTGATAAAACCGAGATCACCGTTGGACACTTTCTCGGTGTTCTTTGTCTGCATAACACGGTCATGGACAC
>OBLF01002054.1_pt1 | contig 14509 bp, 14 predicted proteins | sample 1519231 | NCBI WGS metagenome assembly OBLF01 (sample SAMEA2602895, study PRJEB22501) | metagenome | reverse complement strand
AGCAGCTCAACTTTCGAACTTCATCGCCGTCAAACAGCTTAGTTAGAATACCAGATACTTCGCGGTTTGTCAATGGGTTTTTCCAAGTTTTTTTAATTTTTAATATTAGTATTTCTTATTGACAGCAAGTCATCTAGCGTTCAGTAAAATAATCTGTGCAAAATTGGCCTTATATGCTATACTGGCACCATATTATATATGGTTCACGGAGGTATATCTGTGCTGATTCATCGCATGTCTGCCGTCTTTGGACGCCTGCGGAACGAGACCCTACAACTTCATAACGGTCTGAACATCATTGAAGCGCCCAATGAGACCGGCAAGTCCACCTGGTGCGCATTTTTGACCGCCATGCTTTACGGCATTAACAGCCGGGAGCGGGACAAGGCGGGCTTTATTGCCGAGAAGAACCGCTACGCCCCCTGGGACGGCAGCTCCATGGCTGGGCGGTTGGACTGCCGCACCGGTGATGCGGACATTACCCTTCTCCGGGGCACCCGACGCCAATCTGCTCCTCTGGCAGAATTCCAGGCCGTATACGCCAGCACTGGCACGCAAGTCGATAACCTGACCGCTGCCAACTGCGGCGAAGCTCTACTGGGGGTCAGCCGGGAGGTTTTTGAGCGCAGCGCCTTTATCCGGCAAAGCGGCCTTGCCATCAGTCAGGACGCCGGCTTGGAACGCCGGGTAGCCTCCCTCATCTCCTCCGGCGAGGAGGACACCTCTTACACAGAGGCCTACGACACTCTGAAGAAGCAGCTGAACCGCCGCCGCTTCAACAAAAGCGGCCAGCTGCCCGCCCTGGAAGCGGAGCTGGCAGAGGTCCGGCAGCAGATCACCGCCGCCGGACAGATCCAGCAGCAGCTGGTGGAAAGCCGGACCCAGGTCCAGCAGTCCCAGGAGCTGATTGATGCCCTCACCGCCGAGTTGGCTCAATGTGACCGCTGGGAGGCAGCCCAAAAGGCCCGCCATCTGGAGGAACTGACTGCCGCATCCCGCCGTGCCGTCCAGCAGGCCCAGGCTCTGGAACAGCAGTTGATCGATGACCGCATCCCGGACCCCGAAACCATCAGCCGTCTCCGGGGGGCCATCGTAAATCTGGAAACCGTGCGAAAGAGCGTGGCCAAAGCCCGTGCCGACAAGGATGAGGCCATGAAGGCTCTGCTCTACGCTGAAAAGGCCGTCAGCGAAAGCCCCTTTGCCGGACAGACCGCCGAGGAAGCCCGGCAGGAAACAACCGCGCCCCCCAAGGTATCCGTCAACACCGCACCCGCTCTGGCTGTATTTTTCCTGATGCTGACCGCCGCCATCGGAGTCACTGCATTTACCCTTTCCCGCTATAGCACATATCTCTCCGGCTGGCAAAAGATACTGCCTTGGAGCATCTTCGCCGTAATCATTGCCGCCGGCGCAGTCATTTCCCGCCAAATGCAGAAACGCGCCCTGAAGGCCGCGCAGAATACCGCTTTGTGCAAACACTTCGGCACCGCAGATGCAGACGAGATTGCCGCTCTCGCGGATGCCTATGCCAAGGCCGTGGAAACGCGGGACGCCGCCCAGGCGGACGTCAACGCCAAAACCGCCACTGCCGACGCCCTGTACAATTCCCTCACCACCAATGAGCAGGCCATCCTATTGGAGGTCCGCCGCTTCGCCCCCTCCGCCTTCGACATTCCCACCGCCGACCAGGTCCTGCGGAACGCCGGACAGCGCCGCCGTGCCCTGGCCGAGGCCCAGTCTGCCGCCCGGGAGGCCCAGGCCCGCCAGGAGCTGCTGGCCCAGCAGAATATCCCCGCCAGTACCGGGCCTGTACCGGAGTCCCCCGTCCGGAACCGCGGAGAGGTTTCCGCCGCGCTGGCACAGGCCCAAGTCCAGCTGGCAGCCGCCCGCTCCTCCGCCGACCGTCTTTCCGGCCAGCTCCACGCCATGGGGGAGCCGGACGTTCTGCAGGCCACTGCCGAAAGCCTCCAATCCCAGATCACGCAGCTTCAGGAGGAATACGACGCCCTGCGTCTGGCCATGGACGCCCTGACAGGCGCCAACACTGCCCTGCAAAACCGCTTTTCCCCTCAGCTCAGCCGCAGGACCGCCGAAATTTTCCAGGAGCTCACCGGCGGCCGCTACACCGGGGCCGCCCTGGACCGCAGCTTCCACCTCACCGCCCAGCCCGCCGGGGATCCCATGGACCGGGATATCCAGCTGCTGTCCGCCGGGGCCGCCGACCAACTGTATCTGGCTGCCCGGCTGGCCATCTGCCAGCTGGTGCTGCCGCCGGAGAAAAACGTCCCCATCATTCTGGACGACGCCCTGGCCAATTTCGACAACGACCGCTGTGCCGCCGCCCTGCGGTGGCTGCGGCAGGAAGCGGAGCACCGGCAGATCCTGCTCTTCACCTGCCACAGCCGGGAGGCCGCCTTCTTCTCCGGCGACAGCGGCGTCTCCGTGCAGAAACTGGGCTGATTTCCCTATTCTTTTTCAAAGTGTTGACGAAACCGTCCGGCAGGTATAAGATAGCTGATACATAATAAAATCATAATGATTCGGAAATAGGAAAAGGAGATTCAAACATCATGAGCGAATGTACGCATGACTGCTCCACCTGCGGAGAAAGCTGTTCCTCCCGGGAGCCCCAGTCTTTGTTGAAGGCCCACCACGCCGATGCCCACGTGGGCAAGGTCTACGGCATCGTGTCCGGCAAGGGCGGCGTGGGCAAGTCCATGGTCACCAGCCAGCTGGCCGTTACCATGCGCCGCCGGGGCTACCAGGTGGGCATTATGGACGCCGACATCACCGGTCCCTCCATCCCCAAGGCCTTCGGCGTCCACGGCCACGCCATGGGCACGGAGAACGCCCTGCTGCCCATGGAGTCCAAGACCGGCATCCAGATCATGTCCATCAACCTGCTGCTGGAAAACGAGACGGATCCCGTCATCTGGCGCGGCCCCGTCATCTCCGGCGTGGTCCAGCAGTTCTGGACCGACGTTCTCTGGAATTGTGACTACCTGTTCGTGGATATGCCTCCCGGAACCGGCGATGTGTCCCTGTCCGTGTTCCAGTCCATCCCTCTGGACGGCATCATCATCGTGGCCTCCCCCCAGGACCTGGTGGGCATGGTGGTGGAAAAGGCCGTGAAGATGGCGGAGATGATGGAGGTCCCCATTGTGGGCCTGGTGGAGAACATGAGCTATGTTGCCTGCCCGGACTGCGGCAAAAAGATCTATCTCTTCGGCCAGGGCAAGACCGCCCAGGCCGCCGCGGCCCACAATCTGCCCCTGCTGGCAGAAATGCCCATCGATCCCGCCCTGGCCTCCCTGACGGACGCCGGCGACATCGAATCCTTCCAGGGCGACTGGCTGGCTCCCGCCGCCGACAAGCTGGAGGGCAAATGAGCCACCTTCTGCGCCGTGCAGTGTGCACGGCGCAGCTTTTTCATCCGTCCGTCCGCCGTTGGCGGTCATTTTGACAAAGGTATCACCTATTGCCGGATTGTTTTTGTTGGGAAAAACACTTGCAAAACCCGTCGAAATCCTGGATAATAGGAAAAGAGGCACTTTGCGAAATCGTTTTTCAAATACATTTTATGATTGTGGAGGATATTCACATGCAGGAGCTGAAGGAGCGTATCGTAAAAGAGGGCAAGGTCCTGCCCGGCAACATCATCAAGGTGGACGGCTTTCTGAACCACCGCATCGACACCACCCTGCTGGGTCACATTGCCGAGGAGTTCGGCAAGTACTTTAACATGGATGACGTGACCATGATCCTCACCGCGGAAGCCAGCGGCATCGCCCTGGCCACCGCCGTGGCCATGCGCTATCACAAGCCCATGATCTTCGCCAAGAAGGCCAAGAGCGACAACATTGAGGGCGGCCTGTACCAGAGCGACATCTATTCTTACACCTACAAGAAGAAGGTCACCCTGCTGGTGAGTAAGGAATGGCTCTCCTCCAGCGACCGGGTGCTGATTATCGACGACTTCATGGCCAATGGTGAGGCCATGCGGGGCCTGTGCGACATCGTCTCCGCCGCGGGCGCCCAGCTGCTGGGCATCGGCTGCGCCGTGGAGAAGGGCTTCCAGGGCGGCGGCGACCGTCTCCGGGCCGCAGGTGTCAACCTGAAGTCCCTGGCCATCATCGAGTCCGCCGAGCCGGGCAACATCGTTTTCCGGGACGACGACTGATTTTCTGTTCTTTCAGGCAGGGCGGTGCTGTGCGCCGTCCTGCTTTTTGCATTTCCGATAAAAGGCCCCCGGCTTGGTAAACCCAAGCCGGGGGCCTTCTTTCACTTGTCTGCCCGGTCACTCTCCGTCCTCCGATTTCTGATGGAGCCGGGTCCACACCTCATGGGCCACGTTTTTCGGCAGCACCGCCGTCAAAGTCTCCTCATCCGCCTCCCGGATGGCCTTCACGGTGCCGAAGTGCTTCCGCAGCTCCGCCTGCCGCTTGGGTCCCAGACCGGGGATGCCGTCCAGAGCGGAACGCATCACGCTTTTGGTGTGGTGCTGATGGTGGTAGGCGATGGCGAAGCGGTGGGTCTCCTCCTGGATCTGGCCAATGAGGGAGAACACCGCTTGGTTGTTCACAATGCCGATCTCCCGCCCCTCCGGCGTCACCAAGGCCCGGGTCCGGTGGCGGTCATCCTTCACCATGCCGAAAATGGGCACATTGCAGCAGAATTGCTCCGCCACCTCCCGGACGGCATCCGCGTGGGTCACGCCGCCGTCGATCAGGAAAATATCCGGCAGGGGCAGGAACTTTTCGTCTCCGTCCGCCGCCCGCTGCAATCTCCGGCACAGCACCTCCCGCATGGAGGCGTAGTCATCCGGGTGCCCGCCGGTCAGTTCCTTGATCTGGAACCGGCGGTAGGCGGATTTCAGGGGCTTTGTCCCCTGATAGACCACCATGGAGGCCACAATGTCGCTGCTGCCGGTGTTGGAAATATCGAAGGACTCCATCCGCTTCGGCGGATGGGGCAGATTCAGCATTTTCTGCAATACCTCCAAGGTGTAGGCCGTTTTTTCCTCGGCGGTGGTGGCCCGCTGGACCTCCTCCTGGGCGTTGCGGACAGCCATGTCCGCCAGGGTGGATTTCTCCCCCCGCTGGGGCACGTGGACCCAGACCCGGTGGCCCGCCCGCTGGGTCAGGGCCTCCGACAGCTCCTCGCAGTCCCCGGTGTCCACGCACAGCAGAATTTCGTGGGGCAGAATGGCCCGGGGCAGATAGTACTGGGCGGTGATGGCCGCCAGCAGCTCCGCCGCCGACTCCTCCATGGGTGCCGTCAGCAGTTCCGTCTCCCGGCCCACCAGGTTTCCGTTTTCCATGTGGAGCACGGCGTAGCCACTCTTCCCTGCTCCCCGGAACACCCCCCACACATCCGTGTCGGCGCACAGCCCAGCGATCACCGTCTGCTTCTTGCTCAGGGCGCTGATGGCCTGGATGCGGTCCCGCAGCTGGGCTGCCTGCTCAAACCGCAGGGCCTCCGCCTCTGTTTCCATCTCACTGGTCATGTCCCGGATCAGCTGCTTGGACCGTCCCTCCAGCAGCTGGCATGCCTGCTCGATCCGGCGGTCGTATTCCGCCTCCGGCATCTCCGGACGGCAGAAGCCGTCGCACCGGCCCATGTGGAAATTCAGGCAGGGCCGCTCCGTGCCGATGTCCCGGGGAAACTGGCGGCGGCAGGTGGGCAGCCGCAGGGCTTGGCACACCGCGTCCACCGCCTGTCGGGTCTCATACCGCCCGCCGAAGGGGCCGAAGTATTTGGCGCCGTCGTTGGCGGGGCGGTTCACCAGGGTAAACCGGGGATACCGTCCCCGGCTGAGCCGGACGAAGGGATACCCCTTGTCATCCTTCAGCAGGATGTTGTAATGGGGCATGTGGCGCTTGATGAGGGAGTTTTCCAGCACCAGGGCCTCAAACTCGCTGGAGACGAAAATGGTGTCGAAATGATCCACCTGGCTCACCATCTGCCGGGTCTTCAGCGTGTGGGAGGCGCTTTCCTGGAAGTACTGGCTCACCCGGTTTTTCAGCTTCTTCGCCTTGCCCACATAGATGACCTTCCCGGTCTTGTCCATCATCAGATAGACCCCCGGCAGCAGCGGCAGGTCGTTGGCCTTAGCCCGCAGCTCGTCCTTCGTCATGGCAGCGCCCCCTTTCCTTCAGTTTTCCCAGTGTAGCAAAAAATCTCCCCCGGCGCAAGGGATAATCCGCCCCGCAGAAAAGAACAGCGCCTCCGCGATGCGGAGGCGCTGCCGGTTTCGTTTCTTATTCGCCGAAGTTGTCCTTCACCAGATCCACCAGTGCGCCGACAGCTTCCTTCTCGTCGGTGCCGTCTGCGATCAGGGTGATGGTGGTGCCCTTCACGATGCCCAGGGACAGGACGCCCAGCAGGCTCTTGGCGTTGACACGGCGGTCATCCTTTTCCACCCAGATGCCGCTCTTGAACTCATTTGCCTTCTGAATGAAGAAGGTTGCGGGTCTGGCGTGCAGACCTACCTCGTTATTAACGGTGATTTCCTGTGTATACATGATACAGCTCTCCTTTTCTATACCAAGTAGTTCCTCATCTTAACCAAAGAGGTTGCTCCACCAGATTTCTTACTTGATAATATACCTTTTTTTTCGCCTGCCGTCAACAGCGAATTTCACAAACATTTTATGGGAATCACAGCCCGTCTGCACGTTCTCTCGTTCCCCTGTTTTGCGCAAAGGATTACCTCTCTTCCGCCGCCGGGCTCCCGCTCTCCGCCACCTTCTTTTCCCATCTTTTCATGGCGGCAGAATTTTGCTATAATGGGATCCTCATCAGGAATCTATGCGTCAGGAGGCCGTCTTATGCCCCAGTTTCAGGAATATTCCATGCATCCCATCGCCCATATCCGCAGCGATTTTGCCGAAAAATTCGGCGTTCCCCGTCAGAGCGGCCTGGTGGAGGAGCTGGAAGCTGATATTGTCTTTGAACCCCCCTACCGGAATCCCGACGCCCTGCGGGGGCTGGAGGATTTCTCCCACGTCTGGCTCATCTGGGTCTTTGACCGTGCCATCCGGGAGACCTGGTCCCCCACGGTGCGTCCGCCCCGGCTGGGGGGCAACACCCGGATGGGGGTCTTTGCCACCCGCTCCCCCTTCCGGCCCAACCCCATCGCCCTGTCCTGCGTGCAGCTGGCAGGCATCCGCCAGACCGCCGAGGGCCCGGTGCTCCGGGTCAAGGGGGCCGACCTGGTGGACGGCACCCCCATTCTGGACATCAAGCCCTACATTCCCTATGCCGACAGCCACCCGGAAGCCCTGGGCGGCTTTGCCGCCGTCCCCGCCGGAGAGACCCTGGAGGTCGTTATCCCCCCGGACCTGCTGGAGCAGGTCCCGGAGGACCACCGGGAAGCCCTTCGCGGCGTATTGGCCCAGGACCCCCGCCCCCATTACCAGAAGGACCCGGACCGGGTCTACGGCTTCCCCTTCGCCGGTATGGAGATCCGCTTCTCCGTGGATGGGGACCGCCTCACTGTCCGGGACATCCAGCCATCCGTATAAGCCTCCCTCTGCCGGGCCGGTCTGAAAAAGCCGGCCCGGTTTCGTATATTTTTCTTGACTTTGATAAACATAGTGATATGATGGGGTTTACGTCCGGACGGCGGCTGCCCTCCGGAAAACCGAAACAGGAGGCACCCCTATGCTGGTATCAACGCGGGGCCGCTATGCGCTGCGGATCATGATGGAGCTGGCGCAGTACGACCGAAACCGCTGGATCCCCCTGCCCCTCATTGCGGAAAAGCAGGAGGTCTCTGAAAAATATCTGGAGAGCATCATCTCCGTTCTGGTCAAAGCCGGTCTGGTGGAAGGCCAGCGGGGCAAGGGCGGCGGTTACCGCCTGAGCCGGGAGCTGAAGGACTATTCCGTGGGCGAGATCCTGCGGCTGTCCGAGGGGTCCCTGGCCCCTGTGGCCTGTCTGGACGGCGGCGCAAACAGCTGTCCCCGGGCCGGAAAATGCCAGACGCTGCCTATGTGGGAGAAGCTGGATGACCTGATCAACGGCTATCTGGACAGCGTATCCCTGGCGGACCTGCTCCACACATCCCCGGAAAATAAGAACGAATTTTGAATTTTTCATAAACATATTGACAAAGTATGTTTATCGGCGTATGTTAATGTACGCACAGAAGTGAACGGCCTCCAAGGCCCTTTTGGAATGAGAGGAATGGCAGTATGACGAATTATGTCCATTTGAAATCCCAGATGATCCACCTGTTGGAGCTTCTGCGCTCCATTTTATACCCCAACGTGTTCGACGAACTGGAGGAGGCCCACACCCCGGCAGACCTGGAAGCCATGGCCCGCCGGCAGCTGTTGGAAGTCCTCCGGCGGGTCTATCAGGAGCCGCCCAAATACGAGGAAGTGGCCGACGCCCTGTTTGCCAAGCTGCCCGCCATCCGCGCGACCTTGGAAACGGATATCCAGGCCGGCTACGAGGGCGACCCCGCCGCCACCTGCCCGGAGGAGGTCATGTTGGCCTATCCGGCCTTTGAGGCCATCAGCATCTTCCGCATCGCCCACGAGCTGTACCTTTTGAAGGTCCCCATGCTCCCCCGGATGATGACGGAATACGCCCACTCCCTCACCGGCATCGACATTCACCCCGGCGCCACCGTGGGGCCCTATTTCTTCATTGACCACGGCACCGGCGTGGTCATTGGCGAGACCACCGTCATCGGCGAGCACGTAAAGCTGTACCAAGGCGTGACCCTGGGTGCCAAGAGCTTCGCCGTCAAGGCGGACGGCACCCTGGTGAAGGGCAACAAGCGCCACCCCAACATCGGCAACAACGTGGTCATCTACGCCGGAGCCACCATCCTGGGCGGCGACACCTACATCGGCGACAACTGCGTCATCGGCGGCAACGTGTGGCTGACCCACTCCGTGGAACCCGGCAAGCGGGTCCTCACCGCCCGGGAGCAGACGGAATTCGTCACCACAGATATCTGATAGCTTTTATATATTATACACAGCACCACAAAGGAGGAACCCGCTATGGTATACGCGGACAATGCTGCAACCACAAAAATGAGCCGCACGGCCATCGACGCCATGCTGCCCTACATGGAGACTCATTACGGCAACCCCTCCAGCCTTTACCGGCTGGGCCAGGAGGCCGCCGAGGCCCTGCAGAGCGCCCGGGAGACTGTGGCCGCCTGCCTGGGCTGCACGCCCCGGGAGATCACCTTCACCTCCGGCGGCAGCGAGGCCGACAACCAGGCTTTGGTCTCTGCCGCCCGCATCGGTGAGCACAAGGGCAGAAAGCACATCATCTCCACCGCCTTCGAGCACCACGCCATTCTCCACACCCTGAAAAAGCTGGAGAAGGAGGGCTTTGAGGTGGAGCTGCTGCCGGTGGGCCCCACCGGCACCATCACCGCCCAGCAGGTGGCTGACGCCATCCGGCCCGACACCTGCCTGGTGACCATTATGTACGCCAACAACGAGATTGGCTCCATCCTGCCCATCCCCGAGATCGGCGCCGTGTGCCATGAAAAGGGTGTCCTGTTCCACACCGACGCCGTGCAGGCCGCCGGCCACCTCCACATCAATGTGAAGGAGCAGAACATCGATATGCTGTCCCTCTCCGGCCACAAGTTCCACGGCCCCAAGGGCACCGGCGTGCTGTACGCCCGCCAGGGCATCCCTCTGACCAACATCATTGAGGGCGGTGCCCAGGAGCGGGGCAAGCGGGCCGGTACGGAAAACGTCCCCGGCATTATGGGTCTGGCCGCCGCTTTGAAGGAGGCCTGCGACCACATCGATGAAAACGCCGCCAAGGTCTCCAACCTGCGGGATCAGCTGATTGCCGGTCTGTCCCAGATCCCCCACAGCGCCCTCAACGGCGATCCTGTCCACCGGCTCCCCGGCAACGTGAACTTCTGCTTTGAGGGCATCGAGGGCGAGAGCCTGCTGCTCCTGCTGGACCAGGTGGGCGTGTGCGCCTCCTCCGGCAGCGCCTGCACCTCCGGCTCCCTGGACCCCAGCCACGTGCTGCTGGCCATCGGCCGTCCCCACGAAGTGGCCCACGGCTCCCTGCGTCTGAGCCTGTGCGAGTGGAATACCCAGGAGGATGTTGACCACATCCTGAAGGAAGTTCCCCGCATTGTGGACTACCTGCGGAGCATCTCTCCCGTGTGGAAGGACCTTGTCTCCGGCAAAAAGCAGTTCATGCTGTGATCCTGCCGCCTTTCCCGGCAGTGCAAATCTTTACTTTCGATCATAACCCAAGGAGGTTTTCAATATGGCACTCTATACAGAAACAGTCATGGACCATTTCACCCATCCCCGGAACGTCGGTGAGATTCCCGATGCCAACGGCGTGGGCGAGGTGGGCAACGCCAAGTGCGGCGACATTATGAAGATGTACCTGAAGATCAAGGACGACCGCATCGAGGACGCGAAGTTCGAGACCTTCGGCTGCGGCAGCGCCATCGCTTCTTCTTCCATGGCCACGGAGCTCATCAAGGGCAAGACCGTGGACGAGGCCCTGGCCGTCACCAACAAGCAGGTAGTGGACGCTCTGGGCGGCCTGCCTGCCTACAAGCTGCACTGCTCCGTGCTGGCTGAGGAATCCATCAAGGCAGCCGTGAAGGATTATTACGACCGCAATAACATCCCTTACGATCACAGCAAATTCCCCGACTGTGAGCACTGTGAGGGCGGCTGTCCCATGGTTTGATGAAAAAAGCATTGATCGCAATGAGCGGCGGCGTTGATTCCAGCGTCGCCGCTTACCTCATGCAGCAGCAGGGCTGGGACTGCATGGGCGCCACCATGACCCTCTACCGCAACGAGGACATCGGCCTCTCCCGCAGCCGCACCTGCTGCTCCCTGGAGGATGTGGAGGACGCCCGCAGCGTGGCCTGCAGGCTGAACATGCCCTACTACGTTTTCAACTTTTCCGACGAGTTCCGCTGCCAGGTGATGGACCGCTTTGCTGACGCCTACGAGCAGGGCCGGACCCCCAATCCCTGCATCGACTGCAACCGCTATCTGAAATTCCGGCGGCTCTATGACCGGGCGGCCCTCATGGGCTGCGACGCCATCGCCACCGGCCACTATGCCCGCATCAAACAGGAAAACGGCCGCTTTCTCCTGAAAAAGGCCCTGGACGCCAGCAAGGACCAGAGCTACGTGCTCTATATGCTGACTCAGGACCAGCTGGTCCACACCTGCTTCCCCATGGGGACCCTCCGCAAAACGGAAGCCCGGGAGATCGCCGGCCGTCAGGGCTTTTTCAACGCCCGGAAGCCGGACAGCCAAGACATCTGCTTCGTCCCTGACGGAGATTATGCCGCCTTCATCCGGCGGCACACCGGAAAAGAGGATACCCCCGGCGACTTCGTGGATGAAGACGGTCATATCCTGGGCCGCCACAAGGGCATTACTCACTACACCGTGGGCCAGCGGAAAGGCCTTGGGGTCCCCTCCAACCACCCGCTGTATGTGAAGGCCATTGACCCAGCGCATAACCGGGTGGTCCTCAGCGGAAACGATGCCCTTTTTTCCCGGCAGCTCACCGCCGGGGACTTCAACTGGATCGCCTGGGACGTGCCGCCCCGGCAGTTCCGGTGCAGTGCCAAGGCCCGCTACCGCCATCCGGAGCAGCCTTGTGAAGTGACCGTCCGGGAGGACGGCACCGTGGAAGTGGTCTTTGACCAGCCCCAGCGGGCCATCACCCCCGGCCAGGCCGTGGTACTCTACGACGGGGACACCGTCCTGGGCGGCGGCACCATTCTCTGACCCTTTTCCCCAAAATTCAATCCGTACAAAAAGCCTCCCGGAGCAGCCGCTCCGGGAGGTTTTTTCGATGCTTCAGTTTTTCTCCTCTTTGGTGGAGCTGCCCAGATGCTCCCTGGCATGGTCACAAATGGCGCGGAAGGTCTGGTCGCTGATATCGTGCTCCATTTTGCAGGCGTCTTCCTCCGCCGTTGCCGGGTCCACCCCCAGATCCACCAGGAAGTTGGTCAGGGTGTGGTGCCGCTGGAGCATTTTGGCCGCAATCTGCATGCCCGTATCCGTCAGTGTGATCAGACCGTCCTTATCCATTTCAATATAGCCGTTTTCCCGCAGCCGCTTCGTGGCATAGGTCACGCTGGGCTTCGTCACGCCCAGATGCTCCGCCACGTCCACGGAGCGCACATACCCATGCTTCGTCTGCATCATCAGCATGGTTTCCAAATAATCCTCGGATGCTTTCAGGATCTGCACGATCTTCACCGCCTTGTTTGTTGTATTGTTTAGAATACCATATTTTCCGCACAAATGCAAGGGATGAGCTTTGTTGATTTTTCGACAATATTTTTCTATAAAAGGAGTTGACAGCTTGTGTTAGGGATGTTAAACTATTTGCTGGTTAGAGAGGGCTAACCTTTATTTTTCATTCCCTGGTCAGCCTCTCGGCCATTCTTTTTCCACCAGAGTTAGTCATCACGAACTCCGCGTGCGGACTGGCTCAAAACAGATATGGAGGGATTTCATTATGATGCCGCTTGCATTGGCAAACATCGGCGAAGAGTACATGATTCACAAGGTCAGCGGAAACCCCGAGACCCGGAAGCACCTGGAGGATCTGGGCTTCGTGGCCGGCGGCCCCGTCACCGTGGTGTCTGCTCTGGGAGGCAACATCATCGTCAAGGTGAAGGAATCCCGCATCGCCATCAGTGAAGAGATGGCGCGCAAGATCATGATCTGAACCTGAAAAAAATTAGACAAGGGAGGAAGCAAACATGAAAACACTGCGCGATGTCAGCATCGGACAGACCGTGAAAGTCGTCAAGCTCCATGGGGAGGGCCCCATCAAGCGGCGGATCATGGACATGGGCATCACCAAGGGCGTTGAGATCTACGTCCGCAAGGTTGCCCCCCTGGGCGATCCCATGGAAGTCACCGTCCGCGGCTACGAGCTGAGCCTGCGGAAGGCCGATACCGAAATGATCGAAGTCGAATAATTTTTTATAGTCCGGTTCGATAACTCGAACCCCAAAGGAGCAATGATATGGATAAGCAGATCAAGATTGCCCTGGCGGGCAACCCCAACTGCGGTAAGACGACTCTGTTCAACGCCCTGACCGGTTCCAACCAGTTCGTGGGCAACTGGCCCGGCGTCACCGTGGAGAAAAAGGAAGGCAAGCTGAAGAAGCACGACAACGTCATCATCATGGACCTGCCGGGCATCTATTCCCTGTCTCCCTACACCCTGGAAGAAGTTGTGGCCCGTAACTACCTGATCGGTGAGCGGCCCGACGCCATCCTGAACATCATCGACGGCACCAACCTGGAGCGCAACCTGTACCTCACCACCCAGCTGACCGAGCTGGGCATCCCCGTGGTCATCGCCATCAACATGATGGACGTTGTCCGCAAGAACGGCGACCAGATCAACGTGGCCGAGCTGTCCCGGGAGCTGGGCGTGCGGATCATTGAGATCTCCGCTCTGAAGGGCGACGGCGTCATGGAGGCCGCCGAGGCCGCCGTGAAGGCTGCCGAGGGCACCAAGACCGTTCCCATGCACACCTTCTCCGGCCCCGTGGAGCATGCCATTGCCCACATCGAAGAGGCCGCCGTCAACAACATGCCCGAAGAGCAGCAGCGCTGGTACGCCATCAAGATCTTCGAGCGGGACGACAAGGTGATGGAAAAGCTTACCATCCCCGCTGACGTCATGACCCACATCGACGCCGACATCCAGGCCGCCGAGAAGGAGTTGGACGACGACGCCGAGAGCATCATCACCAACGAGCGCTACGTGTACATCGCGGACATCATCAAGAGCTGCTACAAGAAGCACAACCAGGGTCAGCTGTCCGCCTCCGATAAGATCGATAAGATCGTCACCAACCGCTGGCTGGGCCTGCCCATCTTCGCCGTGGTCATGTACCTTGTGTACTATATTGCCATGGTAACTGTGGGTTCCGCTGCCACCGACTGGGCCAACGACGGCCTGTTCGGCGACGGCTGGCACCTGTTCGGCATGGGCACCAGCGAATACACAGAAGTCGCTGACAACTACACCGCTGCCACTGAGGCCATCAGCGCCTATTACGATCTGGATACTGAAGCTGAGGACTTTGATCCCGATGCCGCTCTGGCCGAGATGAAGGCTGTTCAGCCCGACTCCGACACTGCCACCATCGAGGTGGAGGACGAGGAGACCCTGGCCATGAACGACATGACCGTTTACTACGAATCCGTCCCCGATGATGCCGACGAAGAAACCACCGTTGGCATGAGCTATCTGGACGCCGTCAGCTACCTGGAAGAGAACGGCTTCGACGAGCCCGATCCCGCCGATTATGGTGTGTGGGTTCCCGGCGTACCTGTGATTATCGGCAACGGTCTGGAAGCTGTCGGTGCCGCCGACTGGCTCAACGGCCTGATTCTGGACGGCATTGTGGCTGGCGTTGGCGCGGTTTTGGGCTTCGTGCCCCAGATGCTGGTGCTGTTCCTGATGCTGGCCTTCCTGGAGGCCTGCGGCTACA
>OBLF01002048.1_pt1 | contig 14527 bp, 13 predicted proteins | sample 1519231 | NCBI WGS metagenome assembly OBLF01 (sample SAMEA2602895, study PRJEB22501) | metagenome | reverse complement strand
TAGAGCAACAGACTCATAATCTGGAGGTCCCTGGTTCAAGCCCAGGCTGGTCCACGGTGAAAATCAAGCACTTACAAAGATGTTGTAAGTGCTTTTTCTTTTTAGAGTGACCCTCAAGTGACCTTTTTGAGCGCAAAGATTGAATTATTGTAATAACTGGATTACAGAAGATTACATAAGATTTTATTCGCTTTTTATTGCTTTATCAAAAATAAAATACTAAATTTGCAACATTCCTATCAGATGGACTTCCTGTGAAAGCAGAAGTCCGGAGGGTGGGGATACATATATGATAAGGCGTTTACTTGACGCTTTGTTCTTGACAACCTTGAAGTCTCGCAAATTTCATTAGCAGTCAAAGAACATAGCAGCGGTAGATGTCCATGGGTGTGTAATACCTTATTGCTATATGACCATTTGGGTTATGTGCAATAGATTTACATATCGGCGTGGGCTTCTGCGTTGCTCGTTCAGACTGCAATGGGCAATGCGAGACGCCTAAGGTTGTGGGACGGGTAACAGGTACAGACTCCCACGCTTTTTCGTATAATGTACTAATCAAAATTTTTTATCAAATTGTCTTGACAAGGGGAAACAGCAAGACACATTTTACTTCTTGGCAATATGAAAACTATAAGATTTTTATTAAGTGGTTGCTTATTGCTGTATTGTTGTTTTCTTCATGCCCAACCCAAGAAACCAACTATCATAATTCTGCCCAGTGATAACTGGTGCGTACAGCGTTATTTCACAACCGACTTTGACAACCAGGGAACAACTATCAGCGTTCCCAATTACCAACAAGCCTTTCAGGAAGACACAGAATTGGGACAAGTGATCAGCAAGATCGGCGGTGTTCTCACCGAAATGGGGTATAGTTTGAAAGATGCCGAGCAGGAATTGAAGAGTATCAATACCAAACAGGCTGAAGACAATGTAACCCAAAGTAAAACGAATGGGGCTTCTTTGGCAGAGACACCGCTTGATATTCTTAAGCGTAAAGTGAAATCCGACATCATTATACAAATATGGTGGAAGTTGAATCGAGAACCGTCAGGCGCTTCTGCCTCCTTCACTTTAGAAGCGTTTGATGCCTATACCAACAAGCGCATTGCCACTTCGACGGGCATAACCAAGCCTTCTGCCGCTTCTATTCCAGTATTGTTGGAACAGGCGGTAAGAGAAAACGCCAAACCATTTGATAAACAGATGAAAGATTGGTTTATGGACCAAAATCGGAATGGACGTGAAATAACGCTGAATGTGCGCTGCTGGGATAATTGGGACAAAGATCTTGAAGCGGTATTTGACGGTCAGGAGTTGACGGATTGCATACAAGTCTGGCTGCAAAAGCATTGTGTAAGAGGAGCATTCAATCTTAGTGATGGCACAGAGACATTTGCTCAATTCGAGCAAGTGCGTATTCCACTCTTTGACGATAGAGGAATGGCAATGGACACACGGGCTTTCACAACACAGCTTAGAAAGTTTCTGCAACAGCCACCTTATAATATTACCTCAAAAGTAATTATCCGCGGTTTGGGTGAAGCAACGCTTGTTTTAGGTGAAAAATAACGATTGATTATGAAGAGAATATTATTAATGTTTATTGCATTAGTGACAGTCGTTGCCAATTATGCACAAGACAACACAAGCAAAATATCCATCAATGCTTGGGTTGATGAAGAAGATGTACCCAAAGAAGCTGCACGGTATTTGGATAATAAACTTCAACAATGGATTGCGGACAATGGATTTGCGGACAACGATGTATTTGATCGTTTCGTGTTGGCCGCCAAGATAGATGTTGTTCAGAAAAACATTACCCCGACAGCACCAATACAGGTTTATACTAAAATGGATATAACCCTGTTTGTGGGTGATATTGTGGAAAACAAGCAATATGCTTCTTGCTCCATGCAAGTTTCAGCCATTGGAACAAATGATACAAAAGCATATATCAACGCTTTTCGGAAGATTGACACCCAACAAAAACGCATACAGACAATGTTGAATAATGCGAAAGCCAAAATAGTTGATTACTATACTTATCATTGTGCAGAAATAAAGACACGTGCTAATGGTTTGGCGGTCCGGCAGCAATATGATGAGGCTATTAGTTTCCTGACAAGTGTGCCAAATATTTGCAGTGATTGTTTCATGCAATGTCAGGCGCAGGCAATTACCATCTATCGACAGAAGATAAATACGGAGGCCGTTGCATTGTTAAATCAGGCAAAAGGCGTATGGGCAACTAACAAGAGCAAAGAAGGAGCTATGGAAGTTGCTAATATCATCGTAGGCATCAATCCCCAAGCAGCCAATTATTCGGAAGTCGATAAATTACGAAACGAAATAGCGAGCCATTTGCAAGCAGAAGAAAAGCAAGCGTGGAATATGCTGATGCAGCAACAGGCACACGAGCAGCAGAAAGAGTTGAAAGCCATAGAAGCTGCACGAGCCATCGGTGTGGCATGGGCAAAGAATCGTCCCAAGACAATATACAGGACTATTATTTATGGTTGGTAAAAATGAACCTTAAAAGAGAAAAAAGATGAAAGTAAGAATGTTATTGATTGCGCTATTTGCCTTTATATCTTTCCAAATGAGCGCACAAACAAACGATGAGGTTACATTGGTGGTTTCTGCCGATGGTGCAACAAAGGAGGAAGCAACCGCAAATGCTCTGCGAAGTGCTATTGAGCAGGCATATGGTACATTCGTTTCTGCTAACACTACTTTAGTCAATGATGAATTGATAAAGGATGATATAGTCACTATTACCAATGGGAATATTAAAAACTATAAAGAAATTTCAAATGAGACTTTACCAAATGACAATACATTTGTTACACTCCAAGCAACGGTAAGCATCCCTCAGCTTATCAGTTATGCAAAAAGCAAAGGGGCTACAACAGAGTTTGCAGGAGCCACATTTGCCATGAACCTAAAAATGGAACAGCTAAATAAATACAATGAGGAAAAAGCTGTTGATAATATGTTTAAGGCTATGGAAAAATTGTATTTGCATGGGTTTGATTATAAGATTTCTGTTTCTAATCCTAAAGCAAATGGGCAATTGACTGCGAATGTAGAAATAGTTGCAAATCGAAATGCTGTTAATGCTGAACAACTTTTTTATAGAATATTGGAAAGTATATCACTTAACAAGCAGAAGGCAAAAGAATATGAAGACTTAGGAAAACCAACATATAGTATTTCCTTTTGGAAGGTTGCTTCAAGTAGGTTGGAAAATTTCGGAAATTATTTTGAAAATGCCTGTATAAACTATTATCGAACAAACAAGTATAAATTAACAGAACGTTATGTTTTTCGTTCAGAAGAAACTGTAAAGTTGTTTAATCGTTTTTTTAATTATATTTATCCGAAATCTATTTTAGGATTCCATATCAATGCTGGTAATGAAAAGTCACAAATACAAATAGTTTCATCATGTTTTACAGAAATCAGCTCTTGTAATTATGGGAAACGTAATAACATTAGTTTTGGCGAAGAAACACCTGGGAAAATCATATTTAGCGTTAGCATACCTGCATTTCAAAGCTATTTGAATGCAGGTTCGGGTGTCACAAACTATCATAGAGATTATTTGGCAAAGGAAAGGAGTCTAAATTATATTCAATCAATAATGGATATAGAAAATTTCTGTTATTATTCTTATTGTGAGGATGTGTCGGAGTATAATATAAAGGATATTGGGACAGTTGTAGGTTATCCTGTTCATAAAGAAGGTAAAGTCTTACATAAGGTTCTTTTAAATATGCAGATTCCAATTGAAGACTTAATGAAAATTTCAAACTTTACAATAGCAAGTAATAATGAATAAGATTAGTGATAAAGACTTTAGAAAGAAAATACAGACAATAGCGTCTGCAACCAGTATAAAAGGTGCAAAATATACCGATATCAGAGTAGATGGATACTATTGTATAGGATTTCGATTAAGTACAGGAAAAGCCTTTAAGATTAATTTAAGAAGCCTTTTTCAAGCATATTCTGAATTGGAGTTAGTTAATACTCAAACATTAAAAGAATATGTTGATAGAGTGCAGTCACCCGCATTGGCTATATTAAAAGAGGCGAGTCTAATATGAAAAAAATATTGTTTGTATTTTTATTATACACCATAGGGCTTCATGCTCAAAGCTATAACAGCGACCGTGTAGCATTTACCAATTTTCTCGTTCGCATGTACACGCACGCCCCCTTTGAGGGTGTGCGTGTTGTGAACGATTATGATAATGCTTACCTTATTTCAGTCTTGGCATTAGACAAAGCGAAGTATAAGACAGAAGCAATACTCAATCGTGTGGCAAGTGTCAAGGCTATGGCACAGGCTTCCCGCTATTTGAATGGTTCTACTATCAGCCAAGATATAATAATCCATACAACAGAAAAGAAAGACGGAACATCTGATACAGAGATAATAGAGAATATCCGCGAAAATTCTGTTGGTTATGTCAAGGCTCTTGAGCAACTGACCAATTTCAAGCGGGAAGACGGTATGCAGGTCTTTATATTTATTGTACCACTGTCAAAAGCAATAGTCCGTTAAATTTTCGCAGTTTATGAAGCTTTCACCCAAAAGCCAACAGAAATTGTGGCAGAAAGAAAACATGATAAGTCTCTGAAAAAGAGTAGATTAAATAACAATATATAACATAATAAAATCGGCTATCTCATTGATTTTCAGTAACTTTATGGGTTGAAAAAGAAACATAAAGTTTATGCTGATAACCAACTTGATTAGCCGATATATGAAGCTCTGCAAAGCAGCATTTAGTGCTGAAGATGGGGCAAAGTTAAACAAAAGTATCCAGACAAACGTCATGGAAATGCTTTTTCTTTTGATGGTCATCCCAAGGAGATGCAATTTCACGCAGACGGGACGCTATGGCAATCGTGGCGAGCAGTGCTATCGGCAGACGGCAGAGCGCAGCGTGAACTGGCTCGAGATGAATATGTGGCTGAGTGCTTTCGCCTTCAAGGAGGGCAAGGGTCGCAATGCCATCGTCATAGACCCGAGTTTCATCAAGAAGGCTGGGAAGCATACCCCATACGTGGGTACGTTTTGGTCGGGCTGTGCAGGTGCGGTAAAGCACGGTCTTGAGATCCTCGGCATCGGTGTGATAGACGTGGACTTGCATGAGTGTATGATGCTCAAGGCTGTGCAGACCACATTGGAAAAAGGCGAGGAGAAAAAAGAGATGAGCCTGTACGACTGGTATGCCAAGGTGTTGGAGGACGACAAGGTAAGGCTGCAGCGTATCTGCAAGGTTCTTGTCGCCGACTCAGCCTTCTCCAAAAGGCCTTTCATCGACAAGGTAATGAAGATGGGATTCCATGTTGTGAGCCGCTTGCGTCACGACGCAGCCTTGTTCTACACATGGGATGGGGAGCCCACGGGAAAGCCCGGCCGTCCTCGTGTCAAAGGTGACAAGATTGACATGAGGAACATCGATATGTCCAAAGTCAATGAGCTTGATCTGGAGGAGACCTCCGGCAAGGCCTATGCACTCAAGGCATGGTGCAAGTCCTTGCGCAGGGTCGTTTCGCTTGTCATCCACGAGCTGCCCAACGGTGTCCGCCGTCTGTACTTCGCTACGGATGAGAACATGAGTGGACGCGATGTGGTGGAATATTACACCACACGTTTCCAGGAGGAGTTCTGCTTTCGCGACGCAAAGCAGTTCCTCGGCCTTACAGATTGTCAGGCACGCGACAAGAGAAAACTTGACTTTGCCTTCAACTCCTCATTCACGGCACTCAATGTGGCCAAGATCATGTGCAAGGAACTTGGCACGTCCATCGGTCGACTTAAAGCGAAGATGGTCAATGCCTACTATGCGCAACGAATTATTGACGTGTTCGAGAAAAACCCGAACACGCCTTTAAATAAAGAAAGGATAAATGATATATTTAGTTTCGCTGCTGACGCAGCATAATATTTAACGAACTATTGAAAAGAAGAAACAAATACAAAGGAGCAGTAAATGTACCTATATTACTTCATCCCTATACACATTGTAGCGTATTTCTACTTTTAAACAATGAGATTATTCTGCTCAGCACAATAATCTCATTGTTTTTACTTTTCTACCTTCTTAGCCCATGACGTGGTTGCATGTTCTGTTCCTGCTTTTCCTGTTCTAATCTTTGGTATGCAGCAAAGTCATTAGCAACATTCCGTACTTCCAACCTCCCTTTCGCCAGCTCCCCTTTCGTGAGGAAGGGATGGGAAAGGGTTGTCAGAGTCTCACCTGTATTCTGCCTGTTGGTATTGGTATCAAGAAAGTCATTGACAGCACAGGCTTGCTCGTAGGTGAATCGTTTGGCAATCGGCTTCTTGGCAAAGTCGATGACGGCTTGCAACGCCTTACGGCATACAACGTCCAACAACTCCACCGCTTTCTGAAATGCGGCTTTAAGGATAGCAATAGCATAATCTCTCTGCGAGAGGTTAAACTCATAGGTGTTTTTATCGTTTTGGGATTTCTTTAATAGCCGATTGTAACTCCGGGTGAGCTTGTTGTATTCATCCAAGCGAAGTTCCGCAATCTGTCTTTCCCTTTCACAGACATTCTCCAGTTCGGCTGTCCGCTCCGCCACACCTTCCGCTATCCTATCGGGAATCAGTGCCACCTGCTGCTTCATTTCTTCATTTTCCGTTTCCAACTGAGCGTACTTACCCTTTCCTGCAATATGAGCCAAGCCGGATAGAATAGCATTGCCATTTTCCCGATTGGCTTTCACCTGCTTGTCGTGAATTTCCCTGTCCAACTTTTCACTATCAAGGATTTTCTGCTCGTTTTCCTTTACCAATTTCTCCGTTTGCTTCTTGGCCTCCTCCAGCTCACGCTTCTGTTTGGCCACGATATAATCGTTACGTTCCAGATGCTGCTTGCCTGTCTCCAACTTGGAAATGCCACGATTCATTTCCAACGCTTCCGCTGCCATATCCTGCATGAGGCTAATGTCTTCATTGTCCAGTTTGTAGGACTTACCTGTATCATGGTTCATCCAGTCCCAGATAATGTGGGCATGATAGTTGGTCTTCCATGTAGAAACATCATTGGGGGCTGTGCAATGCCCTTCGTCACGATGAATATGGATTTGTATGGCTGTTATTCCGAAACGCTGCTGACAAAGGTCAGCGAAATGCTTTAACTGTTCCATGGTGGTACCCTCCTTGCACACCACTACACCCTCACGCAATGGAGTACAGCCTGCAATCTTGGTCACCTTGCCCGTTTTCTTATTGATTCGCTCCCGTTCCTTGGTCTGCATGGCCCTGCCGGTCTTTTCCTTAACCATTCTCCCAATAGCATCGTAATACTGCTGTAAGGTCATACCGCCTTGTACGTTGGATGCCCACGATTGGTTCAGTTTTATTAGGTCTTTTCTTATATAGAGCTTATCAGCATTGATATGGTTGAGATATACTTTTGTTCTTTGGTTGTGTGCCTCACTTTGCCCGATATTGCAGGGCTTGATGTGTACCGATGTCATTTGTGTCATAACAAAAGGGAATTAAATGATTGTTGGTTTTTCTTTTCATAAGGTTCTTAGGGAGGCTCCCTAAGCGGAGAGTCCAGAGAGAGGGTCACGCTCTGGTCAGGGGTCTTGGGGGCAGATGCCACCGAGTGGAGGGTGCAGGGGGAGAGTCATCCCCGCCGGTTCTCCAAGGCTGGCCTTGGGCCCACAACTACGAAAGCGCAGCGGGTAGTTATAGTGGGCTATAACAAGGGCAGAGCCCTGTTCATTCCCCCCCCGAGTTCAAGGACTGCCACGACCTCTTATTGTATCGATAAGGTATCGGTTAATGTCCCGATGGACAAAGCCACAATCCACCTTGAATTGTTTGCCAAACTGCTCCGACCAATAATCACTACTCATATCATCAGGGAAAAGTACCGCTCTCTTGCCAGCCAGTTTACTCATCATGCCTTTGGTGAGATTGCAGCCTTCACCAATCGCCAGCCAGTCAACGGACGGTTCCGCCAGTGTACCCAGCAAGGCCGTCTTTTCCTCCTGCACAATGGCTATGGGTTTATTGGAAATCAGATGCTCACCAAAGAAGACCTCATCATCCGTGCAATAGTCGAAGCAGTACCAGCTATAAAGATGTTCCACCAAGGGCTCTCTTTGCAGGATTGCCCCACTGTCCGTATTAAAGTACAGCACACTTCCTCCTACGACCTTGTTATTCCGGTTAATCCGAGGCAGCACTGTGCCATAGTGTCCGTTCACAAGTTTGGTAACGGCTCCCAGATGAAATCTCATAATTAAACTATCAATAGCCGATAATATCTTGGAATCATAACCAGTTGCCTTATCCAGATAATCCGTAAGAGAAGAATAATGGCATCCTATATCCTGTTGGGGTATCTCTATCAACATCCGATCATTGGGCGCAGCCTTGGTCGCCGATATTCTCTTCAAGTCCTGATTTTCCATTTTTGCCATGCGTTTTATGCAGTTTATGCATATTGCATAAACTGCATAAAGTGAATAATCAACTGTTCAGAAGCCTTGAAACCTTGCTCTGGGTGATACCGCATTCCTTGGCTATGTCCTGCTGCTTCATGCCCTGCGAGGACAATTCCCTGACCCTTGATTTCAGTTCCTCACGCCCGCTGGTATCTGTTGTTTCCAGATGGGCGGTCTCCGTGTCATAGCCACGAAAGGTAAAGTAAAGATTGCCGTCCTTGTTCTTGGCCCGCTCATACAGAGCCACATTGTCGGCATCGAGCACAACTTCGCCGTTGCGCCACTTGCACTGCTTCACATAGACCAGCGACTTGTCACGGCTTGACTGTCCCAGTCCCACGGCATCGTCTATCAACTGGTTGAGTTTGGCAGAGCCCTGTATGGCCGACAGTGAAAGAGGGACAGAACCGGAGAACATCTTGGGCACATGGTTGAGGACGACCAGCGTCCAGTTGTATTTCCGTTTCAAGGCGTTCAGCGAAGCCATGAGCGAGCCAGCATCGGAGCTTTTGTCGAGTGACTGGCTGAGGGCGGTGATATTGTCAATGAACACCACTTCCGCAAGATTCGCCACGGCTGCCTTTTCTATTCCCTTCAATACATCATCAATGAGATTATCCCTGTCCATCTCCGCACGGAAGAAGGTAGGAGGGAAGTTCGGAACCTCGTACCGCAGGGCCAGCTGACGAAGCGTCATCTCAAAGTCGGCATAGAGCACACGCTTCCCCTGTGCGGCAATATCCCTTGCCACCTGCATGGCGAAGATGGTTTTACCGATGCCTGATTGTCCGAAGATGATGCAAAGATCACCTTCGAGGACAATGTTCGGATAGAGAACCACAAGAGGCGGCAAAGATTTGGCCGCCTTCAAGCAGTCGTTCATGGATGCCACATGAAAGCCACCCGCATCAATGGCATCCTGTTCCTGCAACTCACGAAAGGAGGACAGAATGTAATCCACCTCTGGCGGTTTGGGGATGTTCTTACTAAGTTCTGCCATAGCCATACTACCTGCTTACAGAATCAGAAGAAAGTCCATTTGCTATCAGTGCATCCACTTCCTGCTTAGAATACAGGTTGTGTCTGCCAATCTTATGGACATGGATGTCGCCACGCTTCTCCATGCGCCACAATGTGGTATAGGTGATGTGCAAACGGGCGCACAGCTCGTCACGGGTGTAATACTCGGTGGATGCAGTTTGAGTTGGTTCTTTCAGCAGATTCTTACCCACCATTGTCTCCAATACTTCTGCAATGGCCTCCTTGAGGTCTTCCTTTTGCAGCATAATGAAATTACCTTTCATAACATGAAATTAAAAAATATGCTGCAAATATCACAAGTGGAAAAGTGGCTACAAGTGGCACTTAAAGAAAAATATAATCTTTGGTAGTTTTGTTAGAAAACCACTGATATACAACCATTTGTGTGAAATAAATTTATTCTATGCTTTTGTCAATGGCAAATAAGTGGGGATAGGTGGGCGTAAATTAGATAGGTACATAGTATCGTATGAAATGTGCAAATGGCGTATTTCCAAGGTGGAGATACGCCATTTGTGTATGTGATGGATTTATGAAATCGTTATGAGCGACTATACTTGCAGAAAATATGGTCAATCTGTTTCATTTTTTCACGGTACTCTTCTGTTGCGCTATCGCTCCCATTGTGTTTCTTGTTAATATTCTCAACTTTATAGCCACATTCTTTGGCTATATCTTCGAGCCAAGTGGCACGAAGATTCTCGGGTAACAAGAGAGATAAATCATGAAGAATTTTATACATGAGCATTCTTTTCTGTGAGCATTCTGAGAGGTAATCTATATGCGATCTGCGGGTAATAATGCTTTTAAATTCTTCTGGTGTGGTTATGTTTTTGAATATTTTTCCGTTGAAACTCTTATAAAGTTCTTCCATCAAGTCATTAGGGAAATGATAATCATTTTCTACCTTAGATACAATTGGTGAGAATTTGTTCGTATTATCTTTGGATTGGCCGTTCTGCCCATTTGCCATTTGTCCAGCACAGCTTTCTTTCTCGGCCACATAAAACAATGTGCCCTCACGTCGTCCAAGGTTAATTGTATATCTGCGGAACATATCTAAGTTCCATTCACCACGCTCCAAATCGTCTGACGAATTCAATTTTACACTCCACTGAGCAAAGTCCGTATGCTTAAAGGGATGGTCAAGGTCATATCTACGACAGTAATTGTAGGCAGATGTGAAACCATTCACGTACCAGCGACTTACTTGTGAGCTTAGTAGGCCAGCTTCTTTGTTTCCTGTGGATTCTGAATGCCTATCAAAGATGCGCTGTAACAGAGCCAGCGCATTGGTGGTAATCATGGCTTGTCTCGGTTCCTTATCCCATATGGCAATATAGAGGAAATATCCATCAACAGTTTTGGAACTGAATTCTTGGTAATCACCCTTAAACCATGGAAGGATTTTCTCCTGAAAGAAATCGTATGGTGTCATTATAGTGCTTTATAGGTTCGGTTCTTATTACTTCCACACGCCTCAATTCGCCCTTGCTCAACCAAGGTACTGAGATAATAACGAGATTGCGATGACTTCAATCCAAATGCTTGCATTATATCTGATGTTTTAACTTCTCCATTATTCGCAATATAATCCAATATCACTTGCATTTTATCGCCGGTGTTATCGCCAGTTTCTGATTTTATCGCCGGTTCATTAGGTGTTTTATCGCCGGATCTTATATTTATCGCCGGTTTATCGCCAGTTTTCGAGTTTATCGCCGTATTGTTATGGTCTTTACCGTCACCTAACTCTTTTTCCACCCCATCATCGGAAGCCTTTTCAAACAACACTTCCGAAAGATTTGTGCAATGTAGTCTCAAAATGGTTCGGTCAGGGTTGTGCGTGTCTTCCCACGTCGGCTGTTCACCGTATGCCGATTTCCAGCCATCGATGATGGTTGGGATGCCACTACCGGCACGTTCTCCAAGGTCGATGAGGGCGAACATCTTAAAGAGAATTGCATTGCGAGGGTCTGAAACGCCACCACTCATGGCCTCTTTCATACCTATTCGGAAATCACCCGGGTTCTCAAAGGTGTAACCATCAGGATATTTCTTGATGACCACCCCACGTCTGCCATAATAGTCAGCATTAACCAACGTATTCAATAATGCTTCGCGCACGGCCTTGTGAAGTGGGGTGTCATCCACTCGCATCATTCCCTCCAACTTGAAAGGACGAGGAAGGTCGTGGCTAAGTTTGTTAGCAACGGCAAAGAAGAAATCGAATACATTGCCACTCCATTCGCCCGATGAGGAAACCAATCTGTCCACCCAACGGATACTCGGGTCTCGATGGTCTTGATAGTCGAGGAAATATTGAGGATATTCTGAAAGAATCTCGTTTTCATACCCAAACATCAATAATCCTGCCGTTGTAGGATAAAACTTACCTTCATCAGCATCGTAACCAATGGCTCCTATTTTACCAAGAAATTCTTCATCATCCAGTTTCGACCAAACGTGATTGATGTGAGAAATATTGAAAATATTACGATAGCTATGCAGTGTGTCCATGCAGAACACTTTCATATCGCGGTGTTTGAGCAATTTACGATCTTGGGTCAGTTGATAAGCGTCCCGATACATGGCCGATACCTCCTCGTGAGAGCAATGGTAATCGCCTTCACCGTTGCGCCGGTATGAGCCAGACATCGGGTCTTGACCGACATAGACAGGACGAAGGTATCGGTCTGCACGAGGTACACGAATAGAGATTACTTTCTTGCCTTCGTAATCTTCTACCGTCACATCTTTTTCAACAAGAAGATTGACATTGATTTTCTGGCGGTTGTTGACCATATTCCAAAAATCCTTCAGCATCTGGTCGGCATTCTGCACACCCGACACTTCAAAAGAGCCATCTTCCTTTTCATCAACACCAAGCAATATAATACCACCATCGGTATTAGCAAAAGAAGAATATGTCTCCCACATCGAGTTAGGGATGCCTCCCTTTGCCTTCTTAGCCTCCAGTCGATTTCCTTCCCTGTATGAACTGATTTCTTGTATATTATAAAGGTTCTCTTCCATCTTCATTCTTGTTAATGACTACAAATATATAGATTATTTATAACTTAAACAAATCTTATTTGTTTCTGTTTAGAATAAACTTATTTACAACGAAGCTAATAATTGCTTGCGCTCTTCATCGGTCATCTTCTTGAGTAGAGCGATAAGAGCCTCTTTGCCATCTTGCGTTTTGTCATTCAGTAAATACCAATTATATTGCAGCATTCTCTCCAAGGGATAGGCCCCTATATAATTGGAAGTTATATCTCCATTGCCACTGTGCCCCATGCTGTCGCTAATATATTTATATGGCACTGTTCCCGAGTTATTCAGATTAGTGGCAAAACTATGTCGAGCCCAGGTAGATGAAGGTCTTTGTTCTATGCCAAGCAGCTCTACCACCTTCTCCATATGCTCACGAATATAGCGATTATATCGTTGGATAACCCACACTTCTTGTTCTGGGGTTATCCACTCACTCATAATCGGGAATACACGTTTATCAAGTTTGGGCTCATTGCCATACTTGTCTATAATCTTTTGCAGTTCTGGGGTAACAGGAAAGATCACCTCGCTGGCGCTCTTATTTCTGTCTCTCGTCTTATGACGCAAGAATCGGAGTTGCTTACCATGAGTGGCAAAATACCAACCATCATAAGTCAGTCGCAAGGTGTCGGCCAAATTTTGCCCATCACCAAGATACATAAATAGGAACAGCCCTAAATCACGAAAAACAGCATGTTTCTCTTTTGGAAAGAACAACTCATTACCTTTGTCATCTTTAGCTTCGTTCCTTTCCCCAAAGTCATAAAGCATCTTCATGGTAGGAACATCAAGGAACTCATGCTTACGACTACACACCTTATTGTAGCCCGTGTTTTTGAACATTTCTTTGGTGTTCCCTTTAATCAAGCCACGATCAATGCTGATATTTACAATGGTGCGAAATGTACGCAATGATATACCGATGGATGTCGTACTAAGACAATTCTTCTTCATTACCTTTACCCAATCCAGAATAAAGTTATGACCTATATCACTTAAAGCCACATCTTTTCCCATATCTCGTGCAAACCTCTTTAATATATCCTCACTGCACCGAGCTGTTCCTGCCTTGCCCTCATCACGCTTTGACAATATAAAAGATTTCCAAATGGAATAGATTGTACTATCGTCATCTTTCTTTCCTTGGTATCGTTCCTGGAGTTTTTTCAAAGAAAAATTCCCCTCATCAATGAGCTGATTTACAAGAGTAGCCACTTTCTCCATCTGTTTTTTTAATTCCTTTCGTTCTGAGGCCTTCTTGTTTCGGGATAATTTCTCACATTCACATAGTTCTATCCAATCTGTTCCTATATATGATTTCCCTATCCGCAGAAAAACTTTCTTACCAGCATATGCTATACGAATAGCGACAGGGGCAGTTTGGGAATAATCACCATCCATTCTTCTGGGATCCAACATAAGTGTACCTGTAACTTTCCCGTTGGAAGATACGAACTTTGCAAGCGAGGTTTCTCCCCTCTTTCGATACTTTTGAGACATATTTCCCACTTCCGCGAACTTTCCCTTGACTTTTTCCATTATAATTCTCCTTTTAACAGGGGATTCACGAAATCATCCGTGAACTTTCTGAATAAAAACTGTTGCAAATTTAAGATATTTCTTGGAACAAATAAATAATATAACTTATTTATTTTCAGGAATTTAATATTATTTATAATTTCATGAAATATACATCAAACAGACTCATAATCTGGAGGTCCCTGGTTCAAGCCCAGGCTGGTCCACAAATAGGTTTCAAAAGGATGTCAAACAACACGTCATTTTAGCCTTCAAAACAAGGATAATCGCTGTAAAATCAAGGTTTTACAGCGATTTTTCGTTGTTCGCCCAGCATGGGTGCATTCTAACGGGTGCAAGTCCCGAGCTCGCCTTGACAGTAGGAAGAGCACAGCCG
>OBLF01002042.1_pt1 | contig 14581 bp, 25 predicted proteins | sample 1519231 | NCBI WGS metagenome assembly OBLF01 (sample SAMEA2602895, study PRJEB22501) | metagenome | reverse complement strand
CATTAGATAAACTTAACATTCCAGTTAGTGAGTATAACGCATTTGAAATTGAAGAGAATGCAATAAAAATTAGTAGATATAATTACCCTGATATTAAGAGATGTGGCGATGTATTTTCTACCGACTTTAAAGAGTTTAATGATGTCGATCTTTTAATGGGTGGTTCACCATGCCAGTTTTGGTCTAAGGCAAAATGCAGCAAAACAGCAAAATTAAAGAGAGAAATAGATACTGAAGGTGAAGGTTGGAAATTGTTTCAAAAATTTGTCGAAGCAAAGAATAATACAAAACCACAATATTTCTTATATGAAAATAATTATGGAATGTCAGACGAAATTCAAGAGGCTATTAACAAAGAATTGGGAGTAAAACCGATATTAATTGATAGTCAATTGGTATCTGCACAACGGAGAAAACGTTTATATTGGACAAACATTCCAGGCGTTACAATTCCTGATGATAAAGGATTATTAGTAAAAGATGTTATTTGTGATGATACAAATCTCATTAAGTATTTTGATGACAGAATAAGAAATTCAATGATTGTATGCGAGAATTACATAAAATATGATCTTGGTGGCAAGGGACATTATTCGCAACAAGATAGAATGTACTTTTTGAATAAGAAAGCACCTACTGTTCCACGATGTAGAACTGAAACGAAATTTAATGTTTTGCTTGGCGATGAAAAATATAAGAAAACTTGTCCTTTGGAAATTGAGAGATTGCAAACACTTCCTGACGATTATACAAAATACGGCATGGATGAAAATGGTGTCGTTAAAGAGATGCCAAAAACAAGACGGTTTGAAGCAATTGGAAATGGATGGACGGTTGATGTAATTACTCATATTTTAAGTTTTATGAAGTTTTAATTTGGAACAGAGAATAACTAAGTATAAGAATTCCACATTTCGAGAGGAGATTTGAAATGAAGTTGATTAATAAATATTCGAAGCCTTTTCAAAAAGATTATTATTGTGATCTTACATATGAATTAGATAAATTAGCTGGAATCGATCCAGATGGTTTTTGGCATCATTATATTCTGATTACTGGTGATCACAGCATTTATATTCGAATACCAGGAGGAACATTAGGTGAGATTTATGTAGATAATAATAACGTAATTACAAAAATAACTCTTGATACGAATTATGTTGTTAAGACATATCATGCTGATGTGTTAGATCAACTTCAAAAATATGTAGGACAGAAAATAGAATTTTAGAAGAATCAATAAGGAGAATTAATATGGGACTGAAGGAAGAAAACCTACGATTAAAACTTGCTCTTTTAGATATGGTCAGACAGTTTTATGAATATGCTCTTACACCAAAAATAGCAGAAAAATATAATGTCAAAAATTATAATGTTGACGAAGATTATTATTTTCATATGTTCCAATCTGCTGGTGAACACGCTTGGAGAATACTTGGTATTAAAAATGATATTATAAGCGGACAAGAATTATATAGAATAGAAGATATTTTGATAAATGAGTTATTGCAATGTAAAAAAGGAGAATAACGAGGTATGAGTTGTAAATATCCAAAAGATAGTAGAAGTTATAAGTTTTGTATGGGATGTTCGGATAAAAATTATTGTGTAGATTCATCTATTCCTAAAATTCAGATGGATATACTTCCATCTGCATCTCAAGCAAATCAAATGACAAAGGAAAACATTGCGAACAAAATTTTGCAAGACTTGGCTGAAATTTTAGATAAAATAAAGAAAGCTATTGCAGACGGAGAATTTTCAATTAGTGGAGAAGGAAATCTTAAACATGAGACAGTAGAAAGATTAAAAAAATTAGGATATAAAGTAGAAACTGAATGCTATAGGAATGAGTCATATTGGAGTATTAGTTGGAAGTAAAGGAGAATAATTATGTATCAGAACTGTTGTAAAAAGTGTGGAAGTATCTCTTTACATACAGAAACAAAAGGTAGTGCGACTGGATTGTACTGTAATGATTGTGGAGCATGGGTAAAATGGCTTGGAAAAGATGAAAAAAGAGCATTCGAATATGCTATGAGAAATGCTACAAAACAAGAATCGGAAGCCACAAATAACTATATTGAAAATATTTCAAAACCTACTGGTGTGCTTTTTAATGATGGATCTGATATTCTTGGAAGACTTAATAGATTTTCAGATGGGATTGATTTTGCAATAGATAGTATGTTAGAAAGCTATACTGAGAAACATGATCAGGCGATCTATAATAACGCATATGCTTATGCATTAGAAAAATGTAAAGAATGTTTATCTAATGTTATTGAAGGCAGAGAATATAACGATTTCGGAAAAAATATCTATGAAGAATAAAACAAATTTATATGATGAGTCACGATTTGAAGTTGCTGAACTGATAAATCCGAGAGATTGTGATAATCGTTTGATCCTTGCGGTATATCAGTATACATTGCGAGGCGACAAGATATTACAGGATAATATGCCAATCATGATAGAAGTCATAAGAGATTATATCAGAGAAGCGGAAATATATATGCATCTTACAGATGTACTTCCCAGACTCATATGGGATTCACAAAAACTGGTGATACGAGAAGAAATCAATCTACGGAAAAGAAATATGGAGCTGTTAAGAAATAAAATGAATACAGGTATCAGTCCGTATTATTGGCGTCTCTATAAAAAATTTGATGGGTATATTGAAGGTATCTATTACAAGGCAGACTATGTAATTTCTTTGGAAAAACCAGATGCTCCAACTTTTTGGTAACGATTCGGAAATAGTGGAAAAGTTATAACTAAATTTGTGTTTCATTGGGAGAATTATAAGATGGAGTTAATTTTACAAGGATGGTTGGACACAGACGATTGTGGAAATATAGGACTTAAATACAGTAGGAATGATTATAGTTGGAATTGTAAAAGTCTTTCTTGCCTGATTATGGATTATTTCGATTACATGAGAATAGATGAAGGACTTGGAAGAAAGTTAACAACTATAGAAGATGCACATTTGAGTATTTGGTTTTCTGATGAAGAATGTACTTTAGAAGAAGCACAAATGAATTTCGAGAGTTATGTGGTAACTGGAAATTTGCTAACGCAAGGACATTATGTTGGATACTCTGAATATACCATTACAGGATTTAATGTAGATGATCTAATCATTGGTGGTCATAACTTAGATTATGAACTAAAACAACATATTGGAAAGTATATACATTTTATTTTAACAGATTGATTCGAGGTTTTTGTATGAATAAATATTTAATGGACGATAGAGATTTTTATCTCAATAGATTTAAGAATATCATAAAAACTGATACTGGATACAAATTACAACCGGTTTATGCTGAAGATAATAACCATGAAATCATAAAGTTAACGAATTGTAATGATGAAAAATGTTGTGATATATGTATCTATCACAATCGCATTGCTGAATTTAATACTTGTGAAATTAGAAATCAAATAGAACCAAACCTAATAAAAAATGCAATTATTCCATGCGGTTGGTGTAACTCGTGTGATGCATTCACGCCTGTTTATCCTTTAAATGTCATTAATTCAGAAGAAGAGATGATTCAATTTATAGAAAAAACTGAAAACTTTTTCGGTTGCGTAGAGGAATATGAAGCATATTATGGCTTTGAAAGAAAATGGGACGAAGAAACAGGCGAAGTTCTTGAGACAGTAAGAGAATATTATAACAGAAGCGGTAAATTTGAAAATATACCAGATAAATATCCATGTGTAATCTATTTTTCATATGCGAATTTGATGAATGTTCATTGTGATAACGATGATTTACTGTGGGTTTATATTGGAGAAGAAAAGGAGAAATAAGTTATGCCGGTACATGATGATTTAGGCTGCCGTATGAAAACATTTTATGAGCAGATTCCAAAGACAAGGTTAATGAGAAGATGTCCAGTTGTTATCCGTTGCGATGGGCGATCTTTTCATACATTTGCAAGAAAATTTCAAAAACCATTCGATGAAGTTTTAATTAAGACGATGCAGGAAACGATGAAGTATCTTTGTGAAAATATCCAAGGATGTGTACTCGGATATACTCAATCAGATGAGATAACATTAATTCTTGTCGATTATAAAAAACTTACTTCTTCTGCATTTTTCGATTATGAAGTGCAGAAAATTTGTAGTATTACTGCGAGTATGGCAACAATGGCTTTCAATAAATTTTTCGAAAAGAATATCCAAAAGTTTAGCGAGTCAAACGAATGCAGAGGACTCGATATAAAATGCTTAGATATATATCGAGAAGCATTAAATAAAGGAGCTATGTTTGATGCTCGTTGCTTCAATATTCCTAAAGAAGAAGTAACGAATTTAGTGTACTGGAGGCAACTAGACGCTTCTCGTAATTCAATTCAGATGGTAGGTCAAGCCAATTTTTCACACAAGGAATTACAGAATAAATCCTGTAATGATATTCAGGATATGCTGATGACTCAGAAAGGAATTAACTGGAATAATCTACCTACATATCAGAAGAGAGGAAGTTGTTGTGTAAAAGAAAATCATTTTATAGAAAATGAAAAAGGAACTCAAATATGTTTTCCAGAAGGATGTTCAGATCCATTTGAAGATGAAGAAACTTTAACAGGAGTATATAGAAGTAGTTGGGTTATTGAAACAGAAATTCCTATTTTTAAAGGTGAAGGCAGAGATTATATTGACAGATTAATTTATGTTGGAGAAGACTAAATACGGCTTTCATTTGGAGAATAATATGATAATAGATGCAAATGATGATCATTTAATTTGGACGAAAGGTAACAAAACTTATAAATCTGACTATGATGATTTAATCGCTGCTTATGAAAATATTGAAAAGATTAAGCATATTATTTGGACTCATAGATTTACAGATGAAGAATGCTTGGAACATATTATTGAAACTATAGGATTGAAAGTAAAGGGAAAGAGGTAGAATGATGGAAAAAATTTTGATTGTAGTAGATATGCAGAATGATTTTATTGATGGAGAGCTTGGAAGTAAAGAAGCAAAAGCCATCGTTCCTAGAGTAAAGGACAAGATTTTAGAATATCAGAAAAATGGAGACACCATTATTTTTACAAGAGATACCCATCAAGAAGATTATTTGGAAACATCTGAAGGAAAGAAACTTCCTATTAAACATTGCATCAAAGGAACACATGGATGGAATATAGGTCTTGAAATCATTCCTAGCAATTATAAAATTATCGATAAATATACATTTGGAAACAGATTTTGGGATGATGATTTAAGAAATTATATCTGTGGTCATTATCCAAATGTTGAAATAGAACTTTGTGGATTGGATTCAGATATTTGCGTAGTTACAAACGCTCTCATTATAAAAACATTATATCCAGAAGCAGAGGTAACTGTAGACGCTAGTTGCTGTGCAGGATCTACGTTAGAAAGACATAAGGCAGCTATGGAAGTAATGAAGAGTTGTCAGATTAATGTGATTGGAGAATTATGATATGAAGCAGATTATTAATAGTTTATTAGAGACAGACATGTATAAATTTTCAATGGGTCAGGCAATCTATCATCAGTTCAGTGATTATAAGACCACCTGGAGCTTTAAGTGTCGAAATAAAGGTGTGTTCTTTACACCTGTAATGGTAGAGGAGATCAGAAGACAGATTAAGATGTACTGTGGTCTTAGATTCACAGAAGATGAACTCACATACATTGATAATATCAAGTGGATGAAAGGATCATATGTAGATTTTCTGAGATTGTGGCAGCCTCGATATGAAGATTTTGAGATTACAACAAATTCTCTATGCGGTTTATCTATTGAGACAAAAGGCACATGGTTGAATACATCCATGTATGAGATTCCTACACTAGCGATTGTAAATGAAGTTTATTTTAGAATGGCATATAACTACGATGAATTGCTTAACAGCTTCAAAGAAAGACTCGACCAGAAGTATGAAAATCTTAAGAGTGGAAAGTGGTATGCAGGTACATTTTCTGAATTTGGACTGAGACGTAGACTATCTGCTGAAGCACAGGAATTAGCAGTACAGAAATTTTCTCATCTAAATGATACAGCTCATTGCTCTTCAAAATTCATAGGCACATCTAATGTATATCTTGCTAAGAAATATAATCTTACTCCTGTTGGAACCATGGCTCATGAATGGATTATGTGTACTGGACAGGGTAATCACAAACACAATCCTTCTTATTCTAATTGGTATGCACTGGATGCCTGGGTAAGAGAGTATGGAGTATTAAATGGTATTGCTTTAACAGATACAATTACAACTGATTGCTTCCTGAAAGATTTCCAATTAACATATGCAACTTTATTTTCCGGTGTGCGACATGACAGCGGCGATCCGTTTGAATGGGGAGAAAAGATGATCGCCCACTATGAATCTTTGGGGATTAATCCTAAGACAAAGACATTGTTATTCAGCGATAGTTTGGATTTTGAAAGAGCTGATCAGTTATTTAGGCATTTTAACGGTAGAGTAAACGTAGCATTTGGAATTGGCACGTATCTGAGCAATGATACTGACGTACCGGCTTTAAATATTGTAATGAAGACAACTAAATGTAATGGAATGGATGTAGCGAAAATCTCAGATGTTGTCGGTAAAGGTATGTGTAAAAATCCTGACTATGTTGATTATTTAAACAGATGTATTAAATGGAGAATGGAACATGAATAAAATTTTACTTATTCCTGGTAGTTTCAATCCTATTACAAATGCTCATGTAGATATGGCGTTAGCTGCTAAAAAGGCAGTTAATGCCGATTCCATCTATTTTATACCGGCTCATGATACATATGTAGCTAAAAAGAAAACATTAATTCCTGGATATTGTAGAGTTGAATTAATCAATTCCATGGATAATTGTGCTGAAAATAATATTCATGCATTAGATATTGAGACAACAAGTTTCTTTCCGCAGAGAACGTATAATACAATTTCTCAGTTAAGAGAAGAAGCGGAAAAGAATTATGAATTCAATGAATATTATATCTGCCTTGGAATGGATAACATCAAAACTTTAACCAGTTGGTATAATTGGGAACCATTTGTAAACGAATATAATTTTGTCGCATGTGTAAGAGAAGGGCAAAATTTGAATGAAGCATTGAAAGATGCTAATTTGACTAATTATAGAGATCACTTTACAGAGATTAAAATTCCAGAAAATCATACATCATCCAGTTTAGTAAGAGATTTGTGTGAAAAAGGTGAATTTAATAGAGTAAAGGAATTAGTTCCTGAAAATGTGTATGAATATTTAGTTCGATTTTATGATGTGATGAATCGAATGTAAGGAGGTAGATAACATATGTTTGATGCAAAGAAAGTTAAGAATAAAATTATTGATTGGTTAAGAGACTGGGAAGAGCATAATGGAAAAGGATGTAATTTTATTGTAGGCATCTCAGGAGGCAAGGATTCATCTGTTGTCGCAGCATTACTTGTAGAAGCGTTTGGGAAAGACAGAGTAATTTGTGTAAAAATGCCATGTGGAGAACAATCAGATATTGAGTATTCTGATATGCTTATTAATCACTTAGGTATCAAGAGTTACACAATGAATATTTATGATGCCGTAAATGGAATCATTCAGCAGTTCTCTCCTGAAATTTCTGTGAGTTCTCAAACTATTACAAATCTTCCAGCTCGTGTTCGTATGGCTACTCTATATGCAATTTCGCAGTCTCTAAATGGCCGTGTTGCAAATACATGTAATTATTCAGAAGATTATGTAGGATACGCCACAAAATTTGGGGACGCAGCAGGGGATTTCAGTCCATTATCTTATTTAACAGTTACAGAGGTAAAAGCTATTGGTCATGAACTAGATCTTCCAACTAAATTAATAGACAAAACGCCTACAGATGGGTTATGTGGAAAGACGGATGAAGACAATCTTGGTTTTACTTATGACGTGCTTGATAGATATATCAGAACTGGCGAAATTGATGACTTAGATATCAAGGCAAAAATTGATTCAATGCATGAAAAAAATTTGTTTAAATTGAGACCAATGGACGCTTTTGAGTATCAAAAGTACATTTTTTAGCAGATGAAACTGCGCTTTCGTAAGGAGGGAAATAAAGATTGTGAATGTATATTTTATTATTTTGTGTTGTATTTGTGCAATGTCATTAGGAATATCTTTGATAAATCATGGAAAACCAAGAGAAGGAGACAATAACTTTTTTATAACGCTTTTATCTGTTGCAATTCAAATGTTTCTGATTTACAAAGCAATAAAAATTGGTTTCTAAAATCTTAAAGTAATTCGCTTATTAATCCAATAGAGAATAACTTAATATAGGAGGTGCAAAATGCAAGTAAGAATTATTGCTTTTAGTGATAACTATGATGGTTATAAACTAAAAGGATATGCCGAAATTTACAATATTAGTGAGCTAATCAAAGCATTTCATTACATGAAAGAAAATGAAATTCCGTTAGAAATAAATACAGAAGATATTTCAGACACAGATGGAGAAGAATACTCAATTCAAGATGTAAGAATTGTATTCCCTAAATGTGGTGGAGAAATTAATCCATATGTTGCTGTATATGTAGAAGAAATGTGAGGTGGCTATTATGGAATGGAATGTATATTACCATGATTCAAACGCAAAAAAATTATTCAATGGAACATTTTTAAACATGGAAGTTTTAGAAAAGAAGTTTATGACTTATTAAAATCCGATTTGAATAAGGAAGATTTTATTGAGCAGCTTAGAAAAAGTTTGATGTATTATTTTTGGTCAAAATCAGAATATCAAGTTCTTATCATGCCTTGGGTTGGAGAAGCAGATGATATTAAGATTGATATTTATGATCAGGTAATGATGAACTGGGACAAGTTTTCTGAGTATGTGTGGTTAAACAAGGAGAAAATTTAATGGATGAAGTTGATGTATATAAAATAGCTATTGAGGTATTAAGAGATACCATTAATTACCAAAATGAAGACGTAGACAATAGTTATGTCTCTGGAATTATTGATATGACAGATAGAATGATAGAGCATATAACAGAAAATGAAATAATAAATCGTAAATTTGGATTTGATAAATAGGAGGATTTAAGCTTGAAATTTGAAAATATAGAAGTATGGGGGTTTGAACACAGTTTCCGTGGGATGAGAAATCCTAAGAATTCTTGGGATAGAAGTGATAGCGGAAAATTATATTGGGATGGTACTTGGTATCACGAAGAATTAAAAAATTATTTTACTGAGTATGGAGTTAATTTCTACATCGGAGAAAATGATATGAAACTTGCACAGAGTCTTATTAAAGCTGGTTCTGAGCATTGTAAATTTATGAGAATGATTCATGTAGCTGTAGATACAAATATGCCTAGATACTGGTGGAGCGAAGCTGACACATATCATTTCAATACAAAGAACAGTTGTTCGACAATGCATAAGCTACTTAATAACGATGAACCTATTACATTAGATATGTTTGTTATTTGCGATGAAGATATTGATTGGTGGAATTATACAGTAAATAAATTGGAATCTATGAGATTAGATTATAAGAAAATACAGAGAACAACAAAAGATGCAAATGAAATGAATCGTCTTCTTATTAGGGCAAAGCGTATGTTACCTGAAGGATTTGAACAAATGAGAACATGGGATACAAATTATGCAGAACTTCGTAATATGTATTTTCAGCGCAGATACCATAGACTCAAAGAAGAATGGGTAGATACATTTTGTAAGTGGGTTGAAGGATTACCGTATGCTAAAGAGTTGATTATGTATGACGGTAAATAAATGTTCATTTCAACAGGAGGATAGAAGAAATACGATAAATGAGTACAAATATGAATAATCTAAAGAAAAAAATAGCGTCTAATAACAATAATATTAATGTGGCTGCCGCCATTATTGTAATTGTAGTTATGGTATTGTTATATGGATTTAGTTGGATCGTAACCTGTGGAATTATTAAATTGATTACAATGTGTTTTGGTTTAACTTTTAAATGGTCTATTGCTACAGGCATTTGGTTAGTACTTAGTTTATTAAGTATATATTTTAAGCCAAATAACAATAAGTAAATGAGGTGATTAGTATTAGAGATCCAGAAAGAATTGATATTTTTACATCAGAACTAAATAGGATATGGAAGACATATTATAGAAATTGGCGTTTTGGACAATTTATGTCGAATTTTCTTGGTTTCGTTACCAGTCAAAAGAAGCGAGATATATTTTTCCCAGAAGAAGATGAAATGCTTACATATTTAAAAGAATTTTGCGGAGAGGAAGTAATAATAACATGAAAAAAATTGAACGAATGAAAGAGCTTATTAATACACTTAATAATGCATCTAATGCGTACTATAATCAGTCTCCAATTATGTCAGATTACGAATGGGATAAACTGTACGATGAGTTAGCAACACTTGAGTATACTACGGAAATTGTATTAGCAGATAGTCCTACTCATAATGTTGGCTATTCAGTCGCAGATGAATTAAAGGAAGTGACACATAACCATCCGATGCTGTCTCTTGATAAAACAAAATCTGTTGATGAGTTAATCAATTTTATTGGAGATAATGATTGTTTTATATCTGTTAAATGTGACGGATTAACAACTTCGCTAAGATATTTAGACGGTAAGCTTGTTTCAGCAGAAACCCGTGGCGATGGCGAAAAAGGACAAGATGTTCTTCAGAATGTTTTAACCATGAATAATATTCCAAAAGAAATTCCATATAAAGATGAATTGATTATTGATGGCGAAACAATTATCGGATGGAATACTTTTAGAAATATCAATGATAATTTACCTGTTGATAAGAAATATAGCCATCCAAGAAATCTAGTGTCTGGTTCACTACAATTATTAGATAGTAAAGAAGCTGCAAGCAGAAATATGAGATTTGTTGGATGGAGAGTAATTAAAGGATTTGATCATAAAAATCCAAGCTACGATTTGTTTTTAGCTGAAGAAAATGGATTTGAAATTGTACCATTTGTGAAATTTTCTAAAGGCCATACAAAAAATGACTTAATCAGTTTCCTTGATGATGTAAGAGCATTAGCAGAAGAAGCTAATATCCCTTATGATGGAGCGGTTGTAGCAGTAGATAATTATAAAGTAGCTGATTCTATGGGACGAACAGATAAATTCTTCAGACATTCAATGGCATATAAATACGAAGACGAATTGTTTGAAACCAAGCTTACTAAAATTGAATGGAATACTTCTAAAACAGGTTTAATTAATCCAGTAGCAGTTTTCGAACCTATTAATTTAAATGGAGCTGTTACAACAAGAGCAACACTTCATAATATTACATATATTAAGGATATGATGCTTGGAATCGGAGATAGAATTAGAGTATATCGTTCCAATATGGTTATTCCTAAAGTACATGACAGTATTGATAAGAGTAGTAATTTTACTATACCTGATAAATGTCCTATATGCGGTTCTCCTACAAAAATTGTAAAGGATAATGATTCAGAAGTTCTTATTTGCACAAATGATGATTGTAAAGGTAAGTTGCTTGGAAAACTCAGTCATGCAGTAAGTAAAAATGCACTCAATGTCGATGGACTGTCAGAAGCAACGATTCAGAAATTCATTGATTTTGGATGGTTGGCATCTATTAGAGATATTTATCATCTATCTGACCATAAAAAAGAAATGAGTATGCTAGAAGGATTTGGTAAACGATCTGTTACAAAGCTTCTTGATTCTATTGAAAAATCTCGTAACACTTCACTTCAGAGATTTATATATTCTCTGTCGATTCCATTGGTCGGAAAATCAGCAAGCAAAGATATTGCGAATAGAGTAGATGGCGATTTTGATGCTTTTATGCACACTTTATCTGTATACGGTGCAGAATATTTTAAGAATATTCCTGGTATTGGTGATAGTATTGTGAATTCTATGAACAATTTCTTCAGAAAACACTGCAAGGATATGCATGATTTATCAAAAGAATTCACTTTTGAAAAACCTATTTCCTTGGCAACGACGGATGATATTAAATCATTGGTAGGTAAAACTTTCGTTATTACCGGCAGCCTTGAACATTTCGAAAATAGAGATGCAGCTAAAACAGAGATTGAATTACATGGTGGAAAAGTATCTGGAAGTGTTAGTGCAAAAACATCATATCTTGTAAATAATGATATAGAATCCACATCTGGCAAAAATAAAAAAGCCAAAGAATTAGGTATTCCAATCATTTCTGAAAATCAGCTAATCGCAATGATGCGATAATCAAAAATTTATTCCCATAAAAAGAGAATAAGTATTTGTAGCGGTAAGCTACTTCGTGGACGCACGAATAATTATGATACCGGTATCCTCATTAAAAGGAGGATAAAAAATGTTTTATAATTTTGCAACTTGGTTCACCTGTCTGTCGCTTATTACAGCGAATATTCCTGTGATACCGCAGCCTAAGATAGCGCAGATAGATGAATCACATATTATGACCTTATCTGAAATCGAAGAAGAATTAACTGTTAGTTCAGAAGAAACTGAATCAAATGAATTTGAACAAGCTGTAATTGATATGCAGAATGATTTAGATCGAATCGAAGATATCACAAGTAGCAATATGGATTGGTACATTGCTTATAAAAATGTGATTAATAAGTATTCATACATAATTGATCCACCTGAAACCGTATATGATTTCTTTACAGATGATGAAATTTATTTAATTCAGAGAGTCGTTGAGACAGAATGTTTTGATGGTGATTTCGATTCCAAATGTCATGTGGCGAATGTCATTTTCAATCGTATAGAAGATCCTGAACAAAGATTTGGATCTACCGTAGAAAAGGTTGTTACGTCTGAAAATCAATTTGCATATGGAAGAAAAATTATTTCTGATAGTACAAAACTTGCAGTGGAGTATGCATTTGAAATCGTAGATACCACAAATGGTTGTATTGGATTTCACAGCAACAACAAAACCAAGACATTTAATAAATGGAACTATGCATTCACTGATCAGATTGGTCATCATTTTTATAGAGAAGAGGAGAAAAATTAAATTGAACGATAAGACAATTAAAGTAAGATTACATAATGCTGATACCGTAAAAAGATTTATTCAGGTCGTAAGAGGATTTATGTCTGATGTAGACATTATGACGGATCACGCAGTCCTTGATGCAAAGAGTATCATGGGAGTTTATGCACTTGATTTGTCTGAAGATACATATGTAAAGCTTGTTTCTGATAATGTTGAGGAATTGAGACGATTTGATGCGGCTATGGAGGAATTCATGTAATGAGCACAATTGTACTTATTGGAGCTTCTGGATCTGGGAAGTCTACCATTGAAAATGAATTAAATAACCATGGCTTCAGAAAAATTGTATCTTATACAACTCGTGAGCCAAGAGATGGTGAGAAGAATGGTAAGGATTACTGGTTTGTTACAAAAGATACTTTCAAAGATATGCTTGCAGAGGGATTATTTGCTGAGTATGAAGAATATTCTCAGGGAAGATTTTATGGAACATTAAAGTCTGATTATGTAGAAGGTAATAATGTTGCTGTTCTAACACCAAATGGTATTCGCCAGCTTAAGCGTAATTTACCTAATGCAGATATTTACAGTGTACTTGTAGAAGCGAATTTGGGAACCAGAATGTTGAGATATATCAATCGAGTTGGATTAGACAAATTCAATTTCGACGATAAGAGTGAGTTGTGTTCAAGAACAGATCGAGATTTTGGCATGTTTTTAGGCATGGACAAAGAAGTAAATTTAGTAGTTGACAATAACTACAACAGAAATATTAAAGATGTAGTGAGCGATATTTTAAATGCATAAAGAAGGATACCAGGAAATAAAAGACTTTATCTTCTGTGCAAATAGAAAGTGTGAACATACAGAGTGTTTGCGACATAACTGCAACACTCCATACAACACAATAATACATAGAAGCGATAAATTTAAACCGGATAAAGACGGTAATTGTAAGGATATGGTGATTTAATATGGAAATTTATTTAGCAGGAGCAATGGCGTGTTATGGAAGTGAAAGTGATGAAGCGAAAAAGTGGCGTGAAAAAGCTAAAGAATATTTTTTTAGATGGGGTGAGTCTTGTAGGACTATCAGTCCTGTGGACTATTATAGCATTGGCAGCGACGATTCTAAAAATCCTAGTGAAGTTATGCGATTTGATCTCAGAAAAGTTAGGGAAGCAGATTTAGTCCTTGTTAATCTAAAAGATTTGGACAAGTCGCTTGGTACTTCTGATGAGATTTTCTATGCGTATATGAGAGGAATTCCTGTAATTGGATTCTTAGAGACAGAGGATGAATTTAGCGAGGAAAAGGTGCAAGAGACGGTTCATCCATGGAAATATGAACAGATTGATAGAATTGAAACTGGTAAAGATGCTATGGAAAAAGCAATAACCTATATTATTGGATATTATGAAGAACAGAGGTGATGAACACGAATTGTATTGGTAATGCCGGTCTGCTGATCAGAGAGTTGAAAAAGATTGAAGATCGAGATGGAGATGATTTTATCACAGTGAAAATTCAAGGTGATAATAGAGAATATATTT
>OBLF01002041.1_pt1 | contig 14598 bp, 10 predicted proteins | sample 1519231 | NCBI WGS metagenome assembly OBLF01 (sample SAMEA2602895, study PRJEB22501) | metagenome | reverse complement strand
GTACGCGAAACAGCGCAATTCAGCCCTGTCCGCTTTTAGTATTATACAATAAGTTTGGAATAAATGCAAGCGTTATCTTATATTTCGGGCATCTCGGACATCAATCTTCCTGCAGGCGCTGGACCATCTTGTAAAGGGCCTCGGCGCTGTTGAAGTTCTGCGGCATGATTTCGGATGCGGGGATCGAAATGTCGTATTCCTCATTCAGGGCCGAGATGATCTGCAGAATGTCGAAAGAGTCCAGGATGCCGTCATCGATCAGTGTTGTACAGGTGGAAAAGTCCACGTCCTCTTTGATTTCGCTTAAAATTTCCAGTAAACGTTCCATTGGTATTTCTCCTTTTCAAATTATCTTACACAGCGGGTGTATTGATGGGATAGGTCGGCGTTTCGCTGCGTACCGGGTGCGGCGTGCCGTTCTGCCACAGAATGACCTGCGGCAGGTCGCGGCTCAAAAACAGACCAAGCCCTTCCGTAACAGAGTAGGCACCGGTGTTTTCAAAAACAAGCAGGTCGCCGGGGCATAGTCCGGCCAGCGGCATACTGCGCACAAGAACATCGTTCGTAGTACAAAGGCTGCCGCAAAGTGTCCAGTCCTGTACGGAAGCTGCCCGGGCAGCAAAATGGCGCAGATGCGGGCGTTTCATACCCATGATCTGGCCAAGATAATTCAGGTGGTTCATCCCACCGTCCACAATGCAGTAGTGCTGCCCGCCGTGGTCCTTGCAGTCCATGGCGGTGGTCAGGTAATAACCGCATTCGGCGGTGTAAAAGCGGCCCATCTCAACGGTCAGATGGACCCAGCTGCTGACTTCGCGCAGTGCTGGCGCAAGGTCTTTGGCCGGGGACAGTGTGTCGGTAAAATCGTCGCCGTCAAAATACGGCACCGCCAGCCCTGGGCCGTATTCCAGTTCCGGCAGACGCAGGCCAAAGGTCTGCTCAATTTCAGCGTACAGTTCCCGCAGCATGGCCAGCTCTTTTTGCTGATTGACCAGCTTTTTGCGCTGGGTCCCGACAAAGTAGTGAATGCCGATAAACTCCAGATCAGGTGTTTCCCTGCGATGCGCCAATGCGGTGAAAAGATCCTCCTTTGACATGCCGAACTGACTGCCCGCGTTCAGTCGCAGCACCACGGGCAGCCGCTTGGCGGCCTTGCGTGCAGCATCCTGCAGATAGCGGACCTGCAGCAGAGATTCCGCTGTGCAGGTGCCGACGCCGTCGGCCACGGCGCGGGCAATATCCACGGGCGTCTTATTAACACCCGAATAGATAACACGTGCATCCGCAGCATGTAGGCTCTCGCAGAGCGAAAGCTCTCCGGGACTGCATACTTCCAGCCGCGCAGTGACCTGCATCATGGCAGGCAGCAGAAATGGGTTGGCTTTGATGGAATAGCAAAGGTCGATTTCCCTGCCCCAGATTGCCTGAATAGCGCGCACGCGGGCCTGCAAAGCGTCAGTGTCAAAGACAAACGTCGGTGTGCCGTAGGTGGCAGCAATTTTTTGTAAAGAAGCGTCGGTCATTTATGGGCTCCTTTTTTCGTCAGGGCAGCCAGTGCCGTGCGGTCAATTTTGCCGTTTTTATTCAGCGGCATCTCGTCCAGCTGCACAGCAGTATTCGGCTGCATAAAAGGCGGCAGACTTTCTTTCAGCGCAGCCAGCAGGGCGGCTTTCTCACAGCTGCCCGTGTAAAACAGGTGGAGCCGCTGGCGTTCGGCATCAAACGTGCAGCAGGCACGGGTCACGGCGTCGCAGCGCATAGCGGCAGCTTCAATTTCGCCAAGCTCTACGCGGTGTCCCATGTGCTTGATCTGGAAATCCCGGCGGCCAATATAATACAGGCTGCCGCTTTCGTCGTAGCGGGCCAGATCGCCGGTGCGGTAAATACGCTCATACCAGTTGGTATTCAGCGGATTCTGGGTAAAGGCCTGCGCTGTGCGCACAGGGTCAGCATAGTAGCCGAGGGCAAGCGCCGTACCGGAAACGCAGATCTCCCCTGCCTGCCCGGGCACGGTGACAAGGGCGTCGTTCTCGTCCAGCAGAAAGACCTTCTCGTTGGGAAACGCGCGTCCGATGGGCAGCGCCTCATCCTGAGCAAAATCGCGGTCCGGCAAAATGGCGTAGGTGCAGTTGCAGGTAATCTCTGTCGGGCCGTAGAGGTTCACAAACCGGGCGTGCGGCAGAGCGGACTTCCACTTCATCAGGTGCTTGATGGGCATGACTTCGCCGCTGAACAATACCTGCCGCACGCGGGAAGGTATACGGTAGCTGAAGCCGTTCATGATGGAGACAAAGCACATGGCACTGACGGCCCAGACAAGTATGGTGACCTCATGGTCTGCCAGATAGTCCATGAGTTTTGTGGGCTGACTGAAATAAGCGCGCGGGATGATCTGCACCTTAGCCCCCGTGTACAGTGCCGTGTACAGGTCTTTGACCGAAACGTCAAAGTCAAAGGGAGCCTGATTGCCCAGAATATCGTTTTGTGTGATGCCGAAAATTTCGGCAAACTGCGGGATAAAATCCAGCACCGAGCGGTGGCTGACGGTGACGCCTTTTGGCACACCGGTGCTTCCGCTTGTGAAGTTGATATACAGAGGGTCAACGTCTACAGCCTGACGGCGGCGGGCTGCCAGCAGGGCAGCGTCCGCGGGTGCGGCCAGCAGATCGTCAAGCCGGATGATTTGCCCGCTGTACCCCAGCGCGGCGGCTGCGGCAGCGTGGGCCTCGTCCGTAACAAGAAGTGCAGGGGTCAAAGTATCCAATACCTGCAAAGTGCGGGCAGCGGGCTGGCGGGTGTCAAGCACCGAGTAGCAGCAGCCCGCGTAGACTGTGCCAAGCATGGCAGCAAAGGCGGAAACGGATTTTTCCAGGTAAAATGCCACCGGGCGGCGCGGCATCGTGCGGGACGCCAGAAAGCTGCCGGCGCGGCGGGCCGTGTCGGCCAGCTGTGCCCAGGTACAGTCTGTCTGGTCATCCCCCACAGCGGGGGCATCCGGGCAGCGGGCGGACGTGGCTTCAAGCCAGTCCAGAATGTTTGTTTGCATAGAAAGCTCTTTTCTTAAAAGTTGGCATAGAGGAAACCAACGGTTTCATTGACGCAGATAAAGCTGAGGAGTACCATGAAAATAACAAGATAGTATAAAACCCAGCGCAGCGCAAGCGGCAGCCGCTGTGCCTCTGCGTAAGGGTCGCGGCCTTGTTCCTTCAGCACACTATGGGCAAAGACCAGAAGGGTACTGATGATGACAAGCCCCCAGGCCGGGCCGGAGACTGCCGCGAAAGCGCCGGGTGCATTCGCGGCCAATGCGGACAAATTGAAATCCGTAAAGGTGTTGCGCAGGTAGATGCACCCCTGCACAAACTCATTGCGGTCAAAGTACCAGCCGATGTTGACGATGATAAAGGTCCGCACGATGCGAAAAACGTGCCAGCCGCGGCTTTCGGTAGGAATGTGCAGCGCTGTGTTGAGCTTTTTGAAAGCGGGCTCCAGCAGGTCAGCCAGCGCAATGACAAGACCGTTATACAGACCCCAGGCAAGGTAGTGCGCCTGCGGGCCGTGCCAGATGCCGACCACAGCAAACACAAGCAGGTTGGCGACTGCAGCGGGCAGCACACGGCCAAAATGCTTGCCCCAATGCGATGTGGCCCACTTGCCGAAGCGCTGCATCGGCTTGGTCAGTGCAAAGGGATAGAACAGGTAATCACGCATCCACGCACCCAGCGAAATATGCCAGCGCCGCCAGAAATCCCCCAGCGAGGTAGAAAAATACGGCTGCCGGAAGTTGGGCATCATCTCAATGCCGTACAGCTGCGCAACACCCAATACCATATCAATGCCGCCGGAAAAATCTGCATACTGCTGCAGCGAGTACAGCAAAATGGCCAGCAGTGCCATAGAACCGGCCAGCTTGGGGTCATTGCCGTCGAGGATGGCGGCGATCGTCGGAGCGGTCAGGTTTGCGATGGCATATTTCTTCATTGCGCCGAACAGAAACAGGAACAGTGCACGTTTGGTGCGCTCCCAGTTCCAGATGTGACGGGCAGTGAGCTGCGGGGCCATCTCTCCGTAGCGGTTGATGGGGCCCTGGATCAGCTGCGGGAAAAAGCTGATGAAAAGCAGAAAGCGGACGTAGTTTTTCTCTGCCGGGTGCCGACCACGGTAGCAGTCAATCAGATAACCGACGGCCTGAAACGTGTAAAAGCTGATGCCAAGCGGCATGACCAGCCCCAGTGAGGACGGCGCTGTGGCCGAAAATGCACCGGAGAGCAACTCCGCAAAATAGGACCAGTATTTGAAGTAGCCAAGCACAAGAAAGTTGGCAGTCAGCACAGCAGCAACAAGACATTTTTTGCGGCGCACCGCCTGTGCTTTGATGGCCTTTTTTTCGTCCTTGGTTATGCCCGGAGCCTTTCGCCGCGCGGCGGAATCGGCATCCAGCTTTGCCAGCTGCAAGCCGCCGAGCCAGATCGTTAACGCAGTGAAAAGCAGAAAAACAAGGCCCTTCCAGCCGCTGGCGGTAAAAAACAGCAGGCTCAACCCCAGCAGGCAGATCCATTGGCAGCGGCTGAAAACAGTATAATATAAAATGAGTCCAACGCTGACCAGCAGGAAGAAACTCAGGGAATAGATTTCCACACTACACCATCCACAAAATCAAAAATCGACAGAACATTCATAATATCGCTCAAAATCGGCGGAAGAACCAACAATACGGGCATTCACGCGGAACTGGTAGGTGCCGTGCTCCGCCGCTGCGTACTCGGTCCAGGAGCGGGTAGAATACGCGGAAACCCGGCTGTATTCGCTCTCCCCCGGCGCTTTGACCCAGAACTCGTATTCAGCCTGTACGGACGGACCGTGGTAGGAACCGGCCAGCAGCAAAATCTTGTCCGGGTGAACCTCCGGCGTCATGTAGACGTTGGTGATATAGTTTACGGCGGCCAGATATTCTGACGGTGTCTCGAACAACGATTCCACATCCTGCCCGGCGTCCAGCATGGCCAGAAACTTTGCCATGCTCAGGCTGAACGCATGCCCGCCGGCAGCATTCATGTGGGTAAAATCCTTGTGATAGTCAGGCTCTTTGTTCTCAAACAGCTCCGGCTTTGCAAGGTTAAAGTCATAATAGGAAGCCCCATACTGTGCTGCCAGCTGCTTGAAGTAGGCGTAGTCGTCAAAATACGTCTCGTAGCTCACGACATCCAGCGTGGTCTTGGGCGCACTGATGAGCAAAAGGCGCGTGCCGTTCTCCTGACAGAGCTGCAGCATGGAGGTCAGCTCCTCAATGTGCTGCGCGCTAAAGTCGTGGGCGTTCTGGTTCCAGGTGTTCTCCGCACCGACAGTGTCAAAGTTGATGACCGTGGTATCCTCCGGCTGGGCATGGGCCGCACCGCGCCGGTGCGGCAGACGATTCAGCACGGCATTCCATTTCTGTTGGATCGTAGCGGGCCAGTCGGTGGGCCAGCTGCCGCTCTGCCAGGGAAAAAGCGCATTCAGGGAATCTGCACCTGTAAAGTTATCACGGCTGGTCATGTAGCGTAGCAGGTCAGCGGGCTTATCCTTCCAGGAATCCGTCTGCAGCTCTGCATATAAAAAAGCCTTTTGGGCTTTGGCATAGGGTTTGCCTGTCATGTTGGTCAGATCCATGACAAGGATCACATACCGGGGAGAATGCTCCCGAAGCAGGGTCTCCAGCGCGATCTGCGACATATCCAAGCTTTGGGAGTTTGTTGCCATCAGTGCAACGGTCTCCCCTGTTGCGGCGGCGAGTTCTTCTTCGGGCAGGGCGCAGGAAGCCAGCGAAGAGCCAATGACGGCAATGTCAATGGACTGCTTTTGGTGGTAGCTGCGCCACATGTCAAGGCTGGAACCGTTATCCGGCGGCATAAAGCCGCAGAGAATCAGATTTATAATCAGAAAAATCGCGGTGAACGCTGCGATTTTGGCTATGTGCTTCAAAAGATACGCTCCTAAAACAGACAAATAAAGGAAAATGTCCAAAAACAGTAAACACAACTATTATACATCAATTGGAACTTCCCTGCAATGGTGATTTGCTGACAAAGGTAAGATTTTACAATTGTGCAAAAGCCGCGTTTCTTCGTGAAACGCGGCTCTATACAATCAGCCTAAAAGCTGCTTGGCCAAATCAGCGCTGGCCTTGGCATCCTTGCAGTAGTAGTCGGCACCGATATCCCGGGCGTAGTCGGGCGTCAGCACCGCGCCGCCGACCATGACCTTGCAGTCAAGGTGCGCGGCATGCAGGGCCTCGATCGTGGCCTGCATATTGGGGACGGTGGTCGTCATCAGGGCCGACAGGCCGACGAGCTTTGCTCCGGTCTGGCGCACGGCCTCTACGACACGCTCGGGGTCAACGTCGCGCCCGAGGTCGAGCACGTCATAGCCGTAGTTTTCGAGGATGACACGGACAATGTTCTTGCCGATGTCATGCACGTCGCCCTTGACTGTGGCAATGACGATCTTGCCCTTGCTGCCCTGCGCCTGGCCGGAGGCGGCAATTTTGGCCTTGATGGCCTCGAACGCAGCCTGCGCGGCGGTGGCGGCCTGCAAAAGCTGCGGCAGGAATACCGTGCCTTTCTCGAAGCCGTCGCCCACAGCGTCCAGTGCGGGGATCAGCGAGACATTCACTACGTCCAGCGGTTCGCGCATTGTCAGCGCAGCGTCCGCGGCGGCGCGGGCCTCGGCCTTCAGGCCGCGGCGCACAGCCTCAAACAGGGCGTCCCCGCCCGGTGCGGCGGCGCCGACCTCGGCCACGGTGGCGGCGGACTTGCTCGTCTGCGTCGTCTGAATCTGCACATCGGCATAGGCGGCAACGTAGTCGGTACTCTGTAAATCCTGCGAGGTCAGCACGCGGTAGGCGCGCACGGCAGCCATCATTTCCGGCGTGTTGGGATTCATGATGGCAAGGTCGAGCCCGGCAGACATGGCCATCGTCAAAAACGTTGTGTTCAGGTAGCCGCGGCACGGCAGGCCGAAGCTAATGTTCGACACGCCCAGCACAGTGCGCACGCCCAGCTCACGCTTGCAGCGGGACAGAGCCTCCAGCGTCTGGACGGCACCCTCCTGCTGGGCGCTGGCGGTCAGCGTCAGGCAGTCAATGTAGATGTCCTCATTCGGGATACCGGCGGCGTTGGCAGCGGCGACAATGCGTTGAGCAATCGCAAAGCGGCCCTCGGCTGTCGGCGGGATACCGCCCTTGTCCAGCGCCAGGCCGACGACGGCGGCACCGTACTTTTTGCAGAGCGGCAGAATCTTTTCCAACGTCTCCGGCTCGCCGTTGACCGAGTTGACGATGGGCTTACCGTTGTAGATGCGCAGCGCACGGGACAGGGCCTCTGGATTCGAGGAGTCGAGCTGCAGCGGCAGGTCGGTGACGGCCTGCAAATCCTTGACAAGCTGCTCCAGCGTGGCGGCCTCGTCGATGCCGGGCAGGCCCGCGTTGACGTCGAGCACCTGCGCACCGGCCTCGGCCTGGGCCACAGCCTGAGTGCAGGGGTAGGCGCTGTCGCCGTCCCGCAGGGCCTGCTGCAGCCGCTTTTTGCCGGTGGGATTGATGCGCTCCCCCACCACAGTGATGCCGTCGACCTCCACAAAGCGGACCGGCGTGCACAGACAGCTGCGGCGGATGGGGATCTTGTCAGCCGGGGTCAGCGGGCTGAAGGTCTCATGCAGTCTGGCAATAAACGCGGGCGTCGTGCCGCAGCAGCCGCCGACCATTGAAACGCCGATGGCGGCGTACTCCTTCATCTCAGCGGCAAATTCATCCGGGTTGAGATTGTAGCTGCCGTCGGGGTTCGGCAGACCGGCGTTCGGCTTGACAAAGACCGGAACACCTGCGGGCACGCTGCGGCAGAGGCGCTGCGCGAAGGGCAGAATCTCCTTGGGGCCGAGCGAGCAGTTGATGCCCACGGCGTCCGCGCCGAGACCCGCTGCCGTGACGGCGTAGCTTTCGACGGTGCAGCCCGTGAAGGTGCGCCCGCGGCTCTCAAAGCTCATTGAGGTAAAAACAGGCAGATCGCAGTTTTCCCTGGCGGCGAGGATGGCGGCCTTCAGCTCATACAGATCGGTCATCGTCTCCAAAAAGACGAGATTGGCCCCAGCCGCCGCACCGGCGCGGATGACCTGTGCAAACTCATTGTAGGCATCCTCAAACGCCAGCGTGCCCGCGGGGACGAGCAGCTCACCCAGAGGGCCGATGTCCAGCGCTACACACGCGCCGGTGGTCTCGGCGGCCTTGCGCGCACAGGCGATGGAAGCGGAAACGACCTCCTCCACTGTGTGGCCGCAGCCGGTCAGCTTCTTGGCGTTGGCACCAAAGGTATTTGCCAGCAGAATATCCGCGCCCGCGTTGGCGTAGTCAGTGTGGATGGCCGTTAAAACCTCCGGCATTTCCAGCGCGGCGAGCTCGGGCTTCTGCCCGGGCTGCAGACCGCGTGCCTGCAGCTGGGTGCCCATGCCGCCGTCCAGAAAAACAAACCGCTTGCGGTCAAAAACTTCACGAATCTGCATACGCTTCTCCCCTATCAGTCTTGTGTGAAACAGGTCGTGCCGCGCTTGCGGAACGAGCAGGTCTCCTTTAAATGGCAGGTCGCACAGCCTGCGCGGGTGCCGGTCACGGGATGGTCGGCAATGCCTAAAATGGCGGTGGTACTCTTGCGGGGGGTCAAAAGGTGCTGGGGCGTCACGGCCAGGCCGCAGCCGCGCACCGTGTCCGCCGCAAGGCAGAGCGCGTCGTTCAGCTCCAGCGGGCAGTCACCGTAGCCCGGCGCGTAACGCCCGGTCATAAAGACGCCCTGCGCCTCAATCTGAGCGCGTATTTCGTTCTCCAGCTCGTCACAGACCTGTTCCAAAAGCACCGAGGCCAGCGCGTCCGCTGCGGCTGCCAGGGCAATGTCAGTCAGTTCCATGCGGCGCAAAAGCTTGTCCACCTCGGCCCCGAGGGTCGCTGCCAGCAGAAGGACCTCGTCGCAGCCCTGCAGATGGCGCGTCAGGTCGCTGCCGCAGTTTTCCAGCGGCAGGGCGGTGCGCGGCAGACGGCGGTACACCGCACGCGGCGCAGCAGCGGTCAGCACGATCTGCTCGGCCTTGTCCAGCAGGGCCGCGGTGGCGGCATCGGGCGTCCAGCCGGACGCACCCATGTAGCGCAGCGCCGTGGCGCGGTCAATGGCGGCGGGCTTGCGGCACTCCATTACAGCAGATCCCTGATGCCGTCGTAGACCTTCGCGGCCACGGCGGCGTCATTCATTGCGTACAGGTGGATGCCGTCTGCGCCGCCCTCAATGAGGTCGCGCAGCTGCCTGACGGCGTAGTCGATACCGGCATCGTATAGGCTGGCCGGGTCGTCCTGATAGCGGGAGATCATACGGGTGAACTCGGACGGCAGGCTGGCCGAAGAAAGCGAAACGGTTCGCTCGATCTGGCTGCGCTTGACGATGGGCATTACACCGGCAGAGACCGGCAGCGTGATGCCTGCGCGGCGTGCCAGATTCAGAAAGCGGTAAAAGTGCATGTTGTCAAAGAAAAGCTGGGTCAGCAGGTGCTCGGCACCGGCGGCCTGCTTGATGCGCAGGTTCTCAACGTCATGCAGCAGGCTGTCGGCCTCGGGGTGGCCCTCCGGGTAGCAGGCACCGTGAACGGAAAATTCCGGCTTCTTCCATTTGATAAAGGACGTCAGGTCGCTGGCGTGTTTGAAGTCGGGGCTCTCCGGGCGGGACGGGCTGCGGTCCCCGCGCAGGGCCAGCACATCCCGGACGCCGACAGATTCCAGCTGATCCAAAATCTCCGCTGCACGGGTCTCGTCGTTGCCCATGCAGATCAGGTGCGCCAGCGTGGGGACATGCAGCTCGTTCTGAATGTAGTCGGCCACCTCCGCGGTGGAGACGCCGCCCGCAGAGCCGCCCGCACCGAAGGTGACGCTGATGAAGCCGGGGTCCATGGCCTGCATCTGGCGCAGGGTGTCCTTGAGCTTATCCATCTGGGTGGTCTGTTTCGGCGGGAAGCATTCGATAGAGAAAACGCAGCGTTTGGCTTTGAACTGTTCCGTAATCGTCATTTTCTACTCCTTATTTTTACGCCGCAAAATCGGCGGAGTCCGCGGAAGTTTCCACGTTGAGGGTGTTGTCCTGCCAGATGAAGGTGAGGCTGCCCTCCAGGTCAGTGCGCCATACCTCGGCACCGACCTCTGCGTAATTTTGCAGGGCAGCGCGGTGCGGATGGCCGTAATCGTTGTGCAGCCCGCAGCTGACGGCCACGGCCTCGGGCCGGACTGCCTGCATAAAGGTCAGGCTGTTGGAGGTGTAGGACCCGTGATGCCCCGCCTTGAAAAGAGTGGCATGCAGGGTCGGGCCGTAGGTATCGACCAGACGCTGCTCGGCGTCTGCCTCTGCGTCGCCGGTATCGAGAAAGCGGAAATTGCCCGCCGTGAACAGCGTGCAGAGCGAGGCATCGTTGACGCTGTCGGCATCCTCGCTGCCGCCCTGCAAAACTTGCAGCGTGCCGCTGCCAAGCGGGTATTCCTCCCCGGCTTCTGCTGTGAGAATTTCTGCTCCGCTGTCGGCGGCCAGCTCTGCGAGATGGCGCGGCCAGTCGGCGGTCTCATCCGCCGTGGGCTGCCAAAGCGGCAGCAGCAGGGTCTTGACCGGGAGGGTGCGCAGCACCGCGCGGGCGTTGCCGGTGTGGTCTGCGTGGGGATGGGTCAGCACAAGATAGTCAAGCGACGGCACACCCAGCACGTCCAGGTCATAGAGCAGCGCGTCCTCAGCCTCGGCAGGACCGGTGTCGATCAGGCAGTACGCGCCGTCCTGACAAAGCAGTACGGCATCGCCCTGCCCGACATCCAGCACATACACGACGGTACTGCCGTCCGCAGTCTGCGGAGTGCTTTCCTCGGTTTGGAGCGGTACGCCGAGCGCGGCGCGCAGCTGCTGCCAGCCGGGAACGCTGCCCCTGCCGCCCAAGAGCTGGACGACAAACGCGGCAAGCACCAACAGGCAGACGGCAACCGCCGCGGCCAGGCTGGCAAAGCGCTTACCCGTCATACTGGCCGTTCAGCTTGCGCTCCTCCCACTCGGCCTTGGTCACAAGCACGGCGCGGGGCTTGGCACCCTCATAGGGGCCGATGATCTTTTCCTGCTCCATCTGATCCATGATACGGGCCGCGCGGGCGTAGCCCAGCTTGCAGCGGCGCTGCAACAGGCTGGTGCTGGCCTGCCCGGCATCGATGACGCATTCGACGGCCTGCTCAAACATGGCATCCAGTGCGCCGCCTGCGTCGCCGTCATCGTCGCTGCCCTTCTTGCTGCCCTTCTCGGCAACAGCGCGGCGCTCCATTTCGGCAATCATTTCTTCGTCGTACTGGGCGGAGGAAGTGGACTTGATAAAGCTCAGCACCGCGCCAATCTCTTCATCAGTCACGAAGGTGCCTTGCACGCGGACGGGTTTGGAGGCACCGACCGGCAGGAAGAGCATATCACCGTTGCCCAGCAGCTTTTCGGCACCGCCGCTGTCCAGAATGGTGCGGCTGTCGATCTGGCTGGAAACGGCAAAGGCGATACGGCTGGGGATGTTGGCCTTGATAAGGCCGGTGATGACGTCCACGCTGGGGCGCTGGGTCGCAACGATCAGGTGGATGCCGGCGGCGCGGGCCTTCTGCGCGATGCGGCAGATATAGTCCTCGACCTCCTTGCCCGCGACCATCATCAGGTCGGCCAGCTCGTCAATGACGATGGCGATATAGGGCAGGTGCTCCATGCCGGTCTGGGCGGCCAGCTTGTTGTAGGCCTTGATCTCGCGGACGTTGTTCTCGGCAAAGAGCTTGTAGCGGCGCTCCATCTCGGCCACGCTGGCACCCAGCGCACCGGCAGCCTTGCGCGGCTCGGTGACGACGGGCATCAGCAGGTGCGGAATGCCGTTGTACTCGGCCAGCTCGACAACCTTCGGGTCGATCAGAATGAGCTTGACATCCTCGGGGCCGGAGCGGAACAGGAAGCTGATGATAATGGAGTTGACGCAGACGGATTTACCGCTGCCGGTGGAACCGGCAATCAGCAGGTGGGGCATCTTGCAGAGATCCGCGACCTGCGCCGTACCGGCAATGTCCTTGCCGAGGGCCATCGTCAGCGGGCTGCGCATGTTGATATAATTCTGGGATTCAAAGACTGCGCGGATGTTGACGGTGGAGCGAATCTTGTTCGGGACCTCGATGCCGACGGCGGGCTTGCCGGGGATGGGCGCTTCAATGCGCACACCCGCGGTGGCCAGGTTCAGGGCGATGTCGTCGGCCAGGCTTGTGATGCGGCTGACCTTGATACCGGCCTGGGGCTGTAGCTCATACCGGGTGACGGACGGGCCGCGGCAGATGTCGAGCATCGTCGTCTTGACGCCGAAGCTGTCCAGCGTGTTGACCAGAATGTCCGCGTTTTTCTTCATTTCGCGGGCGGCCCCGGCCTCGTCGTCGGGGCGTGTGGCGTTAAAGAGATTCAGCGACGGATAGCAGTAGGGCTCCGGCGGTTGCTCCTCCGAGGTGGGCAGACGCATGGCGTTGGGGTCGGCCTTGGCCGCACAGGGCGGCGTATGGATGGGCGCACCGGCAGAGTTGCCGACAGCGGTGCTGACCTGCACGCGGGCAGCCTCCCCCCGCCGGGGCACAGTGAAGCTGCTCTGGGTCGTTTCCGCCGCAGGGCGGGTCATGGCAGGGGCAGCCGGTGCGGCGGTGTAGGGATCGGCTGCCGGGGCCGGAGCCTCGACAACAGGCTGGGCAGGGGCGGCGGGTGTCTCGGCCAGCATATCATCCAGCATTTCGGAGACAGAGCGCCCGGACTGCCAGGCAGCGCTGACCGCACTGCCGGTATCGCTGAAGCTGCCGCCCAGTGTCGGGATCGGTGCGGAAACAGCGGGGGCCTCCGGTGCGGCGGGCACAGCTGCGGGGGCGGACGTACCCAGCGGCGCAGCGTCTGCGGCCATCTGTGCAGCAAGATCAGCCGGAGAAAGGACCATCGTATCGCCCTGCACACGGCCTGTCATATCCAGCTGCGGCAGCTCGACAGGGATCGGCTCTGGCTCGTCCTCCACGGGAATGAGAGGCGTGTCAAATTTGGGCTCCTGCGGGACAGGCGTCAGCGGGGTCTCAAACTCGGTAGGCTGCGGCAGGTCCAGCGTTGTCTCGGCACTGACCTCCTGCGGCGTATAGTAAGGCGCGTGGCCGCTGACAGCGCGGTTGATGAGCGCATCCAGCTCGTCCTGCGGCGCGGGGGACGCCTGTGCAGCGGGCGCGGGCGTGACCGGGGTCAGCGGGGTACTGTACACCGGCGCGGCAGGCTCTGAGGCAGGCTGCAATTGCAGCTCAAAATCCTCCTTCGGTGCGGGAGCAGGCTGGGGCTGGGTGTGGCGCAGTGTGCTGTTGGCCCGGTTGGACAGCGGATCCATGCCGAACGTGCCGCCCGGGCCGATGCTGACCGGCTCCAGCGGGTCAGCGCTGACGGCCTTTTGGCGGGCATTTTCCCCTGCACTGGGGCCAAGATCCACGTCAAACGACGCATGGGTCTGGGCGGCGGGCTTGGCGGAAAACGGTGCCTCGGGCACAGCAGGTGCCACGGGGGGCGTGTAGGCGGCCTGCCGCTGCGGGGCGGGCGGGGTCTGCTTCGGGAAACGGCTCGTGTCCGCGATGACGTCGTAAACCGGATGGTGCGGGCGGCTGCTGTCCGGCAGCGCACCGGTCAGATTCTCGACGCTCTCCTCCTCGGGCTCCTGCTCAAACAGGCGGGTGTCGTAGGCGGTCTCGGCTGCGGCGCGCTCCTCGCGCTTGGCCTGCAGGGTCTTGTACTGGCCGTCTACAAACAGAACGACGTCCGCGGGGGTGATGGCAAAGAAGAACATCAGCCCCAGCAGGAAGATGAGCAGCATGATAATGTTGGAGGCAGGACGCCCGAACAGCGCCAGCAGCGTGGCACCGATGGGCGCCCCGAGGACGCCGCCCTCCCAGAAGTAGGTGCCGCCGCGGGTAAAGAGCATCTTGACGATCTCCCCAACCTTGAGGTTCTCAATATTAAGTTTGGAGAAGATGACTGGCACGCTGGCGCAGAGCACGCCCATCAGCGATACCTTGCCCGCAAACAGCGCGACGCGGTAGCCGGTGGCCAGCAGGTAGGCCAGGTACAGCAGGAACGGTCCAACCAGATAGGTCGTGATACCGAAAACGCCAAAGTACCAGCTGCGCAGCGTGCGCCAAAGATTCTGCCCGGGCACAAGCACGAGCGCAACGCAAAGCAGACCCAGCCCCACCAGCAGGATGCTGCGGGCCAGGTTCGGGGTCTCGGCGCGGCGCTGGGCACGGCGGGACGGCTGACGGCTGCGGGAGGCCGCACTGCTGCGCGCGGATGCGGAGCGCCCGGTGCTGCTGCGGCCCGTGCCGCGGGAGGAGGCGGTGCCCTTTTTGCCGGAGGAGTTCTTTGTTGATTTTTTACCGGAACGAGATTGTGCCATGTTATAGTGTTTCCCTCTCTTATTTCTCTGAACGCTTCATTAGGCAATACCGCATAATTCCCGCCTTACGGCTTAAGCACCGCTCCGGCGGCTGCG
>OBLF01002035.1_pt1 | contig 14646 bp, 10 predicted proteins | sample 1519231 | NCBI WGS metagenome assembly OBLF01 (sample SAMEA2602895, study PRJEB22501) | metagenome | reverse complement strand
TCGCACAAATCGTAAGTCCAATCCTTCCGCTTGATTCCAATGAACAATCTGCTCCGAGGTTCGTTCCTGCTCGCAAATACGAAATACTTGCAAAGCAACCCACAACAAGAGTTATCCCCTACTATGGGCTTTGCCTTGACCGTAAATGCTCACCGCAATTTGAAAGGTGCTTCCATTGTGACCTATTTATCCCAGACCCCCAGTATAGGGAGTACATTGCCGCCGCCATAAAACGCCTCCAAGAAGCGAATGAACTTATTGCGAGGAAGCATGGAAATGATACTATACGTCAGCAGAACCTTAAAGATATCCAAACGTTCAACGCTTATTTGGAAAAGATGGATGCCACAAAAAAACATCAGAAAGAGAGTTAAATAGCATGAAAAAACAAAATGAAGGCGTTCTTGCTTATCAAGAATCCAAACGCCAAAACACACTTTCCAAAATTGATGAAGCCTACAACTACCTCAAGCAAACACACCAGACCATTACCAAAACAGCAATTAGCATGGAAAGTGGTGTTAGTATTAAAACCATATGCAAGCCTTACATCCGGGACCATTTATCTAAATATCCTGAATTTTCTCACACGGATAAAGGTGACTACAAAAGCCCTGAAGAAATGGCAGCAAGGATAGAAGTTCTTGAAGACCGCCTTTCAAAATCTGTTAATCGAAACAAAGAACTTCTTGCTGAAATCCAAAAAATCCGAGCCGAAAGCGCCATTAAGTATAAACAGCTACAATTAGACTATGAGCGGCTCGCAGGAGCATACCAGAAAGAGACCGAGAAAAAGATTATTCGCCTGTAGCAATGGTTCATCGCAGTCAGACCACAATCAAATTTCCATATTGATAGATATACACTTTTCATTAAGAATACTGTATATTATTCACACAAAAAAATTCACCCATAGAGAACTTTCGTAAGCTGTTTTAGCTACGTCGTTTTCTATGGGTGAATTTCATGGGTGAACAGTTTTCTGTTCACACTCCTCCTATTGGGTCGGCGAGGTTCGAACTCACGAATGCGGGAGTCAAAGTCCCGTGCCTTACCACTTGGCGACGACCCAGTATATATACGCTGCGGGGGCAGCGCTGTTGTAAAAGAAAAGACCGTGCAGGAACGGGCCTGAACGGTCTTTGGTGGGGTGCCTAGAGAGATTCGAACTCTCGGCCTCCAGAGCCACAATCTGGCGCGCTAACCAACTGCGCCATAGGCACCATATAATGCGCCCGAAGGGACTCGAACCCCCGGCCCACTGCTTAGAAGGCAGTTGCTCTATCCAGCTGAGCTACGGGCGCTCACTGCGGGTTCATGCCCACAAGGGACATACTGCGTAGGATATTATAGCAATGGGGCCGGGTTTTGTCAAGCGATTTTGGAAAAGTTTTTTACAAAATCGGCGGAAATTCTTCCACAAAGTAGACCTCGTACCATTCTATAAAGCAGTAAAACGCCCACAGTTTCGTCATAGCGTTGGTTTTTCCGGCGCGGTGGGCGTCCAGCAGGGCGCACAGGGCCGCCGTGTCAAAAAAGCGTTCGGCCACCGGGCCGGTAAATTTGGTCCGCACCCGCTTGTAATATTCGTCCTGGCACAGCCAGTCGGCCAGCGGCACCGGGAACCCGCGCTTAGGGTTTGCGGCCAGTGCCCCGGGCAGGCGGCGGGCCGCCGCAGCCCGCAAGGCGATCTTGCCGCGCCGCCCGGTGCAGCGGTACCGCCGGGGCAGGCCCAGCGCCACGGCCAGCACCCGCCGGTCCAGAAACGGCACCCGCAGTTCCAGGCTGTGGGCCATGCTCATTCGGTCGGCCTTGCGCAGGATATCCCGGGGCAGCCAGGTCTGCAGATCCACCCATTGCAGGGCTGTCGGCTCATCCAGGCCGCGCACCGCGTCAAAATAGGGCTTGCACCGCCGGGCCGGGCTGGGTGTATTGGACGGGCGCTTCAAATATTTGTCGCGTTCCTGCGCAGTTTCAAACACATAGTTGGCCCGGGCGCAGCGCTGCCACCGGGGCTGGGCACCCCGGCGCAGAAAGCCGCACCCCGGCAGGGCCGCCGCCAACCCACGCCGCAGGCTGCGGGGCAGCGCCTGCCAGCGCTCGGCCCAAACGGCCTGCCGGTACAGCGGGTACCCGCCGAACAGTTCATCCGCGCCCTCGCCCGAAAGCACCACTTTTACACGCTGCCGCGCGGTTTTGCACAGGAAATACAGCGGCACCTCCGCCGGGTTGGGCATCGGTTCATCCAGATACCACTGGATGGCCCGGTTTGCCGCGAAGAACTCCGCCGCAGTCACGGTCGTCTCGGTCAGGGGCACGCCCAGTGCCCTGGCGGCGGCGCGGGCAGCGGGCAGCTCGGAGTAGCTTTCCTCGGCATAGCCGACCGAAAAGCACTGCACGTTGGGCTGGCTGCGGGCCGTCTCGCGGGTGACGAGGGAGGAATCGACGCCGCCGGACAAAAAGCAGCCCACGGCCACATCGGCAATGCGGTGGGCGTCGGCGCTCTCGGCCAAGGTCTGGCCGATTTTCTCCGCCCAGGCACCCAGGCTGCGGCCGCGCCGCGCCCGAAAGCGCGGCGCGGCATAGCGGCGGGTGGTCAGGCGGCCATCATGCCAGGTCAGCGTGTGGGCGGGCGGCAGCTCGTACACGCCCAAAAACATCGTCTCATCGTCGGGCAGGTACTCCATGCTGAGCCAATCGGGCAGGCGGGCTTCGTTTAGCCGCTTTTCAAAGGCCGGGTGGGCCAGAAAAGCCTTTATCTCGCTGGCAAACAACAGTACATCGCCCTTTTTGTAGTAGTACAGCGGCTTGATGCCAAAGAGGTCGCGGGCGCAGAACAATGTCTCGGCCGTGCGGTCCCACAGGGCAAAGGCGAACATCCCGCGCAGGTGCCTGGGCAGGTCGCCGCCCCAGGCCTCGTAGCCGTGGAGCAGCACCTCGGTGTCGGAGTCGGTGGCAAAGGTATGGCCCCGGGCCGTCAGCTCGGCGTGCAGGGCCTTGTAGTTGTAAATTTCGCCGTTGAACACGACGACAAGGGTGCCGTCCTCGTTGAACATCGGCTGGCCGCCGCCCGCAAGGTCGATGATGGACAGCCGCCGATGGCCCAGCGCGGCGTGGGCGTCGGCGTAGTAGCCCTCGCCGTCCGGCCCGCGGTGGCGGATGAGGTCCGCCATAGCCTGCGCCGTGCGTTTGGCCGCCGCCGGGTCATGCCCGGCGGCGGTGGTAAAGCCGACGATGCCGCACATGGATTCAGCCCCCATTCTTTCGTAATTTTCTGCCGTATCCCGCCTGCCTTGCCGCAAACCAAATCTGCCTTGCCATCCCCTCCCCCGGGGCCAATAAATGGGGATACCCGCGCCCGCGGCGCCGCAGGAGGGCGGCACGGCGCAGGAGCAGCTTGTTGGGGCAATGGTGGCGCACCACGCCCCAGGGGGCCGTGTACCACACCGCCGGGCGCAGGGCGGGCGGCGTGACCGGACCGCCGAACAGCAGATCCTCCACCAAAGGCCGGGCCAGCGGGGCACCGGCAGCATCGCAGTAATAAGCCGCGCGGCCCTGCCGGGGGTTCAGTTCAAACAGCACCGGCTCGCCGCGGCGGTCGTATTTCAAATCAAAATTGGCAAATCCGCGCCAGCCCGCCGTCTGCAAAAGGCTACGCAGAGCCTCCAGCAGGGCGGTGTCCTGCCGGGCGGGTTCCACCAGCACAGCGGCGTAGTTGCCAATGCCCTCGGGTGTACGCTCCTGCAAAAGGGGCTGCCCCTGCACAAGCCACGGCACACTGCCGTCGGCGGCGCAGTAGGCGTTCACGACCCCCAGCCGCGTATCCGGGCCGGGGATGTACTCCTGCAAAAGCATGGCCCCGCGGTAGCTGCTGCGGGCGGCTGCGGACAAAATCTCCTGCAATTCGGCGGCATCCCGGGCCAGATAGACCTTGCGCTTGCCCTGGAAATGGCAGTTCCACCAGGCAGGCGAGTCAGCAGGCTTGACGACGACCGGCCAGCCGAAGGGCAGCTCGAGCACAATGTCCCCCGGGTATACGGTTATGCTCTGCGGCGTGCGCAGGCCCACGGCGCGGCAGGCGGCGGCAAACTGCTGTTTATCGGCCAGGGCCAGCGCGGCGGGTGGCGGGCAGGCAAAGCGGTACGTCCCCCGCAGTTCGGCGGCACAGCGGGCCATAAGCTGGGTGTAGCCGTCGGCGCAGGAGATGAGCAGCCGCGTTCGGCCGGGGTATTGCTCGGCCAGGCCCAGCAGCGTTGCGGTGAAAACGCTGTCCCGCTCAAACGCTGGGTCCTGGGCGGCCACCTGCACAATACGGCTGTGGGCCAGCGCAGGCAGCGCACGGCGGCAGACGGCCAGGTTGCGCACGCCGTATGTCTCATAAAAGCTGCGGGCCATACCGTAGACATTGGCATCCCCGCCCAGCAGCACCGGCAATATCTGCGGCATAGAAATTCCCCCTTACCGCTAGTGTATGCGGCAAGGGGGCGTTTATTCTTTTTGCCTTCTCCCATAGGGAGAAGGTGGCCCCGCAGGGCCGGATGAGGGGCAGGTATACCACAGCCGCCCGGCAAATGGGTTCTGTTGGCAAGGCTGCCCCTCATCCGCCCCTCGGTCGGGGCCTCGGGCACCTTCCCCCAAGGGGGAAGGCACATTATTTCTCTACCAGCGGCATCTCCTCCGTCCATACTCCGCCATTACTGTCCGTCACCCGCACAACGTATTTGGGCGCGGCATCGCCGTCGTACTCCCAGCCGTTGATGACGGCATCATCGTAAAACGTGCCATTCCAGACGCTCTCGGTGCGGGATGAATTGCCATAGCTGTACTCGCCCTCGCAATCCATCGCGGCGGTGGCGGTAGGTTCGCCGGCGTCGCCGTTCAGACGCAGGTCTATTTCCACCTTCGCAATCTGCATCCACGGCGGGGCATCCACCTGAAGTTCCACCGGGTAGCAGGTCAAGGTCAGATACCGCTTGCCGTTGACCCGGTTGACGTAGTACCCGAAATCCAGGCTGCTGCCCACCGCGTCCCAGATAATCTGCGGCTCGGTCATTTCGTCGTTGAAGTCCACCGTGCCTAAGCCCTCACTGGTGGTCGTACCATCGGCGGTCCACTGCACACTCAAATCGTAGGTGCTGTCCACCGTAAAAACAATCCCCTGCGCCGCAAAGCTGCCGTCGGGCGCGGCGGTCATATCATAGAGCTGCGTGTCGTCGCCGCTGCGCACAGCCAGCCGAGCGGTCATGCCGTCCTGCACCGTGCGCGGCGTGACCTGCACCTGCACGGGCATCCAGCTCTTATCCGCGTCCCTGTGCAGCTTGTCGGTGGGCAGCCAGCGCCAGTCCAGCACGGTGGCCTCGCCCATCCGCACGGCGTCCTGCAATTCGGAGATCTGCGCCGAAAGTTCTGCCTGCTGGGCCGCGTAGCTGGACTGGATGGCCGCATAGTTCTGGTTCAGCGCGGCGATCTGCCGCTCATACTGCCAGGCCACCGCCGCCAGCAGCCCGGTCAGGATAACGACCGCCGCGCCCCCGGCGCAGCCCCACAGCCTGCGGCGGCGCTTTTCCTCGGCGTCGCGGGCGGCCAGCAGGTCCCGCAGTGCATCCAGCGTCACGGCAGGTGCGGCGGGGTCGGCCTGCTCTGCGCCCAGCAGGGCATCCACGCCGGTGCCCAGTTCGGCCGCCAGCACCTGCAAATTGTCCAGCCCCGGCAGGGCGGTGTCCTTCTCCCACTTGCCCAGGGCCTGGCGGCTGACGCCGATGCGCTCGGCCAATGCCTCCTGGCTCAGGCCCTTGGCCCTGCGCGCTGTTTGGATATTCTGCCCCAGTGTCACAGGCTCACCTGCTTTCCGCTTTGATTTGACATAATTTTACCACAGCGTGTGGTAAAATGCCAGCAAGTCAAGTGTACAAAACGGTAACGGCAGGTTGCACTGCCGGGAAAGGATGCTGGAATATGTGCGGAATTGCCGGTTTTATCTCCCCCGCCCGGGCGGACGCCGCAGCGCTGGTCCCGATGCTGGCGCGCATCGCCCACCGCGGGCCGGACGGCCAGGGAACGTTTGTGGAGGGACCCGCCGCGCTGGGCCACTGCCGCCTGGCCATCATTGATTTGCAGGGCGGCGCACAGCCGCTGTACAGCGAAGATAAAAATTTCGTCGTCGTGTTCAACGGCGAAATCTACAACTACCGCGAACTGACCGCCGAGCTGACCGCCCTGGGCCACACCTTTACCACCCGCACCGACACCGAGGTGCTGCTGCACGGGTGGGAGCAGTGGGGCCGCGAGCTGCTCCCCCGGCTGCGGGGGATGTTCGCCTTTGCGCTGTGGGACCGCCGGGCGCAGGTGCTTTTCTGCGCCCGGGATATGTTCGGCATAAAGCCGCTCTACTACTGCCGCTGCGCCGACGGCACGCTGCTGTTTGCCAGCGAGATCAAGGCGTTTCTGGATCATCCCTCGTTTGAAAAGCAACTCAACACCGCGCAGCTGCCGCTCTACTTATCCTGCCAATATTCCCCGGGGCGGGACACGTTTTTTGCCGGGGTGCAAAAGCTGCTGCCCGGGCATTTTCTGGAATTTTCCGAGGGGATCGTGCGCACCACGCGGTGGGTACAGCCCGCCTTTCTGCCAGGCGATACGCCGCCCGCCCCCGATGAGCTGGAAGCCGTGCTGCGCCAAAGTGCCGAGGCCCACAAAATTGCCGACGTCGAGGTCGCGGGGTTCCTCTCCGGCGGGGTGGACTCGGCCTACCTCACGGCATTGGCCCGGCCCGCGCGGACCTACACGATTTCCTACGCAGAGCCGAAGTACGACGAGTCCTTCCCCGCCCGGGCGCTGGCACGGAATTTGGGGCTGCGGAACCGGGTGCGGTGCATCAGCCCCGGCGAGTTCTGGGACGCCGTACCCGCTGTGCAGTACCACATGGACGAGCCGATGGCCGACGCGGCCGCCGTGGCGCTCTACTTTTTGAACCGTGAGGCCGCCAGGGATGTGAAGGTCGTCCTCTCGGGCGAGGGCGCGGACGAGCTGTTCGGCGGGGATAACATCTACCGCGACCCCTTCACTGCGCGGTGGTATAACCGCCTGCCGCCCTGGCTGCGGGGCGGGCTGGGGGCCGCCGCCAGCCTGCTGCCGCCCGGGCCGGGGGTAAATTTTCTTGTGCGGCGGGGTTTAAGTTTAGAAGAACGCTACTTTGGCCCCACGGCGCTTTTGACCGAGCGGGAAAAGCGCCGCCTGCTGCCCGGGTACGAGGGCGACGGCGACCCGGTCTGCCTGACCGAATCCAGCTGGGACATGACCGAGGATCAGGACCCTGTGACCCGGATGCAGCAGGTAGATCTGCAGCTCTGGTTGGCCGGGGATATTTTGCTGAAAGCCGACAAAATGAGCATGGCCCACAGCCTGGAGCTGCGGGTGCCCTACCTTGATAAAGAAGTCTTTGCCCTGGCCGCCGCGCTGCCCGCCGCCGCCAAGGCCAACGCCCGCATGACAAAAATTGCCCTGCGCCAGGCTGCGGCCCGCACACTGCCCCCGGCGGCTGCCGCCCGGAAAAAGCTGGGTTTCCCGGTGCCGGTGCGGGACTGGCTGCGGCAGGAGCCCTACACCAGCCGGGTGCGGGCCGTATTCAGCCGCCCGGCAGCCGGAGAGTTCTTTAATGTGCGGCTGCTGCATACTATGTTGAACCACCACCTGCACGGCGGCGACTGCTGGCGGCAGATCTGGTGCGTGTACAGTTTTTTGATTTGGTACGAACAGTTTTTTGGAGCGTGATGCCAAATGGACCTGCGGCGGCTTATCCAGAACACCGACTGCCAGCTTGTGCGGGGCGACGCCCTGACCGAGGTGACGGCGCTCTGCTGTGATTCCCGCTGTGCCGGGCCGGGGGCGCTGTTTGTCTGCCTGCCGGGCCGCCACACCGACGGGCGGCAGTTTGCGGCCCAGGCCGTGGCCGCCGGGGCTGTGGCGGTGCTGTGCGCCGGGCCGCCCCCGGACGTGGGCGCGGCCGTGGTAGAGACGGAAAACCCACGCCGCATGATGGCGGTTTTGGCGGCGCGGCTCTGCGGTGAACCGGCCCGCGCCATGACGATGATCGGCGTGACCGGCACGAAGGGCAAGACGACGACGGCCCACCTGCTGGCGGCCATTTTACAGGCCGATGGGCGGCGGGTCGGGCTGGTGGGCACCAACGGCGTCTGCTGGCCCGGCCATCGCCACGATTTGAACCACACAACGCCGGAAAGCTGTGACTTGCAGGTGCTTTTGCGCCGCATGGCCGACGACGGCTGCGACGCCTGCGTGATGGAAGTTTCAAGCCTGGGGATGAAGTTTGACCGCGCGGCGGGGATAGAGTTTGACGTGGGCGTGTTCACGAACCTGTCGCCCGACCACATCGGCCCCGGCGAGCACGCGGATTTTGCCGAGTATCTGCACTGGAAAGCCGCGCTGTTTCAGCAGTGCCGCGCGGGAGTTTTCAACATCGACGACCCCTGGGTGGGGAAAATCATGGACGGCGTCCCCTGCCGCGCTGTAACCTACGGCACGGTCCCCGGGGCCGATGTGCGGGCCGATAGCAATTTTACTCTGACACGGGAGGGCGGTCGGCTGGGCGCGGCCTTCACGGTGGACGGTGTGCGGTACACCGTGGGGATGCCCGGGGCGTTCAGCGTGCAGAACGCCCTGGCTGCCCTGGCCGCAGCGCGGGTGCTGGGCGCGGGCGAGGACGCGATACACCGGGGGCTGGCCGCCGCCGTGGTGCAGGGCCGGGTGGAGCCTGTGGCCGTGGACGCACCGTTCACGGTGCTGATCGACTACGCCCACAACGAGGCCGCCGCCGAGAGCCTGTTGCGCACGCTGCGGGCCTACACCCCGGCGCGGCTGGTGGCGGTGTTCGGCTGCGGTGGCGAGCGGAGCCGGCTGCGGCGGTTCGGTATGGGGTCCGTCTGCGCCCGGCTGGCGGATTTCTGCGTCATTACTGAGGACAACAGCCGCAGTGAGCCGGTGGAGCATATTTTGGCGGATATCCGGGCGGGGCTGAAACTTGGCAACCCGGCCACCCCCTTTGCCGAGATACCGGACCGGCGGCAGGCCATTTACTACGCACTGGCCCACGCCCAGCCCGGGGATATCGTGGCGATTTTAGGCAAAGGCCACGAGACGACGATAGAACGCAATGGGGTCAAGGAGCCGTTTGTGGAAAGTGAGATCGTGGAGGAGTTTTTCTCCCTGCCTTCCCCCAAGGGGGAAGGTGGCCCCGCAGGGCCGGATAAGGGGCGGCTTTTTTGGGGGCAGACCGTGAGGTGACAGCGAGAAACCTTCCCCACAACCGCTCGCCTCACCCTTTGCGGCCGGGCTGAGCATGCCCGGCCCCTACCGCACAGCAAAAGGCCGCGCCCATCCTGTATCGGGAAAGGCGCGGCCTTTTTATATGCAGTTATACCAACTTATACAGCCGCCCGCTGAACGGTGCCAGCGTCAGCTTCAGCGTGCCTTCGCACGCCTTGCCCACAAGCCGCTTCGGCTTCTCGGTCTGGCCGCCGAAGCACTGCCAATCCGTGTCCAGAATCGGCGTCAGCCTGCCCGCGCGGGGCAGTGTCAGTTCGTACTCTTTCAGCTCCGTATCGCCGAAGTTGAACGCCGCCAGCACTGCGTCGTCATGGCCCTCACGCCAGATGGCACAGGCGTCCAGTTCGGGGTGCCGGCAGTCCAGCCACTGGAACGCCGCCGGGTCGTACTCACGGCTCCAGAACGCCTCGTTGGCGCAGTACGCCTCGTTCAGCGCCTTGCGGTAGCGGTGGAAGTCGTCGTGGCTCGGGTATTTCAGCACCATCCAGTCCTGCTCCCGGCTCTCGTCAAACTCGCGCAGCTGCGCGAATTCGTTGCCCATAAAGTCCAACATCTTGCCCGGGTGGATAGCCATGTACAGGTACAGCGCCCGCGCCTGGGGGAACTTGCCCTCGTAGTCGCCGTACATTTTTTGCACGATGGTCGCCTTGCCGTGGACGTTCTCGTCGTGGCTGAAGGGCAGGATGTAGTGCTCATTCCAGGCGTACATCATCGAGAAGGTCAGCTTGCCCAAGTTCTCCCGCCGCTCGTCGGGGGTCTTTTTAAAGTAGTCTAGGGTATCGTTCATCCAGCCCAGATCCCACTTGTAGTCAAAGCCCAGGCCGCCGTACTCGACCGGCGCGGTCACTTTCGGGAAGCTGGTGGAGTCCTCGGCAATCAGGATGGCCGTGGGGTGGCGTTGCTGCAAACCGCAGTTCATGCCCTTCAAAAAGTCCAGCGTCGAGCCGTTGACGCCGCGGTTCGGGTCGCCCTGCCAGTAGATGAGCCGGGACACCGCGTCCATGCGCAGGCCGTCGGCGTGGAACACCCGCAGCCAGTAATCGGCGCAGGACTGGATGAAGCACTGGATCTCACCGCGGGAGTGCATGAAGTTACAGCTCCCCCACTCGCTCTGGCCCACAGCGGCTGCCGGGTACTCATACAGCGGTGTACCGTCGAATTCTTTCAGGCCGTAGGCGTCCACGGCAAAGTGAACCGGTACAAAATCCAGAATAACGCCGATGCCCTGCTTGTGGCAGGCGTTGACAAATTCGGCCAGCTCGTCCGGCGTGCCGTAGCGGCTGGTGGGGGCAAAAAAGCCGGTGGTCTGGTAGCCCCAGCTGCCGTCGAAGGGGTGCTCGGCCAGGGGCATGAGTTCAATGTGGGTGAAGCCGTTCTCCTTGCAGTAGGCGGGCAGCAGCTCGGCCAGCTCGGCGTAGGTGTACCAGCTGCCGTCCTCCTTCTGCCGCCAGCTTCCGGCATGGACCTCGTAGATATTCAGCGGTTTATCGAAGCATTTTGTGCGTGCCTGCATCCATTGGTCGTCGTCAAAGCCCTGCGGGCGGTCGGACACGATGCTGCGGCCGTCGGGGCGCAGTGTCATAGCCGTGCCGTAGGGGTCGCAGTGGGCCACGCTCTGGCCGTTTGCGCCGCGCACCCAATACTGGTAGACCATACCCGCGTTCACACCGGGGGCGTCGCATTCCCACACGGCGGACTGGGTGCGGTGCAGGTCAAAGGTGCCGATCTCGGTCTCGACAGCGATATGCTGCGCGGACGGTGCCCACACTGCAAAATGTGTGCCGCCGAAATAGGTATGCGCCCCGAAAAATTCATACGCATCAAAGGCGTGCCCGGTGTAAAAATCCTGCATATTCATGATGAAAGTCTCCTATTGTAAGGATGGCTTCCCCCCTGGGGGAAGCTGTCAGCGGCCCCGACCGCTGACTGATAAGGGGCGGCGGTTCCGCCATAGCCCGGTAATGGATTACTGCGGGAAGTCTGCCCCTCATCCACCCCTTCGGGGCACCTTCCCCCTCAGGGGAAGGCCTTTTCTCTAAAAAAATTGTACCACACCCAAAGGTGTGGTACAACCTACAATTTTGAACACGGTGTCCAAAATTTAAATTTTCAGCAAAACCCGTGCAATGTTGAAGTAGACCAGCAGCGTCGTGGTATCGACGATGGTGGTGATAAGCGGCGACGCCATGACGGCCGGGTCCATCTTGAACTTTTCGGCCACAACAGGCAGCAGGCCGCCGATCAGCTGGGACAGGATGACCGTGCAGACCAGCGTCAGGCAGACGACCGCTGCCACAGGAGCTTTGATGCCGTCCAGGAAAATCAGCTTGGCAAAGTTGCACAGCGCCAGCGTGCCGCCGCAGAGGATGGCAATGCGGAACTCGCGCCACAGAATCTTCGGCAGGTCGTGGGGCTCAATGTCGCCGACGGCCAGGCCGCGGATGATGGTGGAGGTACTCTGGCTGCCCGCGTTGCCGCCTGCGTCGGTCAGCATCGGGATGTAGGCGGTCAGCACCGTCACAGCGGCGAGGGCATCCTCATACCCGCGGATGACCATGCTGGAGAAGGTGGAGGAAATCATCAGGAACAGCAGCCACGGCGCACGGCTTTTGTACAGATCCCACATAGACTGTTTAAAGTAGGGCTTGTCCGACGGGCCGATAGCGTTCATCTTGGCGATATCTTCGCTGGCCTCGTCCTGCATGATCGAGATAGCGTCGTCGATGGTGACGATACCGACCAGACGCTTCTCGTTGTCCACAACGGGAATAGCCAGGTAGCCGTACTTCTCGAACATCTGGGAGACGTCCTCCTGGTCGGTGGTGGTGGCAACGCTGACGACGTTGTCATCCATCATGTCGCGGATGATCTCGTTCTGCGGGTCCTTCGAGAGGACCAGTGCGCGCAGGGAGACGACGCCGATGAGGGTGCGGTCACGGTCGGTGACGTAGCAGTTGTTGATGGTCTCCTTGTCAAAGCCGTTCTTGCGGATGGCGTCCATGGCCTGGGCCACGGTCCAGTCGGGGCGCAGCTCCATCAGCTCGGTGGTCATGACGCCGCCGGCGGAGTCCTCGGGGTATTTGAGCAGTTCGTTGATCATGCGGCGGGTCGCGGGGTCCGCCTGGCCAAGGATACGCTTGACTACATTGGCGGGCATTTCCTCGACCAAATCCGTCGCATCATCGACGAACAGGTCGTCCACAACAGCCTTCAATTCCTTATCAGTCAGGCCGTCGATGAGGTTTTGCTGGGTCTCGGGGGTAAGCTCGGCGAAAATCTCCGCCGCCAGGTCCTTGGGGCACAGGCGGAACAGCACGGGGAGCTTCTCGGGCGGGAGGTCCTCGAACACGGCGGCCAGGTCGGGCGCGGGCAGGGTGGACATAACATCGCGCAGGCTCTGGTACTTTTTGGCATCGTCCAGGTTGGCCAGCATCGTGCGGAGGGTCAGGATCGCGGTATCAGACATAAAAAAGCTGCCTCCTTTTCAGGCGGCAGCCAGGCACATTTGGGTTTTGGGCAACGCAAAACAGAGCAACACCGTGGGTTATGGCTAACACACAGTTTGCTTTGATGCGCCCCTAAAAATATGGTGGCTGCCGTTATTTAAGATACATCGGTACACAGGACTGGGACTGGGGGTATCCATTGTGACAACCACCTCACATATATTTGAATTTTTACCATAAGGCGCTATTCGCACCTATATTTACTTTACCATCCAAAGCCGAATTAGTCAACGGTAAATTTCGGCAATTTGAGAAAAAAAATTGCCGACTCCCCGTTCACAGACCGGGAATCGGCAATTTTTATTTTAGGTAAATCGGGCCAGGGCTTACGCCATCAGTTCCTTAACAGTCTCGGCCAGCTTCTCGTCCTTGCAGGCGGGGAAGAAATACTCGGCGAAGTGCTCGCCGGCGAAAGCGCCCTTGACCAGGTCGCGGTCCAGATCCTTCAGGATGTCAGACAGGTCGCGGAAGGCAACAGCGCGCACGCCGTCCAAAATCTTCTTGTTGCGCTGCTCGGGCACAACGCGCTCCTTGGGGTAGCCCTGGCCGTGGCCAAAGCCAAACAGCTTCTCGAAGATGTACTCGAGGTTCAGCTCGCCGCCCCAGCCAAAGCCCTTGGCGAAGGGCAGGGCCACCGCGTTGCCGTCGTTGACGTGGGCGAAGGTGTAGGCATCGACCGGATCCTCGACATGGCCGCAGATGACACCGGGGAAGCTGTTCAGTGCCAGCATAGCGCCCTCGCCGGTGCCGCAGCCGGTGATGACATAGTCGGCCGCGCCGGAGTTCAGCAGCACAGCGGCCAGGATGCCGTTCTGCACGTAGGTCAGCTGGGCGGCATCATCGGCGGCATACATGCCGTAGTTGACGACCTCGTGGCCCATCGGCTCCACGACCTTGCGCAGGGTTGCTTCAATCAGGGCGTTCTTGGCGGCCTGACTGTTTTCGTTGATCAGTGCGATTTTCATATTTTTTCTCCTTTACGTGCGTTTTATCGGATCAACTGACGGAAATACGTTGTGTTGATGCTCTTATCGTTCTTGGCCATCTTGGCAATGCAGCCGTCCAGCGTGCGGGCCACATCGTCCAGGCTGCGCCAGCTGGCGGCCTGGGGCTTGACTTCTTCTTCCAGCCAGGGGCCGACGTCGGTGTGGGAACACGCCCCCTCGATGAGGTACGCGCCGGGGCGGCCCTCCTGGGTCTGCGGCTCGTAGCCGTCGGCGCTGCCCATCATCGTCATGACGAACTGGCCCTTGCGGTTGCGCCCGCCCACAATAAGGCGCACGCCCACCGGCTGCACCTGCACGGTGGCGGCCTTTTCGCGCATGATCTTGACGACTTTTTCCAGCGTCAGGTACTGGGTCTGGTACTCGTCCACGGCATTGATGATCTGCACGGCGGCCAACGTATCGCCCGCAAAACCAACCATGACGTTGCGGTTGATCTTGCGCACCTTGGGCAGGTCGTTCTTGATGACGTGGGGCTTGTCGCCGGTGATGGGTTCCTCAACAAAGCGGCCATCGCTGACCATAGCGCAGAATGCGTCACTGCAAACAGCTAAAATAGCACTCATAATTTTTTCGTTCCTTTGCTTTTAATAGGGTACTTGTATTGTAGCACGAAATTTGCGCGGGCGCAATGGGTGCTTGACTTAACCTGCGGTGTGCGGTATATTAATAACAGAAAAGGCGCTGCGACAAGCGGTTGGCCCTTTCGGTGAATATGTTAAAAGGTTAGCCTAATAACCGTCACCTGCCGGGGTGGCGGTTATTGCTTTTTACAACTAAGCTCAAAGTAAAGG
>OBLF01002028.1_pt1 | contig 14685 bp, 15 predicted proteins | sample 1519231 | NCBI WGS metagenome assembly OBLF01 (sample SAMEA2602895, study PRJEB22501) | metagenome | reverse complement strand
GGTGCGGCGTCATTTTCTCGTGTATGGGACGTGCCCCCCCCCCCCGGCTCTCACGTATGACAGGTGCAACTGACCCCGCGGGCGGCCGGTGCGTTTGCTTCGCATCCCACCCCCCGGGGGGGGAGGGGCAAAAAAACCCCCCCCCCCCCACTATCGCCACCATCTTGAACTGGCCGAAGGGGCCGACGCGACGGTGATTGAGCATTACGTGAGTCTCAATGACACCCGCCACTTTACCGGGTCGCGTCTGACGATGAACGTTGCCGCCAATGCGCAGCTCCACCACATTAAGCTGGCGTTTGAGAACCCCCAGAGCCACCACTTCGCGCATAACGATATCCTGCTGGGACCGGATGCCGCGGCGTACAGCCATAGCTTCCTGCTCGGCGGTGCGGTGCTGCGCCATAACACCAGTACCCAGCTTAACGGTGAAAATACCACGCTGCGTATCAACAGCCTGGCGATGCCGGTCAAATCAGAAGTGTGCGATACGCGCACGTGGCTTGAGCACAACAAAGGTTACTGCAACAGCCGCCAGCTGCACAAAACCATCGTCAGCGATAAAGGACGTGCGGTATTTAATGGTCTGATTAACGTCGCGCAACACGCCATCAAGACTGACGGGCAGATGACCAACAACAATCTCCTGCTGGGACGCCTGGCGGAGGTCGACACGAAACCGCAGCTGGAGATTTACGCCGACGACGTAAAATGCAGCCACGGCGCCACGGTCGGGCGGATCGACGACGAACAGATGTTCTACCTGCGTTCCCGCGGTATCGACCAGCAGGCGGCGCAGAAAATGATTATCTATGCCTTTGCGGCGGAGCTTACGGAAGCGCTGCATGATGGCGTACTGAAGCAGCAGGTGTTGGCCCGTATTGGTCAGCGTCTGCCCGGAGGCGAAGCATGAGTTTTCCCGTAGAGAAAGTACGGGCAGATTTCCCGGTTCTGACCCGTGAAGTGAACGGTCTGCCGCTGGCTTATCTCGACAGCGCGGCCAGCGCGCAGAAACCGAATCAGGTGGTGGATGCGGAAGCCGAGTTCTACCGCCACGGTTATGCAGCAGTACATCGGGGGATCCATACCCTGAGCGCGGAAGCCACCCAGCGCATGGAGAACGTGCGCACGCAGGTGGCTGCCTTCCTCAGTGCGCGCTCGCCGGAAGAGCTGGTGTTTGTGCGCGGCACCACCGAGGGGATTAACCTCGTCGCCAACAGTTGGGGTAACGCTCAGGTGCATGCCGGGGATAACATTATCATTACCCAGATGGAGCACCACGCTAATATCGTACCGTGGCAAATGCTGTGTGAGCGCGTTGGCGCGCAATTACGCGTCATCCCGTTGAACCTGGACGGAACGTTACAGCTTGAGCAACTTGACGCCTTGCTGGACGATAAAACGCGGCTGGTGGCGGTCACCCAGGTCTCTAACGTTCTGGGTACTGAAAACCCGGTTGCGGAGATTGTCGATAAGGCCCATCAGGCCGGGGCGAAAGTGCTGATTGACGGTGCACAGGCGGTAATGCACCACGCGGTGGATGTCCAGGCGCTGGACTGCGACTTCTACGTGTTCTCTGGACACAAGCTTTATGGCCCAACCGGTATCGGCGTGCTGTATGTGAAAGAGGACATCCTGCAGGCGATGCCGCCGTGGGAGGGGGGCGGGTCAATGATCGCTACCGTTAGCCTCTCGGAAGGGACCACCTACGCCCGTGCGCCGTGGCGTTTTGAGGCGGGCACGCCCAACACCGGCGGGATCATCGGGCTGGGGGCGGCGGTGTCTTACGTTTCCGGAATTGGCCTTGATGCCATTCAGGAGTACGAACAGCTGCTGATGCATTACGCGCTGCAGGAGCTGGCCAGCGTGCCGGACCTGACCTTGTACGGACCAGCTGACCGACAGGGTGTGATTGCCTTTAATCTGGGACAACACCACGCCTATGACGTGGGCAGCTTCCTTGATAATTACGGCGTGGCCGTGCGCACCGGGCACCACTGCGCCATGCCGCTCATGGCCTTTTACCAGGTTCCGGCAATGTGCCGCGCATCGCTGGTGATGTATAACACAATGGAAGAGGTCGACAGGCTGGTGGCGGGGCTAAAACGCATTCACCAGTTGCTGGGCTGACAAAGAGGCGAACGATGGCAGAACTGCCGGATAAAGAGAAATTGCTGCGCAACTTTGGGCGTTGCGCAAACTGGGAAGAGAAATACCTCTACATCATTGAGCTGGGGCAGCGTCTGCCGCCGCTTAGTGAAGAGGCGCATACCCCGGAGAACAGTATTCAGGGCTGTCAAAGCCAGGTGTGGATTGTGATGGCGCAGTCTGACGATGGCACGATAACCCTGCAGGGTGACAGCGATGCGGCAATAGTAAAAGGGCTGATTGCGGTGGTCTTTATTCTTTATCACCAGATGTCAGCGCAGGATATTGTCGCCTTCGATGTCCGCCCGTGGTTTGAAAAAATGGCCCTCACCCAACACCTCACCCCGTCTCGTTCCCAGGGACTGGAAGCGATGATTCGCGCCATTCGCGCCAAAGCGGCAATCCTTAGCTAGACTTACAGAACAGCATTCATTCTGTTTCGCGAGGTGGTTCCCGCCTCGCTGGTTTTTCAGCTTTCTGGCATTCTGCCAGTGAATAAGGAATCTCAGCATGAAGCGCGCGTCTCTCATCACTCTATTACTCCTCAGTTCGCTCGGTGCACTTAATTCGGCCCGCGCGATGGACTATCCGTTGCCGCCCGCAGGCAGTCGCCTGATTGGGCAAAATCAAACCTACACCATACAGGAAGGGGATAATAAGCTGCAGACCATCGCCCGCCGGTTTAATACCGCGGCGCAGGTGATCCTCGAAACGAACAATACGATTGCGCCGGTCAACCCTGCACCGGGAACCGTTATCACGATCCCGTCGCAGATGCTGCTACCCGACACGCCGCGCGAGGGTATTGTTGTGAACCTCGCTGAGCTGCGGCTTTACTATTTCCCGCCGGGAGAGAACATTGTCCAGGTTTTCCCACTTGGCATCGGGCAACTGGGGCTGGAAACACCGGTGAGCACGACCCGCGTCAGTCAAAAAATCCCGAACCCAACCTGGACGCCGACGGCGGGTATCAGAGCCCGTTCACTTGCGCAGGGAATTAAACTGCCTCCTGTGGTTCCCGCAGGGCCAAATAACCCGCTGGGACGTTATGCCCTGCGTTTGGGTATTGGTAATGGGGAATATCTTATCCACGGAACCAGTGCGCCAGACAGCGTTGGCTTGCGCGTCAGTTCCGGCTGTATGCGAATGAACGCCCCGGATATTAAAGCCCTGTTCGAACAGGTACGGGTTGGCACCCGGGTACAAATCATCAATGAGCCAGTGAAATTCGCGGTCGAGCCGGATGGTAAACGCTATATTGAGGTCCATCGTCCGCTGGCGCAGGTGGAAGGTGAAAACCCACAGATTTCGCCCATTACGCACTCCGCCGACTTTGCGACCTTTGTTTCACAGTCCGGAAGCGATAAGGCGCTGATCGATAAAGCCCTGGCGCGCCGTGCGGGGATCCCGGTTGTGGTTTCTGCGGGAAGCGGCCCGTCGGCCAGTAACAGCGTATTGTCAGTGCAGAACAGTCGTGTGTCCGCGGCGGTAGCGGAAGAGGCAGGGGAGAAGATGACGCAGTAGAGCCGTTTGACGCAGGCAAAAAAAATGGCGCACAATGTGCGCCATTTTATTAACAGGTACTATTACTTACGGTATTTAGTAGCCTGGTTGTCCAGACGCTGGTTAGCGCGAGCTGCGTCGTCTTTAGCAGCCTGAACGTCGGAACGCATTGCGTTCACGTCGTTGCTCAGCTGGTCAACTTTAGCGTTCAGAGTCTGAACGTCAGAAGACAGCTGATCGATTTTAGCGTTGCTGGAGCAACCAGCCAGCAGAGTAGAACCCAGGATTACCGCGCCCAGTACCAGTTTAGTACGATTCATTATTAATACCCTCTAGATTGAGTTAATCTCCATGTAGCGTTACAAGTATTACACAAAGTTTTTTGGGTTGAGAATATTTTTTTGATGGGAATACGCCTATTTTTGATCGTTCGCTCAAAGAAGCATCGAATCGGCCCTTTTTGAGTAAAAAGCTATGTAAAAAAAGGCATTTTTCATCGGATTCATCTTAGATAATTCGCAATTAAATAGAAAAACCCGATTTGCTTTTTGAATGAGTTTGGCTAATGACTGGAATAAAAAAAGCGCCCATTGGGCGCTTTTTATCAAAATTAATTCGTTCGTGAATTATTACAGCACGTGAACGGATGCAGTATTGGTCGTTCCGCTTGGTACCAGCGCACCAGAAACCATAACCACAACGTCGCCTTTCTGTGCCAGACCGCTTTCCAGAGCCATGGCTTTACCCTGAATGTAGAAATCGTCAGTAGAGGCAATCTCTTTAACCAGGTGTGCAACGACGCCTTTGCTCAGCACCAGCTGACGCGCGGTGGTTTCGTTGGTGGTCAGGGCCAGGATAGTGGCATCCGGGAAGTATTTACGCACTGCACGCGCAGATTTACCGCCCTGGGTCGCAACCACAATCAGTGGCGCTTCCAGTTTCTCAGCAGTTTCTACCGCACCGCGGCAAACGGCTTCGGTGATGCGCAGCTTGCGGCTGTCGTTATTGAAGTCCAGACGGCTGGTCATCACGCGGTCAGTACGTTCACAGATGGTCGCCATAATGCCAACCGCTTCCAGAGGATATTTCCCTTTTGCGGATTCGCCGGACAGCATAACAGCATCGGTACCGTCGAGGATGGCGTTAGCCACGTCGCCTGCTTCAGCGCGGGTTGGGCGTGGGTTTTTGATCATAGAGTCCAGCATCTGCGTAGCGGTAATAACCACTTTACGCGCGCGAACACATTTTTCGATCATCATCTTCTGCGCGAAGATCACTTCTTCAACCGGGATTTCAACGCCCAGGTCGCCACGTGCAACCATGATGCCGTCAGACGCTTCGAGGATTTCGTCGAAGTTGTTCAGGCCTTCCTGGTTTTCGATTTTGGAGATGATCTGGATCTTCTCGCCGCCGTGCGCTTTAAGGTGCTCGCGAATTTCGACCACGTCAGAACGCTTACGGATGAAGGACGCTGCAACGAAGTCAACGCCTTGTTCGCAGCCGAAGATCAGGTCTTGCTTGTCTTTTTCAGCCAGTGCTGGCAGCGCGATAGAAACGCCCGGCAGGTTAACGCCTTTGTTTTCGCCCAGGTCGCCGTTGTTCAGCACTTTACAGATAACCTTGTTACCTTCAATCGCGGTCACTTCCATACCGATCAGACCATCGTCGACCAGGACGGTGTTACCGACGGACAGATCGCTGGTGAAGCCTTCATAGGTGACCGCAACGATTTCGCTGTTCCCCACAACGGATTTGTCCGTGGTGAAGGTGAACGTCTGGCCTGCTTTCAGAGAGACGTCGTTGCCGCCTTCCAGTTTGATGGTACGGATTTCCGGACCTTTGGTGTCGAGCAGGATAGCCGCTTTTTTACCGGTTTTGCTCATCACGTTGCGCAAGTTCTGGATACGCTGACCGTGTTCTGCATAGTCACCGTGAGAGAAGTTCAGACGCATCACGTTCATGCCGGCGTCCAGCATTTTGCTCAGCATCTCTTCGGATTCGGTTTTCGGGCCGATAGTACAAACAATTTTCGTCTTTTTCATGACAGTCTTAGTCTTTAAGTTGGGAAGGATATGGAAATCTCGCTCCGGGGGCGCACCGCCGCAGAGTCAAACCTGTGTTGCAAAAGAGTATATGACACGCACTAAGGATAGGAGACATCAAATGAGCGTGCAGAAGAAAGTGTGCCTGAGTGACAGCCCAACGAAGGAGAGGAGAAGTTGTACGTTGTTTTTTGTATTCCAAGCGCTGAAACCATTCACCAGGGATTTGGCGCGCATTATACGCTGATTTTAAGATAAAAGGAAAATGGAAACGGTGTTTCAGAAATAATCAATGTCGTTTTACATAATATTGTTATCAACGCGTTAAGCCATGATGACAACTTATCGCGGCAGGTGATTGACCTGCCGCATTTTGCTTATTTTTGCAGCGCCTGACTGAGGTCGGCGATGAGGTCTTTAGGATCTTCAATCCCCACCGACAGGCGAATCAGCTGTGGCACAATACCGTTTGCCAGCCGTTGCGCCAGCGGAATCGAGGCGTGCGTCATGCTGTAAGGCTGGCTCACCAGACTCTCTACGCCGCCCAGGCTTTCCGCAAGGGTGAACAACGTCAGGTTGCGAATCACCTCTGTGGCGCGTTGCGCATCACCTTTCACCACGACAGAAATCATCCCGCCGGGCAGCGCCATCTGCGTGCGGGCAAGCTGATATTGCGGGTGCGACTCCAGTCCGGGATAAAAGACCCGTTCAACCAGCGGATGCTGTTCCAGCCATTGCGCAATCGCCAGCGCGTTGCTGCTGTGTCTCTCTATGCGCAGCGAAAGGGTACGAATACCGCGCAGGGTCAGGAAGCTGCTAAACGGGTCCAGTACGCCGCCAACCGCGTTCTGCAGGTAGCCAAGCCTGTCCGCCAGCGCCGGATTATCACCCACCACCGCCAGCCCGGCCACCACGTCAGAGTGGCCGTTAAGGTATTTGGTTGCTGAGTGCACCACGATGTCGAAACCCGACGCCAGCGGACGGTGAATGACCGGCGATGCGAAGGTGTTATCCGCCACGCTGATAACGTTATGACGACGGGCGATGTCAGCGATAGCCGCTAAATCCGCCAGCTTCAGCAGCGGGTTGGTGGGGGTTTCAACCCAGATCATGCGGGTGTCCGGGCGAATAGCCGCCTCAAGCCCGGCTAGATCGTCCGGCTTAACCCAGCTGACCTGCACACCGGTGCTGCGTTTGCGGACATTTTCAATCAGGCGATATGTGCCGCCGTAGACGTCATCAATGGCGACGATATGGCTGTCTTTCTCCAGCAGTTCAAGCACGGTGGAGATGGCGGCGAGACCGGATGCAAAGGCGTAGCCGCGCGTTCCGCCTTCCAGTTCGGCGATGGCGGTTTCGAGCGCATGGCGCGTCGGATTGCCGCTGCGGGAATACTCATAGCCGGTATGCTCCCCGGGAGAGGGTTGCGCAAACGTCGAGGTGGCGTAAATCGGCGGCATAACGGCGCCATGCTGATCATTGAACGCGCCGCTGTGGACGCTCAGGGTTGCCAGGTTTTTCATCATCTGTTCCTTATGGCTGAAGACGGTTGCGCCACGCGGTCAGCACGTCGCTGCGCGTAATCAAACCGAGAAAACGGTCGTTGTCATTAATGACGGCCACCAGACCGCGGTCGAAGATGGCGTGCAGGGCGCTTTCCGGGGCGCGTTTATCGAGAAATTCCACCTGACGCGTCATGGCCTCTGTCACGGGAAGGGCGAAGCGGTCAGCTTCACCGCCGATATGCCGCAACAGATCCCACTCGTCGATAATGCCGACGACCTGACCGTTTTCCAGTACCGGCAGCTGGGAGATGTCGTACAGGCGCATGCGTGCCAGAACGGTGGAGAGCGTGTCATCCGGGGCGGCGGTGACGGTAGCGCCTTCATCGTGGCGCAGGGCAATGTAGTCAGAGAGATCGCCTGCCTGAGGGCGCGTGATGAGCCCCTGCTGGCGCATCCAGTCGTCGTTGAACATCTTCGAGAGATATTTATTGCCGCTGTCGCAGGCGAAGGTCACCACGCGTTTCGGCGTGGTTTGCGCCTGGCAATATTTCAGCGCCGCCGCCAGGAGGGTGCCGCTGGAGGAGCCCGCCAGAATGCCTTCCGTTTTCAGCAGTTCACGCGCGGTGGCAAACGCTTCGCGGTCGGTAATGCGCCACGCGCGGTTCACGCCTTCAATGTGGGCCAGCGGTGGAATAAAGTCTTCGCCAATGCCCTCAACCAGCCAGGCGCCCGCATCGTGGTAGCGACCGGTCTCGACCTGATCGGCGAGCACAGACCCGGCCGGGTCGGCCAGCACAAACTCCGTATGTGGAGAATTCTCGGCAAACCACGCCTGCAGGCCGCCCAGCGTGCCGCCTGAGCCGACGCCGACCACGATGGCGTCAATTCTGCCGTCAAGCTGCTCATACAGTTCCGGTGCCGTGGTGGTGCGATGTGCCAGCGGGTTAGCGTCGTTATTGAACTGGTCGATATAAAACGCGCCCGGCAGTTCATCGGCCAGGCGCTGGGCGTAATCCTGGTAATAGGCCGGATGCCCCTTATTGACGTCGGAACGGGTCAGTATCACCTGGGCACCCAGCGCGCGCAGGTGGAAAATCTTCTCGCGGCTCATTTTGTCCGGCACCACCAGGATAAGCGTATAGCCTTTCTGGGCGGCGATCAGCGCCAGCCCGAGGCCGGTATTCCCCGCCGTTGCTTCAATAATCGTGCCACCCGGCCGTAGCTGGCCGGTACGCTCCGCGTCGTTAATCATCGACAACGCCACGCGATCTTTAATGGAGCCGCCGGGGTTTTGGTTCTCCAGCTTCAGAAACAGCGAGCAGGGACCGGTATCAAGCTTGTGCAGCTGGATCAGCGGTGTCCGGCCAATCAGTTCGGTGACGGAGTGGTAGATCGTCATGATGTTTTCCTTTCTGGGTGTCATGACGGGATGATAGGGCGGAGAAATTTTCGCAATAAAGAACACTTCACTGCTTTTTATAACAGACGGGAATATCAGTGCTGTTTTTGGATGTCAGGACAGCAAGACGTAAAGTTGTCTGGAAGTGAGGATGGCTATCTCGGCATAAAATGCTGCAATAATGACCGTTTTTTTAGCATATCAGTCAAGCGCTATGCGTCTGGCAGATAATCATTGCTGAAATCAATCTAAATACTTCCCGCCGTGTAGCGTCGTTGTTTATTACTGAAAGTTATAACACATGCTTTTTTGTTCATTTAAAAACTGATAACGCCTGTTTACTATCGTTTGGACATCCATACTTCTAAACCGCCATTGGCGGATCGGATAATGAATTAGAATGATTGTACTCAGAAATATTTCGAAGGTTTTTGACAACGGTAAGGCGGCGCTCACAGCCGTTGATAACGTCAATTTGACGATTGAGCAGGGACAGGTTTACGGCATTATCGGCTACAGCGGCGCCGGGAAAAGCACGCTGATTCGTCTGCTGAACGGTCTGGAGAAACCCAGCGCTGGCAGCGTCACGATTAACGGGCAGGACATCTCCGCCGCAAAAGGTGAAGCCCTGCGTCAGGCTCGCCTGAAAATCAGTATGGTGTTCCAGCACTTCAACCTGCTGTGGTCGCGCACGGTAAGTGAGAATATCGCGTTCTCCATGCAGATCGCCGGTGTGCCAAAAGCCAGAATCAAGGCTCGCGTGGAGGAACTGGTGGCGCTGGTGGGGCTGAAAGGGCGTGAGAATGCCTACCCGTCACAGCTAAGCGGCGGACAAAAACAGCGCGTGGGGATTGCGCGCGCGCTGGCCAATAACCCGGACGTTTTGCTGTGTGATGAAGCCACGTCCGCACTCGACCCGCAGACCACAGATCAGATCCTCGATCTGCTGCTGGATATCAACCGTCGTTTCAAGCTGACCATCGTGCTGATCACCCACGAAATGCATGTGGTGCGCAAGATCTGCGACCGCGTGGCGGTGATGGAAAACGGTAAGGTGGTGGAAGAGGGGGATGTGCTGAGTGTATTCACCCATCCGCAGCAGCCGATTACGCAGCAGTTTGTCCGCCAGGTAAGTCAGTACGCCGAGGAAGAAACCTTCAATACCGAACTGGCAAACGATCTGGAAGGCACGGTCATCCGTCTGACCTTTACCGGCCACAGCACGCACAAGCCGGTCGTGGGTGAGCTGACCCTGCGCTACGGTCTGCCGTTTAACATCCTGCACGGGAAAATGACGCAAACCGCCCACGGCGTTTTCGGCCAGCTCTGGGTCCACGTCGTGGCATCTGATGAACAACTGAACAATATCCTCGCCGACCTGAAGCACAGCGATATTGAAGGCGAGGTCATTAAACATGGCTGAGAATCTCTTCCCGCACCTCAAATGGGATCAGCTCTGGTCGGCGACGCAGGAGACGCTGTACATGACCGCGCTTTCCGGGGTGGCGACCTTTGTGCTGGGGATCGTGCTGGGCCTGGCGCTGTTCTTAACCGCGCGCGGCGGGCTGTTTCAAAACCGCACGGTCTACAGCGTGATTTCGATTGTGGTGAACGTGTTTCGCTCAATACCGTTCATCATTCTGATCGTCCTGTTGATCCCGTTCACCAAGACCATCGTCGGTACCATTCTTGGTGCCAACGCGGCGCTGCCGGCCCTGATTGTGGGGGCCGCGCCGTTCTACGCACGCCTGGTGGAGATTGCCCTGCGCGAAGTGGACAAAGGGGTAATCGAAGCAACGCGCTCAATGGGCGCACGACTGAGCACGCTCGTGTTTCGGGTTTTACTGCCGGAATCATCACCTGCACTGGTATCAGGGATAACGGTAACGCTGATTGCGCTGGTGAGTTACAGCGCCATGGCGGGGGTGATTGGCGCCGGCGGTTTGGGAAATCTGGCTTATCTGGAAGGATTCCAGCGCAACCATGGTGACGTCACGCTGGTGGCAACGGTGACCATTCTGATCATCGTTTTCATTATCCAGTTCTGCGGCGACGCTATGACTTCTCTGTTAGATAAACGCTAATAAATACACACAGGAACCACATCATGAAAAAGACACTGACACTGATCGCCGCAGCCACCCTGAGCGCCCTGAGCTTCGCCTCCTGGGCGGATACGCTGACTGTGGGCGCATCCAACACCCCGCACGCCGAAATTCTGGAGCAGGCAAAGCCGATTCTGGCGAAGCAGGGGATTGACCTGGAGATTAAACCGTTCCAGGACTACATTCTGCCCAACACCGCGCTGGCGGGTCATGACATTGACGCCAACTATTTCCAGCATATTCCTTACCTGAACAGCGTGCTGAAAGATCACGCGGGCGATAAGGATTACGATTTTGTCAGTGCGGGTGCTATCCACATTGAGCCAATCGGTATCTACTCCAAAAAGTACAAGTCGCTGAAGGACCTGCCGGAAGGCGGTAAGATCATTATGCGTGATGCCGTTTCCGAAGAAGGCCGTATTCTCTCCATCTTTGAAAAAGAGGGCGTGATCAAGCTGAAGCCCGGCATCGACAAAGTGACGGCGCGTATCAGCGACATCGTTGAGAACCCGAAGAAGCTGAAGTTCACGCCTAACGTCGAAGCCTCTCTGCTGCCGCAGATGTACAACAACGATGAAGGCGCTGCGGTCGTGATTAACGCCAACTATGCGATTGACGCCGGTCTGGACCCGGTGCACGACCCGATTGCGGTAGAGAGCGGTGAAAATAACCCGTACGCCAACATCATTACCGTGCATCGCGGTGACGAGAAGAAGAAGGACATCGTCGCACTGGTGAACGTGCTGCACTCCAAAGAGATTCAGGACTGGATCCGCACCAAATACAAAGGTGCTGTGATTCCGGTTAATAACTAATTAGCTGATTTTACAGATGAAGCCCGGCGAGATCCTCGCCGGGCTTCTTTTTTGTATCCGGCAGGAGAATCATTTAAGCTCAACGTTTAAAAGGCAACGGAGTGATGACGATGGGTAACGTGACCAAAGATGAAGCGCTGTACCAGGAGATGTGCCGGGTGGTCGGTAAGGTGGTGCTTGAGATGCGTGATTTAGGGCAGGAGCCGAAGCATATTGTCATTGCGGGTGTGCTGCGCACGGCGCTGGCGAACCAGCGCATCAAGCGTAGCGAATTGACAACCGAAGCGATGGAGACGGTGGTTAAAGCGCTGGGCGGGTGATGCGCCCGCGTTTCGCGCGTTTCTCAGATCCCGCATATCAACAGTCGTTATTGTTATTTCCCCTCCATTGTTAATGGGTGTTTTACTGAACGCAGGTGAAGCAAGAGGGGCAAGACGATGAAAAAATGGATCAGCACGTTACGGCGGTTTTTTGCCACCCGACCTGTGAATGCGGAGAACAGCGCGCAACGTGTTCTTGAGTCAATACTGCCTGCCGCCAGCCTGTACGGTGTGGACGTTGCTAACATAGACCCGGAGTGGTTCCATGATAAAACGTCACGCTGAACTGCGCCGCACGCGCGAAATGTACTGGAATGAGCTGTGCGTTACGTGTGTAAAGCCACAATGAGGAGAAAAGTACGCGGTGAATCATTCGGTTAATTAACCCGTTGTTTGTTACCTATAGGTCCTTTCATTAATGGAGATAATGATGAAACGGACCACCTTAACCACGGCTCTTTCAGCCCCTGCGTTACTTCTCGCCATGCATGCGGCACATGCTGCGCCACAGGCTCATGTCGTCTGCGGCTACTCCCATACCCTTGGCGATGATGCCATTATGATGTTTGGCAGACCCAACGAGGCCATGCTGCATGACTTCTTCGGCAACACGCACACCGATGCCAGCTCGACCAGGGAAACCCTGCGCACGCTGGAAGAAACCACCTGCGATAATAAAGCGGATAGCTCGGCATACTGGGCACCTTCGCTGCGGCTGCCTGATGGCACTATCGTAAAACCCGCGTATCAAAAAACCTATTATCAGGCCTCGAATGTGGAAACCTGGCCGCTGCAGCCTTTCCCGGCGGGGCTATCACTGCTGGCGGGGGATCACCATGGATCTGCGCCTAACCCGCATATCACGTTCATATGTGCTAACGGCAAAGGTTACACGACAAAAACAGGCGAAGTGTGCGGGCTACGCAAGGCGGGAGACGCCGTGCAGTTTAATATCGGTATTCAGTTTCCCAACTGCTGGGATGGCGTGAATCTCAAGCCCGCTCACGGCGTTGCCAATGCGACGTACGATACGAAAGGGCAATGCCCGACCGCGTTTCCGGTGAAAATTCCCACCGTGAACATGAATATCGCGTTTGTGCTTCCGACAATTTCATCCCTTGATACCAGCAAAGTACAGCTTTCCCTCGATCCCATTATGCATGGTGACGAACGCGAAGAACGCTGGGGAAGTCTCTACACTGCGCATGCTGATTTCATGAATGGCTGGACGGAAGAGGGGGCGCGCTTTATGACCGAGCTGTGTATGAATCGCGGGCTGGACTGTGGCACGACCGTGCCATATGCCTATTCAAAAGCGCAGGCAAACGTCTGGCTAAGCAGCCTTGAGCCGGGGCTCTTCCAGCCTCAGCCGCAGGCTTTGCTGGTGCAGGATAACTGGCAGAACGGAGGCCGAACGCAAAACAGTGAAACCCTCTCACTGGTGAAGTTTACGATCCCGCCGCTGCCAGCGGGACAGGATCCTTCTCTGTTTAAATATCGCGTTCGCATATACGGCGGTAAGGTAGAAACTGACGGCGCCGATCAGATCTTCTTCTATCCGGCCAGCAACGACTGGGATCCTGCAACGGTGAGATGGGCTGACCGCCCGGCCTGCAGCTATCGATCCGATGCTGTGCTGTATCTCAACCACTCGCGCGAGTACAGAATGGTGGATGTCGACAAAGCCGTGCGCAAGGCGCTGGCGGAAGGGAAAACCGAAATCTCGTGGTATATCGGCGGCGACCGCCAGGGGGACCATTACCAGTTTGAACCGGCTTCTTCGGCGCAAAGCCTTGTACTGATGCTGACGGGGTTTAAAAAGACGCCTGAACTGTAGCTCTCCGTTGAGTGCCAAAAAAAAGCACCGGCTGACCGGTGCTTTTTATCAGATCTTGCAGGCATCACCGCAGTCGTCGTCGGCGACAATCGCCTGTGCTTTTTTGTCCGCGTCATCCAGACGTTCCGCGTTGCGTTCTTCCGCTTCATCCAGTCCGTTAAAAACCAGGTTATCGAGATCAATTTCCATGTTGCACCTGCTATGTTCAGTTATTGATACGGGCACAGTATAGGGCAAAAAAAGCCAGCAATGTACCACGCAGCACATAAGGATAATCCCTGCCATACTCAGTGCTTTATCACTGAGGAGCGCTCATGATTACACTCTGTAAAACCTGCGGTACCTCCTACGATGCACAGCCGGAAAGATGCCCGATTTGCGAGGATGAACGGCAGTATGTCCCGGCCAGCGGCCAGGCGTGGATCGAGTATGAGACGGTAACGGCCACGCACGCGAATAAATGGCAGCAGCTGGAGCCGCAGTTGTACAGCATCAAAACGGTACCGTCTTTTGCGATTAACCAGCGCGCGTTGCTGCTGCGTACCCCACACGGCAATATTTTGTGGGACTGCATCGCCAACCTTGACCCGGCCACCCACGCTATCATCACCGCGCTCGGCGGCCTCCGCGCCATTGCGATTTCCCATCCGCACTATTACACCACCATGCAGGAGTGGGCCGCGGCGTTTGATGCGCCGGTCTATCTGCACGCCAGCGATCGCGAGTGGGTGATGCGCGCCAGTCCGGCGATTGTTTACTGGGAGGGCGATGCGCTGGAGATCGTGCCATCGGTTACTTTGCTGCGTCTCGGCGGGCATTTCGCAGGCGGGACTGTGCTGCACTGGCAGGGAGGGGGGGGCGGTTTTGTGGGGGGGGGGGATGTTTCTGGGGCCCCCCCGGGGGGGGGGGGGGGGGTTTTTGTGGGGGTGCCCCCAAATGCGTCGCTTTCCTCCCCCGCCGGGTGGGGGGGGGCCCCGCGGCGTGCGGGGTGAACACTTTTCACGCGTGTTT
>OBLF01002015.1_pt1 | contig 14783 bp, 13 predicted proteins | sample 1519231 | NCBI WGS metagenome assembly OBLF01 (sample SAMEA2602895, study PRJEB22501) | metagenome | reverse complement strand
GCGGCGCGCGCTTCGCCAACCAGGAGCTGTCGTTGCAGGAGGCCGCCGAGCTGGGCTGTCGCCCCTGCGCGTCGCGGGGCGGCGGTTGTCAGTTTCGCGGCACGGCGGCCCCCTCTCAGGTGGTGGCGGAAGCGCGGGGTCTGGCACTGCCGCACCCCGCGCTGGCCCCGTCGGGGCGGGCGGTGTGGCGGGAGATCGCCCGCCAGTCGGCGCGGGCGGTGAGCGAGCTGGATAACCGCGGCATCACCACGCGCGATATCCTCACCGATAAGGCCATCGAAAACGCCATGGTGCTCCACGCGGCGTTCGGCGGTTCCACCAATTTACTGCTGCACATACCGGCCATCGCCCACGCGGCGGGCTGCACCCTTCCTGACGTCGCGCACTGGACGCGCATCAACCGTAAAGTTCCGCGCCTGGTGAGCGTCCTGCCCAACGGCCCGGACTACCATCCGACCGTGCGCGCGTTCCTGGCAGGCGGCGTGCCGGAGGTGATGCTCCACCTGCGCGATCTCGGCCTGCTGCATCTGGATGCCATGACCGTGACCGGCCAGACGGTGGGCGAGAACCTTGACTGGTGGCAGGCCTCGGAACGTCGGGCGCGCTTCCGTCAGTGCCTGCGCGAGCAGGACGGCGTCGATCCGGATGACGTGATCCTGCCGCCCGAGAAGGCCAAAGCGAAAGGGCTGACCTCAACGGTCTGCTTCCCGACGGGCAACATTGCGCCGGAAGGATCGGTGATCAAGGCCACGGCGATCGACCCGTCGGTGGTCGGTGACGATGGCGTTTACCGTCACACCGGCCGGGCGCGGGTGTTTGTCTCAGAAGCGCAGGCGATTAAGGCCATCAAGCGGGAAGAGATTCAGCAGGGCGATATCATGGTGGTGATCGGCGGCGGACCGTCCGGCACCGGCATGGAAGAGACCTACCAGCTCACCTCCGCGCTGAAGCATATCTCGTGGGGCAAAACGGTGTCGCTGATTACCGATGCGCGCTTCTCGGGCGTGTCGACGGGCGCCTGCTTCGGGCACGTGTCGCCGGAGGCGCTGGCGGGCGGGCCGATCGGCAAATTGCGCGATAACGACATCATTGAGATTGCCGTGGATCGTATGACCCTGACGGGCAGCGTGAACTTTATCGGCACGGCGGACACCCCGCTGACGCCGGAAGAGGGCGCGCGCGAGCTGGCACGGCGGCAGACGCATCCGGACCTGCACGCCCACGACTTTTTGCCGGACGATACCCGGCTATGGGCAGCATTGCAGTCGGTGAGCGGCGGCACCTGGAAAGGCTGTATTTATGACACCGATAAAATTATTGAGGTAATTAACGCCGGTAAAAAAGCGCTCGGCATTTAATTATTTCCAGGAAAAAACGTCTGCGGGAAATATTCCGCGGACGGCTTTCGTGTTTTTATAATTTATTAATTTAAACAATTATTTGCGATATATCGCTGGCGTCACAAAAGCAAAATAACATAATTCAGAAACAAGATATGACCATTGCTGGTTAATTGAACAGCTCATTACACTCCATTAACACGATGTTGTTATTCAGCACACGACATAAGGGTGTAATTCTGATGACGCAATTAACCATGAAAGACAAAATTGGCTACGGGCTGGGTGACACCGCCTGCGGCTTCGTCTGGCAGGCCACGATGTTTCTGCTGGCCTATTTCTATACCGACGTCTTCGGCCTGTCGGCGGGCATTATGGGCACGCTGTTTTTGGTCTCCCGCGTGCTCGACGCCGTCACCGACCCGCTGATGGGGCTGCTGGTTGACCGCACCCGCACGCGGCACGGCCAGTTCCGCCCGTTCCTGCTGTGGGGCGCTATACCGTTCGGCATCGTCTGCGTGCTGACCTTCTACACGCCGGACTTCTCGGCGCAGGGCAAAATCATCTACGCCTGCGTGACCTACATTCTCCTGACCCTGGTCTATACCTTCGTTAACGTGCCGTACTGCGCCATGCCGGGCGTCATCACCGCTGACCCGAAAGAGCGTCACGCCCTGCAATCCTGGCGTTTCTTCCTGGCGGCGGCGGGTTCGCTCGCCATCAGCGGCATTGCCCTGCCGCTGGTGAGCATCATCGGTAAAGGGGACGAGCAGGTGGGCTATTTCGGCGCAATGTGCGTGCTGGGGCTGAGCGGCGTGGTGCTGCTCTACGTCTGCTTCTTTACCACCAAAGAGCGTTACACCTTTGAGGTGCAGCCGGGCTCGTCGGTGGCAAAAGATCTCAGGCTGCTGTTCGGCAACGGCCAGTGGCGCATTATGTGTGCCTTTAAGATGATGGCGACCTGTTCCAACGTGGTGCGCGGCGGGGCGACCCTCTACTTCGTCAAATACGTGATGGATCACCCGGAGCTGGCGACCCAGTTTTTACTCTATGGCAGCCTCGCCACCATGTTCGGCTCGCTCTGCTCCTCCCGCCTGCTGGGCCGCTTTGACCGCGTCACCGCCTTCAAGTGGATCATCGTCGCCTACTCGCTGATCAGCCTGCTGATTTTCGTCACCCCGGCGGAGCATATCGCCCTGATTTTCGCCCTCAACATTCTGTTCCTGTTCGTCTTTAACACCACCACGCCGCTCCAGTGGCTCATGGCCTCTGACGTGGTGGATTACGAGGAGAGCCGCAGCGGGCGCCGCCTCGACGGGCTGGTGTTCTCCACCTACCTGTTCAGCCTGAAGATTGGCCTGGCGATTGGCGGGGCGGTAGTGGGCTGGATCCTGGCGTACGTGAACTACTCCGCCAGCAGCAGCGTGCAGCCGGTTGAGGTGCTGACCACCATCAAAATTCTGTTCTGCGTGGTGCCGGTAGTGCTCTACGCGGGCATGTTCATCATGCTGTCATTCTATAAGCTCACCGACGCCCGCGTGGAGGCCATCAGCCAGCAGCTGATCAAGCACCGCGCGGCCCAGGGTGAAGCCGTTCCCGACGCCGCGACAGCCGCATCCCATTAACCGGAGGCACTATGGAAATCACTAACCCGATACTCACCGGCTTCAACCCGGACCCGTCCCTCTGCCGCCAGGGCGAGGACTACTATATCGCCACCTCGACCTTCGAGTGGTTCCCGGGCGTGCGTATCTACCACTCCCGCGACCTGAAAAACTGGTCGCTGGTCAGCACGCCGCTGGACCGCGTGTCGATGCTGGACATGAAGGGCAACCCGGACTCCGGCGGCATCTGGGCGCCGTGCCTGAGCTATGCCGACGGCAAATTCTGGCTGCTCTATACCGACGTGAAAATCGTCGATTCACCGTGGAAAAACGGCCGCAATTTCCTCGTCACCGCGCCGTCCATTGAGGGGCCGTGGAGTGAGCCGATCCCGATGGGCAACGGCGGGTTCGACCCGTCCCTGTTTCACGACGACGATGGCCGCAAATATTACCTTTACCGCCCGTGGGGGCCGCGCCACCACAGCAACCCTCACAACACCATCGTGATGCAGGCGTTCGATCCGCAGACCGGCACCCTCTCGCCGGAGCGTAAGACGCTGTTTACCGGCACGCCGCTCTGCTACACCGAAGGCGCGCACCTGTATCGCCACGCAGGATGGTACTACCTGATGGTTGCCGAAGGCGGCACCAGCTACGAACACGCCGTCGTGGTGCTGCGTTCAAAAACGATCGACGGGCCGTACGAACTGCACCCGGACGTGACGATGATGACCAGCTGGCACCTGCCGGAGAACCCGCTGCAGAAAAGCGGCCACGGTTCGCTGCTGCAGACCCACACGGGGGAATGGTATATGGCCTACCTCACCAGCCGCCCGCTGCGCCTGCCCGGCGTGCCGCTGCTGGCCTCTGGCGGGCGCGGCTACTGCCCGCTGGGGCGCGAGACCGGCATCGCCCGCATTGAATGGCGCGACGGCTGGCCGTATGTCGAAGGTGGTAAGCACGCGCAGCTGACCGTGCCCGGCCCGCACATGGCGGAGCAACCCGCTGCCGTTCAGCACAGCTGGCGGGACGATTTCGACGCCAGTTCGCTTGACCCGGAGCTGCAGACCCTGCGCATTCCGTTCGACGACACCCTCGGCTCGCTCACCGCGCGCCCCGGCTATTTACGGCTCTACGGCAACGACTCGCTTAACTCGACCTTCACCCAGTCGACCGTGGCGCGCCGCTGGCAGCACTTCACCTTCCGGGCGGAGACGCGGATGCAGTTCTCGCCGGTCCACTTCCAGCAGAGCGCGGGGCTGACCTGCTACTACAACAGCAAAAACTGGAGCTACTGCTTTGTGGACTACGAGGAGGGGCAGGGGAGAACCATAAAGGTGATCCAGCTCGACCACAACGTGCCGTCATGGCCGCTGCACGAGCAGCCGATTCCGGTGCCGGAGAGTGCGCAGAGCGTCTGGCTGCGCGTCGATGTGGATACGCTGGTCTATCGCTACAGCTACTCGTTCGACGGCGAGACGTGGCACACCGTGCCGGTAACCTATGAGGCGTGGAAACTGTCGGACGACTACATCGGCGGGCGCGGCTTCTTCACCGGCGCATTCGTGGGGCTGCACTGCGAGGACATCAGCGGTGACGGCTGCCACGCGGACTTCGACTACTTCACCTACGAGCCGCTGTAGCGGCTCAGGCCGGGTAGCCCAGCGCGCGTGAGAGCTGGAGCCCGGCCTGCTGAAGCTGCTCGCGGAAATTAGCCAGCTCGGCGTCGTCCACGCGTGAGGTCAGCGTCGACAGGCTCAGGGCGGCAATCACGCGTGACTCGTGGTTCCACACCGGCACCGCCACGCAGCGCACGCCCTGCTCGTTCTCTTCGCTGTCCAGGGCGTAGCCTTGTTCGCGGGTTTTTTTCAGCGCATCCACCAACGCTTCGCGGGTGGCAAGAGTGGAAGGGGTAAAAGTAGTGTACTGATAGCCCTCCAGCAGGGCGTTCAGCTCGGCCTCGCCCAGCCAGGCAATCAACACCTTGCCGATGGCGGTGGCATGAACCGGAAGGCGACGGCCAATGCGCGAATAGGCGATGGCGGCCAGCTTGCCTTCAATCTTCTCGATATAGACCCCTTCACGCCCGTCCAGGATCCCCAGATGGGTGGTCTGCCCGGTCCGCCGGGAAAGATCCGTCAGCCAGCCTTTTGCCTTCTGACGAATATCCATTGAGCCCACGACGAAATGGCCGCGCTCGACCAGCTTCATGCCGAGGCGATACTTACCGTTCTCCGGGTTCTGATCGATATAGCCGTGAAGCTGCAGGGTTTTCAGCAGCGAATGGAGGGTACTTTTGCTCAGCCCCATCAGTTTGCTGATGTCGGTGATCTTAAGCTCGGTGGCCTGCTCGTTGAAGAGGTCGAGGATCTGCAACGCACGTTCAACAGACTGAATAATCGGCATAATGCTGGCATGTCCACGCTGGAATTAAGGCGAAAACGTACCTTTTTTGGGGTGAAAAATCAATTGAGCAGGCCTGATTTGCCCGGCGGCGCTTCGCTTGCACGGGCCTACGGGTTTTGTAGGCCGGGTAAGCGCAGCGTCACCCGGCAAGAAGAGCGCACCGAATAAAAATGTGGGAGAGAGGATCACTCCCCAAGCGTCGCCACCATCACCGCCTTAATCGTATGCATCCGGTTTTCTGCCTGGTCGAACACGATGCTCGCCGCCGACTCAAACACCTCGTCCGTCACCTCCATCCCGCCGTGCAGATCGAACTCCTTCGCCATCTGCTTGCCGAGCGTGGTCTGGTCGTCATGGAACGCCGGCAGACAGTGCAGGAACTTGACGTTCGGGTTGCCGGTCAGCGCCATCATCTGCGCGTTCACCTGATACCCGCGCAGCAGCGCAATCCGCTCCGCCCACTTCTCTTTGGCTTCGCCCATCGACACCCATACGTCGGTATAGATAAAGTCCGCGCCCTTCACGCCGGCCGCCACGTCTTCCGTCAGGGTGATTTTGCCGCCGTGCTTCTCCGCCAGCGCGCTGCACTCCGCCACCAGGCTCTCTTCCGGCCAGCAGGCTTTCGGGGCCACCAGGCGCAGATCCAGCCCGGTCAGCGCCGCCGCTTCCAGCATCGAGTTGCCCATGTTGTTGCGCGCATCGCCCGCGTAGACCAGCGTCATCTCGTTAAACGCTTTGCCCGGCAGGTGCTCCTGCATGGTCAGCAGGTCCGCCAGCAGCTGCGTCGGGTGGAACTCGTTGGTCAGGCCGTTCCACACCGGCACGCCCGCATATTGCGCCAGCGTTTCGACCACGTCCTGGCCGTGGCCGCGATACTGAATGCCGTCGTACATCCGCCCGAGCACCCGTGCGGTATCCTTAATTGACTCTTTATGCCCAATCTGGCTGCCGCTCGGCCCTAAATAGGTGACGCGTGCGCCCTGGTCAAATGCGGCAACTTCGAAAGAGCATCGTGTACGGGTCGAGTCTTTTTCGAAGATGAGCGCGATGTTTTTACCAGTAAGCTTTTGTACTTCCTTGCCCTTTTTTTTATCGGCTTTGAGCTGTGCGGCAAGAGTCAGCAGAGAAGTGAACTGTGCAGGGGTAAAGTCGAGCAATTTCAGAAAGTGTTTCTTGTACAAATCGGACATTTTATCCTCGCCTGGTGAACGCCACTTATTGAATTAAAATTCACTTTATATGTGTAATTATTCATTTGCAACCCCGTTTCACAATTCTTTCTTACAAAGGTGGAGGCAAACCCGTCCGTGTGTGAAAATAGAAGTATCTGCCGCACTTTAAAGAGGATTGAGCCATGGCAAACCCGGAACACCTGGAAGAGCAACGCGAAGAGACGCGTCTGATTATTGAAGAGCTGCTGGAAGACGGTAGCGATCCGGACGCGCTGTACACCATCGAGCACCATTTCTCTGCGGATGATTTCGACGCGCTGGAAAAAATGGCGGTGGAAGCCTTCAAGCTGGGTTACGAAGTGACCGAGCCGGAAGAGCTGGAAGTGGAAGAGGGCGACACCGTCATCTGCTGCGACATCCTGAGCGAAGGCGCGCTGAAGGCGGAGCTGATCGACGCGCAGGTAGAACAGCTGATGAACCTGGCCGAGAAGTTTGAGGTGGAGTACGACGGCTGGGGAACCTACTTCGAAGATCCGAACGGTGAAGACGGCGAAGAAGGCGACGACGAAGATTACGTCGACGAAGACGACGACGGCGTGCGTCACTAAGCGTTTCAGGCGGTGGCGCGCGCCACCGCTTTTTCAAGGCAGAACCATGGATTACCCGCAGATACTCGCCCCCGTACTCAACTTCCTTCAGTGCCCGACCCCGCAAGCATGGATTGATAAAGCCCGCGACCCGGCGAACCTGCCGCTGCTGCTCACCGATCACATGGTGTGCGAGCTCAAGGCCGCCCAGACCGCGCTATTACTCGTGCGTAAATACGTCGCCGACGAAAGCGGTGCCGACGCGCTGCTCGACTGGCTCAAACCCTACGAACTGTTCACCTTCCGCGACGGCCCGGAGCCGGACTTTATCGCCCTGCACAAGCAGATTGGCAAAAGCGTGATGCCCAAAACCGACGACCCGTGGGGCCAGGCGCTCATCGACAGCATGGTGCTGCTGATCAAAGAGGAGCTGCACCACTTCTGGCAAGTGCGCGAGGCGATGCTGGCCCGCGACATTCCGTACGTCAAAATCACCGCCAGCCGCTACGCCAAAGGGATGCTTAAAGAAGTGCGCACCCACGAACCGCTGACGCTGATCGACAAGCTCATCTGCGGCGCCTACATCGAAGCCCGCTCCTGCGAACGCTTCGCCGCGCTGGCCCCGTTCCTCGAGGACGACCTGCAAAAGTTTTATCTCTCGCTGCTGCGCTCGGAAGCGCGCCACTATCAGGACTACCTGACGCTGGCCCAACAGGTGAGCGACGACGATATCTCACCGCGCATACAGCATTTTGGCGAAATTGAAGCCACACTTATCTCGACACCGGACCACGAGTTTCGCTTCCACAGCGGCGTGCCGGTGTAAACCGGCATAACGCAAGGATAAGGATGCGAGATGAATAAAACGTGGACCCGTATTGTGATTGTCGTCGTCGCGGCCGCCGCCGTGGCGTTCTGGGTGTTCTTCGACAGGCAGCGCGCGCCGGAACAGCAGATGGATGCTGCCCTTAACGCGATGCCCGCCTGGCAGGTTATTAAGGAGCAGGAGCCTGCGCTGCATCAGCGTATCCTCGACCAGATGGCCGCCCTGCAAAAAGCGGGCGAGCCGGAGCAGCAGATTATCGACACCATCCAGCCGCAGATCCTGCATCTGCAGATGTCGCGCCTGCAAAACGCCCCGGACGCCAACGTGGTGAACTACATGACTATCAACATGGAGCAGACCGTCGCCATCCAGAAGGTGAGCGACGACGCCTGCTTCCGCTTTCTTTACCCTATGGTGAAGGGCGGCATCAACCCGATGCGCATGCTGGATAAAGACCTGATGGCGCGGCGCATGCAGGCCGACGCCGACATGATGCGCGCGGCCTACGGCAAAAACCGCCACACCGTGACCACGGCCGAACGCGAGGCGGCCGTCGAGGATGTGCGGCCGATTATGAAGCAACTTGCCGATAAGTACGGCGAGGACATCCAGCTGCTGCAGATGCCGGAGAAGGCGGCGGGCAAAGAGAAGCTCTCCTGCGATATGGTGCAGGAGATGTGGGCGAAGGTGCTGGCGCTGCCGGAGCAGAAGGCGGCAGGGGTGATTCGGCTGGCGGTGTCTGAGCTGGAATGACGAAGGGCGCTGGTTTTTTGGGCACTTAGCGCGGGTTTCGCGCGTCGTCGCTTGCATGGCGGCGCGCGACAGGTATAATCCACAACGTTTCCGCATCCCCTTCAGTGCCGAAGTGGCGAAATCGGTAGACGCAGTTGATTCAAAATCAACCGTAGAAATACGTGCCGGTTCGAGTCCGGCCTTCGGCACCAAAAGATGCAAAAGTCGCCAATTGGCGACTTTTTTGCTGGCAATTCTATAAATAAAGATCCACTATTACCTTTGTAATGCAGAATTTATGACCATTCGAGTTTCTTCGCCCAATTCTTGAAATATTCTATTCATATCACTTAGGCCGAAAATACCATTGGATGCTAATTTCCATAACTCATCTCCTACAAGCAGATCTTGCCTGTCATACTGACCCGCGTGTCTAGTGTAATTATTTGTAGTTAGAGATTCAGGATTGTAAGGTATTGCAATATAAGGCTTAACATTTACATTGTTAGCTGTACTTTTACGAAGTGCATACCATTCTAATGATTTCCTTTTCATTGCTCTAAATTCTTTTTTATTTGGTTTTACTGTGGTTATGTCAATGTATATTTCATCGCCATTAGGTTTTTTTATAAAAACATCTACAATACTATCAGGATATCTTTGAGGATCTGGTAATAATTGTGATAGTTGATCTAATTCTGCAAGCTCATGTGTACGGTTTGGAATGTAATTATAATTGTTTAATAATCGTTCGATATATGAGGAAACAGGGATTGATATATTTCCGGTTAGTATAAATTGATTTCTAACTTCATAACCTACATGTTGTCCTAATATTGCGCATGCTTGCTCATAAAACGCCATTCCAAAGGTTGTTTGTAATGATTGCATTACCTTTGTAATTAAGACGTAATTATCACCAAACATATTCCTGAAAAATAAATTCGTGTCACCAGACTCTATGTCTGCTCTTTTTTCCGTCACTCGATTATTTATATCAAGAATTTGTCTTGCTAAATTTTTTATTTGGTTATGCATGGATTGACGAATATTGTCATTATTCATTAAATAGTCCTTTCTAAAAGTGTGTGTCAAAATTTTTGTTTGATAATTGCTGCAACCCTATGTTACGAGTAGATTTTGTCTGTTAAAAGCTATGGATGCTCTTTGAAGAAAAAAAGTTTCACAAGAGACAAAAACCACTGTATACTAATACAGTTAATATTAACTGTGATGGAAGCGTCCTATGAGTGATGTCCAATTGATAGATTTAAACAATCAAAAAGATTTTTTCTCACTTGAAGTCTTAGCAGATATTTTATCAGAATCGAAAAAAACTTTAGAAAGTTGGGTTCGAAAAGGGGCATTAAATGTTGTCAGATGCCCGGATACAAATAAAGTAATGGTTCATAAAAAAGAAGTTGAACATTTCGAGCAAGTTCAAAAATTACTGGCAAGTAAATGGGATGAAGAACTACTCACTAAACCATCTCGAGAATACAAACTCGTCGAGTTATTTGCTGGGGCAGGAGGACTTGCTATTGGTTTAGAGAAGGCTGGATTGAAATCGATATTACTAAATGAAATCGATAAAGCAGCTTGTCAAACCTTGCGATTTAATCGTCCTGAGTGGAATATCATAGAAGGTGATATCTCCCAAGTGAATTTTTCTTGTGTTACTGATGAGGTTGATCTCTTAACTGGTGGTTTCCCTTGCCAAGCATTCTCTTATGCGGGAAAAAAATTAGGGTTTGAAGATACTCGCGGTACACTATTTTTTGAATTCGCTAGAGCTATAAAAGAATTATCACCTAAGGTTTTCATGGCTGAGAATGTTCGTGGTTTATTAACGCATGACGATGGTAGAACTTTAAATTCTATTAAAGAAGTTATATCTGAACTTGGATATGAGTTAGTTGAGCCAAAAGTATTAAAGGCTATGTTCTATAAAGTCCCTCAAAAAAGAGAACGATTGATATTAGTTGGGATTCGTAAGGATTTGGCTGGAAAAGCTATTTTTAAATGGCCTTCAGGTTATTCTAAAGTATTAACTCTACGTGATGCATTTTTTGCTGGTGATCTTTACCCTACAGATGTACCTGTCTCTGCCGGGCAATTATATCCGAAACGGAAGAAAGAAATAATGGATCATGTCCCTGCTGGGGGATACTGGCGCGACCTGAGTGACGAACTTCAACGCGAATACATGCAAGCAAGTTATTTTCTCGGTGGTGGAAAGACTGGAATGGCGCGTCGTTTGTCATTAGATGAGCCAAGCCTCACCTTAACCACTTCTCCTGCGCAGAAACAGACAGAGAGATGCCACCCTACTGAAACAAGACCGCTTCAGATCCGAGAATATGCCAGAATTCAAACATTTCCCGATGATTGGGAATTTCAAGGTTCTGTTGGGGCAATCTATCGCCAAATTGGAAATGCAGTTCCTGTTAATATGGCTGCTGCATTGGGGCGATCCCTTGTTCGACTCCTTAATGACATTGAATCAATCTAATTTTCGGGCGGCCTTTGGCTGCCTGTCTTCCCCCTAAATACCTCCTCCCGATGCCACTCCACAAACCCCTCCCCCGGATAATTCCCTTTCACTATCGGTAGCGCAATCTGCTTCCCAGCAAAATCCCAGAACAGCCGCCCAACAATCCCATTCCCATTCACCGCCTCGGACACCAGTACCCGCATACTCTCATCCAGCCCAATCGATCCTTTATCAAACGCCTTATGATGAATTGCACACAGCGCCAGTCCATTCGGGATCTCACACGGCCCGCCAAACTGCTTCCACTTAATATGTGCAGCTTCAAGTCCAACAGAGGCGTTATCATGCCGCATGTTGAACCCGCATATGGCGCACTCATAGTTATAAGCACGCAGCACCTGCTGACGGAACAGCGGATCGCGAACCTTACGGATCTGCTGGATATCAAAACCCATCTCATCCGCGATCTCTTCCTGAATGCTTTCAGGAAAATGCGCTTCAAGGATCTGCTGCGCCAGCGAGCCGATCAGATTTTTGTTCTTACTCAACAGAGCAAAATGTTCTTGATCAAAACCGCCCGCGACCTTCTGCTCCACAAGTTCTTTAACTGGCGGCTGCTTACTGCCTGTGGTCGAACAGAACTCAGTATTCTTCAGATCCCAAAATCCATCTCCTTTGAGCCGCCAGAAGGGCATATTCGGGTAATGCGCCTTCCGCTGTGGGCCAAAGCGTTCTAACAGGCCAAGCAGCTGCTCGTGGACCTCTGTTCCGTAATCAAACAGTCGCGTATGCCCCTGCTGATAGTTCGCCAGCACGTACAGAAGCAATAAAGGTTTATGCGGCGCACGCTGTTCGCCTTTGCGCCAGATGGTGATGTCGGCAATTGCCTGTTCGAGAGTTTTGCTGGAAGCCATCGCGTTACGGAAGAAGGTAAATAATTGCGATGATGCTCGCAAAACCCAGACCAATCAACCCGCATTCAACAAAAACATGACCTTACCGCAAAGAACTCTATTTCCTGAATCCTCCTCGCAAATTCCAAATTTACCCCACACCAAACCGCTGTATTTATATTCAGCCTTGTATAATAGGCACCAGAAATTACGCCAAACGGCTAAAGGAAGTATCAAAGAAATTTAAACGAAGAATTCGCGATATGAAGGTGCTGCAACACCCCCATACCGCTAACCACAACCAACTAGAATGGAGTTGAAAATGGCTGCGACGAATTTTAAGCCAGAGTTTACCGTTTGCAAAACAGAATCAGATGCTTTCACCGGCATGATTGAAAACCGCGAGCTGGTACGCAAAAACAGCGCCCGCCGCCTTCACGGCAACCAGACCAATGCGGCGCCAGTTCATCCCCGCGCGGAAACGCCGCAGGACAGTGCCGCCTGTTGCGAACTGTATGCACGTATAGACATGAAATATCTTCTGCTGGGCGGCGACTGGTTAACCCGTGCGGGCTTTATCAACGGCATGCCCGTGAAAATCCGCGCCATGAAAGACTGCATTGTGATTACGCCACAGCATACAAGAGAATTATGGGGATGCCTGGAAGGTATGAGTGTGGTGAATATCAACAAACAGAAAGTCGCACAGTGGTTAAAAACGTTTCCGGGTGCGTTAAATGACACCGGTGATATTCCGGTGATTAAGCGCAACGCCTGATAAATATCCCGGCCCTGCGCCGGGATTATTCTTTATATCGCTCTCAAAACACCGGCACCCCCAGCCCAACCTTCACCTCCCTCAAAGTCACTTGCGTCACCCCCTGCGCCCGTTCCGTCCCGCGCTTCAGCATCGCCATCAGTTCACCCTTGTCCTGCATATACATCGCCCTCCGCTCCCGCATCGGCGCAATCAGCTCCTGCAAACACCCCTCCAGCTCGTTCTTACACGCCCGGTCACCCAGCCCGCCCGCCTGATAGTGCGCCTTCATCGCCGCCACTTTCTCCTTGTCCGGATGAAACGCGTCGAGGTACGTAAACACCACGTTCCCCTCAATCTGCCCCGGGTCGCTTACCTGCAGGTGGTTCGGGTCGGTGTACATCGCGCTCACCGCACGGTGAATGGTCTCTTCGCTGGCCGAAAGGTGCAGCGTGTTGCCCAGCGATTTCGACATCTTGGCGCTGCCGTCGATGCCGGGCAGGCGGCTGGTGTCACTCAGCATCGCCTTGCAGTGGCGCAGCACCGGAGCGGACAGCAGGCTGTTCATCTTGTGCACAATCTCGTTGGTCTGCTCAATCATCGGCAGCTGGTCGTCGCCGACGGGCACGCACTCGGCCTGAAACGCGGTGATGTCCGCCGCCTGGCTGATGGGGTAAGCCATAAATCCGACCGGCAGCGAGCGGGCGAAGCCCTTCTGCGCAATCTCGTTTTTCACCGTCGGGTTACGCTCCACGCGGGCGACGGTGACGATGTTCATATACAGCATCGTCAGCTCGGCGAGGGCGGGCAGGGCGGACTGCAGGCAGATCGTGGTCAGGTTCGGGTCGATGCCCGCGGCGAGGTAGTCGGCCAGCACTTCGGGGATGTTGTCGCGGATTTTTTGCGGGTTGCTGCCGTTGTCGGTCAGTCCCTGCAGGTCGGCAATCAGCACAAACTGGTTGTGCGTCTGCTGGAGCGCCACGCGCTGGCGCAGCGATCCGACGAAGTGGCCGAGGTGCAGCGGGCCGGTTGGGCGGTCGCCGGTGAGGATGGTGGGTGCGTTCATAAAGACTCCTGAATGTGCAGTTGCCGAAAGGGGTCTTAGATGTGAGAAAGCCGCCTTTCGGCGGCTATCTGAAAATGGGGAAAACAACTCCGAGCCGCCTTTAAGAAGGCAGCCACCAGCAGTTTACGGTGAGCACGGCGTGGTTTATGTTCATCTCTTTACCGTATCACGTCCGGCGCGAAAAACAAAAGGGCACGTTATGCTGCAATCACTCAACCACCTGACCCTCGCGGTCAGCGACCTGCAAAAAAGCATCACCTTCTGGCACGAGCTGCTGGGGCTGACGCTCCACGCCCGCTGGAATACCGGGGCCTATCTCACCTGCGGCGATCTGTGGGTCTGCCTGTCGTACGACGAGGCGCGCCAGTATGTGCCGCCGCAGGAGAGCGACTACACCCACTACGCGTTTACCGTCGCAGAAGCGGATTTTGAACCGTTCTCGAACAAGCTGGAGCAGGCGGGCGTCACCGTCTGGAAGCAGAACAAAAGCGAGGGGGCGTCGTTCTATTTTCTCGACCCGGACGGGCACAAGCTGGAGCTGCACGTGGGCAGCCTCGCCGCGCGGCTGGCGGCGTGTCGCGAGAAGCCCTATGCGGGCATGGTGTTTACCTCAGACGAGGCTTGAGGCGCGCACCTTCAGCCTGCCCGCCAGCGTCACGTGCGTGGCGGCATCTTCCTGATTGCACAGGTACTCCACCGCCAGCCGTCCCAGCTCGCTGTAGGGCAGCTGGATACTGGTCAGCGGCGGGGGGGGGGGCCCCGGGGACTTCTGGTTGTCGTGGGCCGCCCGCAGGCAGGCCTGCGGGGGGGCCACGCCGCTGACCGCCACCCGCCGCTAGCCGCCCAACCCCAGCCAGTAACCGGCGCGGCAGACGACGCGCGCGCGAGCGTCCACTCGTACCAGCG
>OBLF01002014.1_pt1 | contig 14806 bp, 27 predicted proteins | sample 1519231 | NCBI WGS metagenome assembly OBLF01 (sample SAMEA2602895, study PRJEB22501) | metagenome | reverse complement strand
CAGCACGCGGCGAAGAACGGCACATTATGCGTGATTGCGTCATTGATGAACCAGAGCGCCTTCTTGAGGTCTTCGACACCGTTCTTGTGCTGCCAGCGGAAGCAATACTGCACGGCTTGGCCCCAATCGCTTGAGAGCAGTCGGCTGAGTTCGATGCACTCGAACGGGCCATCCTTGTAATGTGATGGATTGATATTGTCAGTCATTTGATTGTTCCTTTGTCGATGAATATTTGCCGTCTGCGGTGAGATACACGAGTCCATGCCAAGTCCGTACCGGCACTTCCAACTGGTCTTGAAACGATTTCACACACCATCCGTTCTCATAAGCGATAGTCGGATGCATGTGAACGAAACCATGACAGCCCGTCGTACCCGAACCGCAAAGCAGAATCAGATTCTGCACTTGATGCTTCTCCACCCTCGTGCATTGGCTACGGAGTTTCCGATGATGCCGGGAACCACCAACCGCATACAAGCTTCGGCCACAACGCACGCAACGTCTCCCATCACGATCATCAACCATGCGGCACGTCTCCTTGGATGGATTGTCACTGCTCACTGGGGTTCTCCTGGAACAATCCCTTGTTGTCTTCAACCAATTGGATGCCCTCACCTATCCATCTCATGACAGGAACCGCCATCGAATTACCGAGCGCCTTGTAGCGTGGACTATCCGGCGCGTGCTTCTTCCCCTTCCACGGAATATCCGTCCATCCGTCCGGGAAACCTTGAAGCCTTTCGCATTCCAACGGCGTCAACCTGCGAACCGTCAAACCATTCATCGAATCCTCCGTATGTAGAAACTGGTCGTTGCGTGTGCTGAGCGTGGCGGAAAGCTCTTCCTGTCCCAGAAATCCCTTACCCCCCCCCGTTCCTCCACCGCATATCTTGAAGGTAAGGGCCATTAGTCTCTCCCATCGGCTGTCGGATAGATGAATGGGGCGTCTTTCCCTGCATGTGCCATCAGCGTCGGCGCAAGATTAAAGCACCGTGCCGCGTTCGCCTGACTGTCCGCACTGCACATCACTTCTCTCTCTCTCTCGATTTCAACCACCGCATGTCTGTCAGTGGAAGTCAATGTGAAAGCGCCGTTTTCGTCCGGGTCGGCAACACCAAGCTGATTCCCGCCGTTCATTGCTCCGCGACCGATGATGTTTCCTGCCACCTCGTAGACGGCTGGATTATGGTCAGTGCTCAATGTCGGATTGAACGCTTTCACAAGTGGAACGTTGTTTCCACCGGTTCCCATGTGGCTGGTGAGAGTGTTCGACACTTCTGGATGGTTCGACACTTTGAAACGGCCATCCTGCTGGTGGAAGTCCAGCATGACCGCCTGCTGGTTCTGTCCGCCATGCTCACGCGCCTGCAACGTCGGCATCACGCCGTCAGCCGCATACACGCGGCGAGCCTGGCTCTCGCCGGGTGTCAGGCATTCTCCAACGTGTGAATCTGCGTTTCCAATGATGTTCGCAGTTCCACCGGCAAGGGTTTCCCTCTTCTCTCGGCTCGACGCAGAATCCCAGCACAGGCTTTCGCGCTCAAAAAGAACCGGGGCGGCACGTCGCCAGTCTCTAGTGTTGACGACAAGGAACACACGCTCGCGTCGTTGGGCCACACCGAAGAACTGAGCGTCCAGCACTCGCCATGCACCCCCCCATCAGGCCAGAGTTCGGCCACGGCTTCAAGGAGCGACTGGAAAGCCCGTCCGCGTTCAGCCGACAGTACTCCGGGCACGTTCTCCCATACGATCCATTCCGGATCAATTTCTGCGCAAGCTCGGAGATATTCGAGCATGAGCTGGCCGCGTGGATCGTCCAGAGCCTTCCTGAGTCCGGCGATGCTGAATGCCTGGCAGGGGCTTCCTCCCACAACGACATCTGCTGCATGGTGGTATTCCTTCCAATTAACTTTCGTCATGTCCCCTAAGTCTGGGACGTTCGGATAGTGGTGTTTGAGTACTGCTTTGGGGAATAGTTCGATTTCGGCGTATGCGACTGGCTCCCATCCGAGTGTTTGCCATGCGACAGTTGCTGCTTCAATGCCGCTGAACAGGCTGATGTATTTCACTAGGGTTCTTCCTTCTGGTTTAGCTCATTGGCTTTTTTGACGGCTGACGCCATGTCGGTCACGTCATCCTGCGATTGGAGGTGCAAGGCTTTCAACGTGTGTTCGCAAGCCCAAGTGTGGACGTGTGGCTTCGACGGTGGGATACCACCCATTTGCGCCCGGTTCTCACACCAGCCACGCCATAGGCGTATCCAATCCCCCACGGTGCTGATTCTGGCATAGTGGCGGACGGAGAAAGCGTTCCAAGCATCCTGTAAATCCAAGTTCGGGTAAGCGGTTCGCATCATGCTGTCCGCCGCCGTCAACTCCGTGGAGTCTTGGAACATGGCAAGTGTCATTTCTTTGGAAGAAGAATAATATTCTTCTTCTTTCTTATCGGGTACGGGTACGGGTACGGGGCATGCGTTTGCCATCGGTTTGCCATCGTCTTGCCATGCGTTTGCCATTGGTTTGCCATGGCATTTGCCATCGGTTTGCCATGCGTTTGCCATAGCATTTGCCATCGGTTTGCCATTTTTGCCATTCTCGGGCTTCTTCCAACGACGGCTCGCACCCTTCTTGCCAGCTTCACTCCGCTTCCTGCGCTTGGCATCCACTTCGTCACCGTCCGGCTGATAGTCAGCCCAATCATGGAACACGTATTCGTCCTTGTCGGCGTCATACTCCCACAAGCCCGCATCGCAGAGTTCCTGAACCGAATCATCGGAGCAACGGAACATGGGAATCATGTTCGCTGGGACACGTCCTTTTGTCAGCTGTTGCGCGGCCCACGTGCCTGAACGAAGCCATAATGCGGTGGCGTCATTGGACAGCATCGCCGTCTTCGGATTCATGCAGAACCCATCATCGACCTTGAACCACATCGCCCGTTAATCCTCTCCTCTTGTGATTCCGTTGTATGCCATCCAGATGGCCTCCTGCCGTGGCGTGGTGCAGGGCAGATCGGTGTAGTTGGTGTTCGCCCAGCCGCTTCCCACGTGTGGTTTCGCCATCGCGTCCAGGGCTTCAGCGATTTCAACCAAGTCCGGTGGCGGGTCAAGTTTCATCACAGTTCCTTTCGCAAATGATTTCCAACGTCGGCTTGTACGGGTATGTGGACTGGTCGGCGTAGTAGGCGTCCCAGTAAGCTCCGTAGTGTGGATTGTCGGCGGTGCTTTGAGACCGGAATGCTTTCCTGTCCTGGAGGAGTTGGACGATATGGCGTCCCTTGTCGGTCAGTCTGAGCGCATTGTCGGATACCAAGCCGCGCCGTCTGAGCGCCTGAATCCACAGCCACGGTTTCTGACCTGCGTGGGGTTCCGGCATTCGACCGGTACGCCATATGCTGACAAGCGCCTCATGCTGTTGGCTGCTCAAATGGATGCCGTTGACGCTGACTGCTGGAAAAATCATCGTCCACCTCCGAGCGGCAACCCACTGTTCAACATGCCCGCCAATTCACCCAACGTGAATCGGATGAACATTCGAGTGCCCGAGTCAACGCATTCCATAGACGGTTTGGCCGGTAGCAGAGTCTCGAACTTGTCCCACACGCTCAGACTCGTGTAAGCGGGTTGAGACGCGATCCACTCACGCTCGTCCATCACGTCAGCATCGAACATGCCATCGGCTTGTATGACGAACGGATATTCAGAATCAATGTCACCAGCCAACAGTTCAGCCTTATCGAAGCATTTCACCATCGGCACGTTCGGATTGGCGAACGTCGAAACACTGATCGGCCGCCCCTTGTAGTACAAGTTCTCAACATGGTCGAGACGCTTATCGTCCAACGCCCAAGCCAAGTAATCCCAGACACGCAGTTGGAACAGCATCTCACCGGTATTCAGGCTGGTTTCCGACATCGCTTATCATCTCCTTCGTGTTTCTGACGAGACTTTCCAACCCGCCGTGAATGTCATGCAAGGGTTCTATATGGATTTCCGTATGCGGCTCATAAGGATTGCCGCCGTATGTCAACGGCATTCCCTGCCGACGTTTGACAAGCCGTTTCGCCCGTTGTCCCCATGCCATACGGTCGGGTTCCAGCATGGCGCACAACGTGAGTTTCACCTGCTGGTCATCCACGTAGGCCAAACCGTTCAACGCGTCCTTGACGAGCTTTTCCAGATTGTCCAAATCCGGTTTCCCATGACGCCCCTTATAAAACATGAGAATCATCATCACGTCCCCGTCCAATGGTTCGGCATGAGGGTAGAACATGTGGAATTGGTTCCGCACCAGTTCCTCAGCATCCCTCGTATGCTGGGGGGTCACAGCCCGATACCCGTAGAATCGTGGACGGCCCTTCGCGACGGGTTCGCCTGGAATGTCGAAATCATAGGTCATAAATCCCATATGCTCGCGTCTCCAATATCATCCCAATAGTCTTCGGCTTCCGACTCGCATTCAGGACAAGTGGGGCCGTAATATTCGACCCCATGCTTGTCGCACCATGCGGGTTCGGTAATCCCAGAGAGCGGAACCATCAGAACAGTGTCGCCTCTCCAAGCTTCTCTTCAAGATCGCGCATCAGATTCACCGACGCATCCCAATAGGAAGGCTTCAATTCAATGCTCATGCCCTTGCGGCCAAGTTTGATTGCCTCGTACACGGTCGAGCCGATGCCACCAAACGGGTCGAACACAAGCTCGCCCTTATTGCTCCACAAGCGGATGCACCGTTCGATGAAATCCAATTGCAGCGGGCAGATGTGGCGTTCGTCGGTGTTCTCTCGCCCAAGACGCTCGTTAAGCGTGTTGGTCTCTCGAATGTTCCACCAGACCGGCTGCGCCCAATCAATCCATTCCTCGTTGCTCACATCGTTCTTGATCGGCACCTGATTCTCGCCCGGCTTGCGGAACATCAGCAGATAGTCAGCCAACGCGGGACGGCTCATGCTGGAATCCTTGTTCTTCGTCACGAACATGAGAGCCTGAGCCTTCGTGCGGATGGCCTGAGCCTGTGGATTCTTGTTCACGGTGACTTCACCGTGGAAAATCCAACCGTTCTCCACATAGGCTCGAATCACATCACCGCGGAAGTCGGTCAATCCAACCACGCCGTCAGCGGTCTTCGTGGTCACGACCTGCTGCACATGCACGCAAGCGATACGGCCCGGTTTCGTGACCCTCAACAGTTCGCGGATGATGTACCCGTAGTTCTCGATGAACTCTTCACGGGAACTGTTGTTGCCCAAGTCGCGGGTTGAATCGGAGTACACGTACATGCTTGCGAACGGCGGGCTGCTCACACTCAGATCAACACTGTTGTCAGCCATTTCGACCATGCGTTCGCATGAGTCGCCAAGCCATAGCGTCCAATCCTTACCTTTGGCTTCATCGGTCATATACATTTCCTCAACCATCATGCGGCCTTTCCGAAAGAGTTTGATTCATTCATCGTCTTTACCAGTTCGTCACTCAAATGAGTGGCCTGCTGTTCCTTGCGGGTGATGTTCTCCGCAATCTCGCGTTCCAAATCGGAAACCACCACATGCACGTCAACCACGCGCTTCTGTCCGAACCGATAGCAGCGGCGTATCGACTGGTAGTAGGATTCCCACGAATCGTTCAAACCGCAGAACGCCATGCGAGCGCAGTTCTGCCAGTTCAAACCGAACGATGCCATGGAACCCTTCGTAATCAGCACCGGAATGTTCCCATCAGCGAAGTCAAGGAACGCCTTGGCCTTGTCTTCCGGCGACATGGAGCCTTTCACATTCACACTGCCGGGGATAAGCCTGTTCAGCATGTCCGCCTCGTCGTTCAATCCAGCCCAGATAATCCACTGTTCGCCCGGTTCGCTGTTGACAAGATCGACGCAACGGTTCACACGGTCAACAAGCGTTTCCTTACGGACTCTCGCACGCCCGCCGACGCCACCAAGGTCAGCTGCGAACAATTGGCCTTCCGGGATGCTGCCGTGATAGGCGACAACATCAACGGTCTGATTCAATCCGGGCAACTCATATCCCGCATCATCACCGCCAATATCGGACGGCTTGCGCAATGCGATGGCCCATTGCGACATCCACCGCATCATCGGCTTAACCGCGTGACCTTTCAAACGCCAAATATTCCCGTCATGCACGAAATACGTGGCAAGCATCTTCACACGGGTGGCGTATCCAAGGAACTCGGCCTGATTGCATAGTTCCTCCGGGTCGTTCGGTGCCGGTGTGGCGGTACAGGCGAGACGGTATTTCGTATCCCTGAACGTGTCGATCAGCATTTTGCGGGTCTTGCCGTCCGACTGTTTCAGAATCGAAGCCTCGTCCAATACGACCGCATTGAATTTGGACACGTCGAGTTTTGGCACACGCTCATAGTTCGTGATGTTGAATCCGTCAGAGACTTCCGACTGGTCATGCACATAACGCACTTCCATGCCGATTGCGGCGCCTTCGCGGATGGTTTGCTGGCATACGGCCAACGGCGCTAGAATAAGCCCCGTCCCATGTCCGGCGCAGACTTGCCGTAACCATTCGAGTTGCATTCTGGTCTTACCAAGACCCGTATCGGCCCATATGGCTGCACGTCCTACTTTGCAAGCCCATGTGACGATACGCTTCTGCCAGTCGAACAGGGATGGGTGGAGCTGCTGCGAGCTAACGGTGATGCCAGTCTCCTGCTCGCGCAGCTCCTTTCTTTTCAGAAACTCCCTGTATGGAATGATGTTTGCCATGTTGGTTCCTTTTAGTCTGGATTAGAACTCGTCCGTGTTGCCGCCGAAACTGCCGAAGTCGGAAGGCTGATTATTGTTCGACGCCCAAGGGTCTCCACCCAACTGTTGAGACTGTGCGGGCTGCTGACCGGTGTTCGATGGGTTCACGCCATACTGCGGCTGCTGGTTCCCCGCGAAACCGCCCTGCTGCTGTCCGCCCGCGAAACCGCTGCCGCCGCCCTGATAGCCGCCGCCATTGCCGTGCTGCACGCGATGCACCTGAGCCGTCGCATAACGCAAGGAAGGGCCGATCTCATCCACCTGCAATTCGATGACCGTGCGGTTGGAACCGTCCTGCGCCTGATAGGAACGCTGCTGCAAACGACCCTGCGCTATGACCCTCATGCCCTTGTGCAGACTCTGCGCGCAATGTTCGGCCATGTCACGCCACGCGGAGCAGCGCAGGAACAGGGCCTGACCGTCTTCGAACTGGTTCGAGTTACGGTTCCAGGTGCGCGGAGTGGAGGCGATCGTAAAGCTGGCGACGGCGGCGCCGCTGCCAATGGTACGAATTTCCGGCTCGTCGGTCAGATTGCCAATGATCGTGATAACGGTTTCTCCAGCCATTATGCGGCCTCCTTGACTTCTTCATTCTTTTTGAAACTGTTGATGAACAATTGGGCTTGCCAGTCGGTCAATCTTGCGTAATTCACAGGCATTTTGATACGATTGCCGATGGCTTCGGACTCACGTCCGGCTGGAACATTCCCCTGAGCAAGCAAGGCGGCAACCTGCTTGCGTAGTTCCTCATTCATCGGATTGCCACGCTGATAGCCAGCCAACTGGCCGTCATCATCACTGGTAGCAAGACAGAACAGGGTGAGCAGACTGTACCTTCTCGCATAAGTTTCCGCACTCCCATACCGTTGCATGAACGGCTGTTCACGTTTCCCGGCGGAATCACCGACGATGATCGGGACGGGAGCTTCAAACACGCTCCAAGACTTGCTGTCCTCCTGCCAGTAGCGGGATACGACGAATCCATACCCGTTGGGATATTGGGGCAGATTATCGTATCGGATGCTCTGCTGCACCTTGACCTTCAACGTTTCGGTCACATAGTTGACCACGCTGCCCAAGTCGGCATAATCATAACCGTAGGCTTTACGGTTCTTCGCTATCACATTTCCCATTGGTCATCATCTCCAATCAGATGGTTCATCTGCCAGTCAGTGAACCTGATAGGCATAGGCGTCTTCGATAATCCTTGGTTGAGCATGTCTTCCAACGGAATATGGTTCTTCCGGTAGAAGCTGAGCCTGTCCAACGCTTCACGAATCTGCTTCACCGCGACAAGTGAGATTTCAGGATCGTTTTCGGATAGTTCCCAAATCATCCAGTCGTATGGTTCCTGCTTCTCCTGCACGACGAATCTGAATCCCATCGCACCCTGGTATCCGGTTACGAGCCGATACAGCATCATGTAGAAGGCGGCTTGAATGTGGTATCCGAACTTGTATGCCGAACCAGTGAAGTCCTGCACGTCATGGCCGGTGGTCTTGTAGTCGTACAGCCACATGACGCCGTCCATGTCGGGATGGTCGGGCAGCCAGTCGGCCTTGCCTTTCAACTGCAATCCAGTGGTCGGGTCAATGGCGAACAAGGCGATTTCCGGTTTGCCTTCCACGAGACTGTTCATGTCCGGCGCGTAATCCACCATGTTTTGAAGCTTCTCATAGTCGGAACCGGAAAGGATTACCAGATCGTCCGATTTGGCTTGTTCGGCTTGTGCTTTACCGGCTTTGGTGCGCCCGTCGAGTTTCCTTTCGACCTTCGGGCCACTACCGAGAATGAGACTGTGCGCGGCCTTGCCGAACGCCAACGTACTGTTGTCGAGAGGGTTCAGCTTGTGCCATGCGTACGCTCTTGGAGACTCCATGAACTTCTTCAAACCAGTCTGGTCGATTGCCGGATGTGCGAAATACTCCTTGTCCGGCATGTCCACCATGCTGGGAAATTTCACTTCCGTCATGCTTCCGCCACACTCCGTTCCATAATGTGGGCATTATTCCGGTAACGCCACTTCCTGTAGCCCTGTTCGACAAGCGGGAACAACGAGCGGGCGTAAATGACGGCACCATTGCTGTTCTTTTCCAACAAGTCTCCCTTACCGGCATTCAGAATCGTGTTCTTCACGACTTGGCCCAGTCCGGTGAGGTTACGCTTGGCGTCTTCTGGATGCTGTTGGGTCATGTATTCCCTGAGCGTGATACGGTAATCCGGTTCGATTGGATGCCAGTCCGACACGTCCAATGGTTCCGGAATGGTGTTTTCCACCATCCGGTAGGTTCGTCCGAACAAGCTGATCTCGTCCGGTACTTTCGTGTAGGTCTCACCGTTCACGTTGATGGTGTCCATGAGAGTTTTCCTTTCTGTGATTGCGTGCTGGTGGATGGAGTCGAACCATCTGACCGCCGATGGATCGAACGACTGAGATAGCAGCGGTCGCGTTCCCTGCACCAGCAGTGGTTGACGGGAGAGAGTGTGTATGTAAGCGCCTAGAGAAATCGACTTTGGAATATGATTTTTTAGGCTCCCCCGTCAACCGTGTTTTCAATTATGTCGGGCCGTCTCTCGACGGCTTCGGACGTGGGCGGGAGTCGAACCCGCGACCCGTAGGGGAAGAAGAACCAGAGACCCCGAGTCATCCAATCCACGTCAAATCCCCAGTCCGGCAATCGCACTAACCGGTGGGGACAGTGGCCGCAACAGGAGTCGAACCTGTTAGGATTCACGCCAATGAATGATGCAAAACCGTTGGAACCCGACCTGAACGGGTTCACGGCCAACATCACGGCAACAGGAAATGTCAAAACCTGAATGCGAGATGGATAAGGTGATTCATGAGTTGTCAAACTTAAGGAGTCCGGCATGAATCCCACAACCATGTGCGGCCAATGCGCCTACGTGATTTGCTGCGCGGTATTGAGTTCGTAGGCGCGTGGATAATATCGATATTCAGTTATGGTCCCCACTGGCCGACGAATGAGTGAACGTAGGTGTCCTGCGGAACAACCCGATTTTTGGTTGTTTGTTGGGACTGCCGGCCAGTGGGAAGTCTTTTAGTCGCGTGGCGCGAATCTGACGATCAGCCACAATGCGGTGGCGATGTACACGCCTTCCACCATGAGCGCGGCGTTCATGCTGCCGCCATGCCATGTGAGCATGATGGTCAGGCTGGAGATGAGGCCGATGCTGACGATGGCGAAGAGGATGCGGCGGCGCGTGTAGTTCGGCTTCCGCCGCTTCTTCATTGCTTGCATGTCTTCAAGCCAGTAATCATGGTCAGTCATCGTCGCTCCCCAGTGTTCACTCGCTTGAGTGGGAAGGCTTCAGGCGGGAGCGTTTCGCAGACAGTCGGCCACTTCGCATAATTGCTCCCGTTCTTCCAGAAGACATGAGCCGAACTGTCATCATACGTGCGCGCCGACCAGTCATAATCGCAGTCCTTAAACAGGAGCCGACCATCATTCGCGGTGACATAGAAGCCCCGCTCCTTCGGCTCTTCGGGCAGTGGTTTTCCCTCCGCTCCGACAAGCCGTGCAATCTTTGCAACCAGACTGCGTACGGTATTCCAATCATCTCCGTCGCTTGCGGTCTTCAACTTATCGAAAAGCCGGTCAAGCTTCACCAAAACACTGTCATTCATTCCAATCAAATCCTTTCGTCGGTTCCAAGCCGGTCGGCCTGAAACAATGTCTTCCATGCGTCAGAAACGTTTCCGCAAGCCCACAGGAAACAAGCTTGCGCAACTTCCTGTAGACAACGCTCTGAGCCAATTGCAGGTCTTCCGCGATCTTGTACGAACTGGTACTGAAACCGGTCTCATACTTCATGCGAAGCGACTCGTACACTCGCTGCAATACCGGCTTATCCCGCTGATAGTCACGTTTGGTCTTATGTCTGACCCGTTCAATCCAACCCGCGTTGGCGGCGAGCATGGCATCCAAGTCGATGCCCGTCTGGACGCTCCACGCGACATCAGGCTGAGCGCCGGTCATTCCGAAACCTCCCGTGAACTCTCGCACACCTGGTCGTAACGGTCGAGAAGCTTCGACTTCTTGTACGTGACGGTCTTGCCGCCCTGATAGTCGGCGCACACCCTGTACAGTTTGTCGAACTTGTCCGCTCCAAGCTTGAGATACCTGGCAGCTTCCTGCCTGTCGAAAATCTCCTCTTCGACAACAACCTTCCTGTCTGTCAAAACCTGCTCCTATCTTGATTGGCCGTGAACGTCAGCGGCCCATTGGATGAACGCGCCTAGTTTCGATTCGGGAACCTCATACAACGTGCTCGTCTTGAGTCCATCTTTTTCGACGATTGACCCGCCTTTCCGATCGTTGATACGGAAGACGCAGTGCCCACCCTCGTCAAGAACGAACTCATGCGGCGGCGCCGGAGGATTCAACAACGTCATGCCGCCACCTCCGCGTCAAGCACTCGCTCGAAACTTTGTTCGGACAACCGCTGGTGGATAAGCGCCAATCCCTTGCGTGTCAGCTTCGGGGTTGGCGGATAGGCGAATGGCGTGCCATCCTTGTGGATTCCGTGGGAACGGGAGGACACCATGACCATATGGCCTTGCCTCACGCGACTTGACGCCGCGCACCATGACTGGTTGGACTGCCGGTAAATCCAACCGTTATCCACGAGCCATTGGCGCAGCTCATGCTCACCGATCTGAATGTTGGAATCGTTGCTTAGGAGTTTCGCCGCGTCACGGACAAGCAGAGCATCGGGAACGTTGGTGAAGTCATCCAACGCCTTGGCCTTCGGCTCAAGCTCCTTGACCTTCTCCTGTTCCTCTTTCAACTTGGTTGCGAGTTGGATTAGGAAGTCGGGGCTGGTGAGCGCCTTATCCAAAGTCTGCTGAGTCATGTAAGCGCCATGCTTGCGGATGGACGGCAACACCTCGTGAGTGACCCAACGCTGAAATTCCTTGGCTTCTGGCTTGCGGCTACGCATAATCAGCTTGTACAAGCCCGGCTCACTGATGAAGACCGGCGCTTTACCTCCGTTTTGAGCAATGTCCGTATTGCGGATATTGGTGATTTCGTCTTCATCGAGGTATTCGCGCAGGTGGTTAGTGCCTGTCCCAAGGATGTTGCACACATCCTGACCTGAGAACCAAGACTCTCCAGATTCGTCATTCAATGCGCGGAATGCTGAACCGTTGAAAGTAAACTGTTGTACCTCGGCACTCATTGCTCATGCTCCGCTTCATTGGACTCGCCGTTCATGGTGGTGTTCAGTGAATCCTCGAACTTAGCTAAGTCGATAAGCTCCCATACTGATTTGAGTTCCAGTGCGGATGCGACTTTGCCTAGCTGCTCGATCTTCCACAGGGCATCGTTGCTTTTAAGCATGTAATAGTACTGGCGTGAAATTCCGAGCCGCTTGGAAAGCTCCGTCGCTGTGATTCCCAGCCGGTTGCGCTGGGATTCAATCGCCTTCGAGATTGATTCCTGAAACGTCATGCTCGTTGCTCCTTTCCTATTCAGCCTCGTTGTTTAACTCTATTGAGCTAACTTCTGAGACTAAGAATAATCGTTTTTTATTGTTTGTCAACTCAATAGAGCTATTTACAGATTTGTCGGCGTGTCGTACCGCTCTAGTTCATAACATTACATATGTCAACAAATAAACTCAATAGAGTTAGGAGGTGAAACAAAAGTGGTGCGCAATACCGAACTCAAGGAAACCAGTGCCGCAACAAAGCTAATAGCCGAGACGGTCGCTTCGATGATCAACAAGGCCGGATGGTCGCAGGCCAGAACCGGACGAATCATCGACAAGAGCCAGTCCTATGCTTCTCTACGAATCAAAGGTCTAGCCTCTTGGACTACGGATGATTTGGACAATCTAGCCAAGGCTCTGGGATACGGAAACGCATTCGGACTACTTGATGCAGTTCGTGGCATAAAGGATAAGAAGGAGTAGACTAGACCATAACACCTCCTTGTAGGTGTTCTTCGAGGGTCACGCATTCATCTGGCAGGACGGGGCGTGGCCCTCCTTTTTATATCCTTAATCGAACATGTGTTCGTCTTTCACTTGCATGATATATCCATTCGAACGCATGTTTCAATCCGACACGCGGTTTTGATACGTGCTGTCTCAAAAGCGAGGGTATTTACGGGGATACCCCGTATGAGAAACGCTTAATGCGTGTTTACGGCCTGTTTGGGTGGATAATCCTTGTTGAGACATATTGCAGGAGAGCAAGGAGGACATCATGGTTCCTATATTCGTTATCGCCGGTATCGCCATCGGTATGGCCGCGTTCGTTCTGCTGATCCAGATGGCCGTGCGGAACGGCATTCGCATGTCCGGGTTGATTGACTGGCGTACCCAATACGAGTTGGAACGCATCGACGATGCGGACGGCGGCAAGCCGACGTTGCACGAATTGTATGAGATCGCGGCCAAGACCGATTCCGCACCAGATGCCATCGAGCGGAATGTGAGGGCGAAGGCTCTGGACTATATCGAGTCGCGTAATTCCATCCATGTGCGAAATTGTTGGATTGTGATTGGAGTCGCTGTCGGCGTATGCTTCCTGGCTATGATTATCACTCTCGCCAGCAGTCCTATGTGAACCATGTTTTTCTCGTGCCCGTCTGTTTTGTTGCAGGCGGGTTTTTCATACCCTCTTTCTGACCGTTTGTGCTTTTTAATTGGCAAAATCATGACAAACGCACAATGTAAGAAGAATGTATAACCATGTACATACTTATATACATGTAACTGGAGCTACACCGACAAACTATCAGTATCTACTACCCGACAGTAGTTGTAATTATATCCATGTGTAGAGTTAGAGTTATAGGCGAAAGTAGCAAAAAGCCCTTGCCGCTCTCGAACAGCGACAAGGGCAATCGGAAAACCAGTTTGCATAGATTCTCCGTGCATCAGCATAGCGCTAGGCATGGAGGGAAAGACACGTGGAAAATATGGACTACAAGAACATGCAAGCCGTATACGACGTAAACCGTGCCGGACGCATGGCGATTCGACGTGGCGATAACATGACCCTCAACAAGAACGCCGAACTCGTCCTCATGTTCATGGCTTCGCAAACATACGATTGGGATAGCGAGAACAATTGTCCTCCAAAGAAACTCATGGATAAGAAAGTGCCATGCCGCTACTACACGCTTGGATGGCGTGCTATCTCAGACTCGCTTGGAATGGTGATGCTCACTCCCGAACAGGCGATGGGCGGTAATGCGGAAGCGAAGATGAAGACCCGTGAGAACAGTATCCAGAAAAGCATCAGTGACGCTTGGGTGTTCCTGCGTGATCGCGGCATCATTAAGACCATCGAACCTGCTTCGCTTGGTAAGAACGCTGGGTTTCTACTCCTACTGGGCGACGATGCGGAGAATGCCGCAGTGGAACGATGGGCCAGGGAGTGCCTTGGCGTCTGATTCGGCCATGATGACGGTTGTGCCATTCGACCTTTTTTGACCGTTTTATGACCGCGTTTTCGACCACGATGGTCGAATGTCCTCGTGTTCGGTCAACATGATGACGCAATCCAAATAAAGAAGATTATTAGGGTTGTACCTGCTTGATTGGGTTTTCCTGAGATTGCTGATTGCGGTTATGTCTATGAAGGCCGCCACATGGTTCCCTATGCCGTGTGGCGGCCTTCGTGGTTCCGGACGGCTCATGCATCGTGTTCTCTCCCTATTTTGGAGAGAACGGCATGGGCGTGTCGGATTTGGATGGTTCCGCATGATACCGGCTGTTATGCCCTGTGAGACGTTTGGATGGCGTTCTCTCAGGGTTTCATGAACCTTCCCACCTGACGTGCGAATTTGCTGTTACGGCGTGTCGCAACCCTTTTTCGTGTGTTTTTTGGGCTGGTTTTTCGAGTTTGTCTGAGAATCGGAGAGAATGACCATTTCGGACGCTTCCGCAACCGTTCCCGCAACTGCGGCTGAACCCTACTCGCGTAAGGGTTTCCGCCTTGGCTCCTGCGACTGGGCTTGAACCAGTGACCGTCCGATTAACAGTCGGATGCTCTG
>OBLF01001993.1_pt1 | contig 14942 bp, 12 predicted proteins | sample 1519231 | NCBI WGS metagenome assembly OBLF01 (sample SAMEA2602895, study PRJEB22501) | metagenome | reverse complement strand
GCGATAGTCTGATTCAGGTAAAAAACCTCAAGAAACATTATCACAGAGGCGCGATCAAAGCTCTGGATGGTGTGACAGCTGATATTAACAAAGGTGATGTTATGGTAGTGATCGGACCGTCCGGATCCGGTAAATCTACTTTTCTCCGAAGTCTGAACCTCCTTGAAGAGCCGACAGACGGTGAGATCATTTTTAATGGTGTAGATATCACAAAGAAAAAATATGTCGATGCTTCCGGAAAGAAAGTAAAATTGGACATCGACAGCCTCCGACAGAAAATGGGCATGGTTTTTCAGCATTTTAACCTGTTCCCACATATGACGATCCTGGATAATATGACACTTGCACCGATGAAAGTAAAGGGTGTTTCAAAAGAAGAAGCGGAGAAAAAAGCACTGGAGCTTCTGGACCGTGTCGGTCTTGCTGACCGTGCAAATGCATATCCGATCCAGCTTTCCGGTGGTCAGAAGCAGCGTGTGGCAATCGTAAGGGCCCTTGCGATGGAGCCTGACGTTATGCTGTTTGACGAACCGACTTCTGCTCTTGATCCGGAGATGGTCGGTGAAGTTCTGGATGTTATGAAAGAGCTTGCAAAAGAAGGCATGACCATGGTGGTCGTAACACATGAGATGGGATTTGCACGTGAGGTAGGAAATCGTGTGCTCTTTATGGCAGACGGTAAACTTCTTGTAGATGGAACACCGGAGGAAATTTTCGAAAATCCGACGAATCCGCGTCTGCAGGAATTTTTATCCAAGGTGCTGTAAAATAAAAAAGGTGACCGGAAAATCCTGGTTGCCTTTTTGAGTTTATACAACAGGAAGTCAGAAAGTATGAAACGGACTTATCCGATTGCTTTTTAATTTGCAGAAAGAAGGTACGATACTATGACAGCAGAAAAACAGTCTGCATTGCAGACAATTGAGGAAAAACGCGACCTGATTACAGGAATCGCTGATAAAATCTGGGAATTTGCAGAGCTTTCCCTGCAGGAGTTCAAATCCGCAGCCGCTTACTGTGAAGCACTGGAAAAAGAGGGCTTTGAGGTGGAACGTGGAACCTGTAATATCGAGACTGCATTTGCGGCATCCTACGGACATGGACGTCCGTATATCGGCATTTTGGCAGAGTATGATGCACTTTCCGGACTTTCACAGGAAGCAGGGTTGCTTGAGCGTAAAGAGATCCAGGAAGGCGGAAATGGTCACGGATGCGGACATAATCTTCTGGGCGCCGGTGCGTTTGCGGCGGCACTTGGTGTCAAAGCATATCTGGAAAAAAATGAGATGGAAGGAACCGTGATTCTTTATGGATGCCCGGGTGAAGAGGGTGGCGCGGCAAAAGCATTTATGGCGCGTGACGGTCTCTGGAAAAAGCTGGATGCAGCACTTACCTGGCATCCGGAAGATGTCAATGAGGTAGCAACCGGTTCTTCAAACTCCTGCATTCAGACGCAGTACAAGTTTACAGGAACGGCTTCTCACGCAGCAGGAGCGCCTGAGATGGGCAGGAGCGCCCTTGATGCAGTGGAGCTTATGAATATCGGGGTACAGTTTCTGAGAGAGCATATGAGCAGTAAGGCGCGCATCCATTATGCAATCACAGATGCCGGCGGATGCAGTCCGAATGTTGTACAGCCAAAGGCGAGCGTTTTATATATGGTGCGTTCCAATCATGTGGCAGAAGCTGTGGAGCTTCAGAAACGTGTGGACAAGATTGCCAAAGGTGCGGCTCTTATGACGGAGACAACTTTTGAGAAAAAATTTATTGACGGTCTGGCAGACACGGTAAGTAACTTTGCGCTGGAGCGTGTTCTTTATAAAAACTTTGAGGAGCTTGGTGTTCCGCAGTATACCGAAGAAGAAAATAAATATGCGGATGCGCTGGCAGCAACTTATGACCACAGCGCAATTCCGGGAGTGGCAGCCGAAAACGATGAGGCGGCAAGAGAAGCGGTAGAAAAGATGCAGAGGGAGTATGGTCATGCAATGAATGCATTCCTTACACCACTCTATCAGAAGGATGCGTTCAATGCCGGTTCTACTGATGTAGGTGATGTAAGCTGGCTGACACCGACGGCACAGATCCATGTGGCAGCATGGCCAAATGGATGCCCGGGACATAGCTGGCAGAATGTTTCCTGTGACTGCACCGAGATTGGACACAAAGCAGTAATCCATGCGGGTAAGGTGATCGCAGCGACTGCAATCGATCTGTTTGAAGATCACAGCCTTCTGGATGAAGCAAGAGCAGAGTTTGAAAAACGTACAAAATCCGGATTCGTATGCCCGATTCCGGCAGATGCCGTACCGGTAATTCCGGATTAAATCTGGATACAAAAAGGCCGATTTCCTGATGTATATGAATACACGGGAAACCGGCTTCTTTTATTATTCGGATGTTTCCTGCTTTTCGTGCAGGGCACTTAATTTTTTCATTTCTTTGTAGCAATATTTGATAATCTCTTTACGGGTGATGATTCCGATAAAAGATCCCTTGTCATCGATAACAGGAACATAGTTCTGATTGATGGCACGATCCAGCAGGTCTTCCATATCTGCATCGGCGTGTACCGGCTTATAAGTGGCGCGTCTCGGAATCGCCATGATCGAAACATTCTCCATTTCTTTGAGATCAGTGCTGTTGATATTGAGAAGCTTGATTCCCCATAAGAGGTCTCCCTCGGAAATCGTTCCTGTGTACTGTCCCTCTTTATTCAGAATCGGGATACAGGAGAACTTACGGTGTTCCATCTTTTCAACAGTCTGTCGCAGGGTCTCGTCTTCAAATATATAGGCTACGTCGCTTTTGGGTGTCAGAAAAAATAAAATATTCACAGTTGGTACCTCTGTCTTTCTTGTATGTTCACTGATAAATGTTCAGGTCGGTTGCTACTGATATGATAGTATGAAGGTACCTGTCTGTCAATAATTCAAATATTAAAATTTAGTGAAATCTTACTATAGAAGGACTGTTTTAAAGTCGGTCTTATGGCAAATTGTCGACTTATGCCCTGATTACAGCAGATTTACTCCTGCTTCCGCAGCAGTCTTTGTGACTTCTTCCGGCCACAGGGATACATGAACTTCGCCGATGTGTGCTTTACGAAGGAAGAACATACAGATACGGGACTGTCCGATTCCGCCGCCAATAGTGTATGGCAGTTCTTTGTTCATGATTGCTTTCTGGAATGGAAGCTCTCTGCGGTCATCGCAGCCTGCCTCTGTAAGCTGGCGGTCGAGTGCTTCCTCGTCTACACGGATACCCATAGAAGAAAGCTCAAGAGCAATATCCAGTACCGGATAATAAACAAGAATGTCACCGTTCAGTTCCCAGTCGTCATAGTCCGGAGCACGTCCGTCATGACGCTCGCCATTGCTTAAGGTCTTACCTACCTGCATAAGGAAGACTGCACCTTTTTCTTTGACTATCTTGTATTCTCTTTCCTTCGGAGTAAGATCCGGATACATGTCAACCAGTTCCTGTGTGGAAACAAAAGCGATTTCTTTCGGAAGGATCTCTTCAATATAATCATACTGTACAGCCATGTATTTCTCAGTTTTGCGAAGAACACTGTAGATAGAACGTACGGTGTTGATCAGAGTTTCCATGTTGCGTTCTTCTTTAGTAATAATCTTCTCCCAGTCCCACTGGTCAACGTATACAGAGTGGATGTTATCCAGATCTTCGTCACGGCGGATCGCGATCATATCTGTATAAAGTCCTTCACCATGAGCAAAACCATATTTCTTAAGCGCATAACGTTTCCATTTTGCAAGGGAATGTACGATCTCAGCGTTTTCGTCCTGACCTTTGATGTCGAAACTTACCGGGCGCTCCACACCATTCAGATTGTCATTCAGGCCGGATGACGGAGATACAAAAACCGGAGCAGAAACACGGAGAAGATTGAGCTTCTGTGAAAGAGTCTGCTGGAAAAAGTCTTTGACTGTTTTAATTGCAACCTGTGTATCATGCAGATTCAGATCTGAATGATAGCCGGCAGGAATTTTGATTTGTTCCATAATAGCCTCCTCAAATTTAATATAGACATTATAGCAAGAAAAATATGCGATTGCAATTTTAACCTTGTAAGATTTATGGAAAAAGGCTACAATAATACATACAGCGATAAAATGAGGGTGGGGGTGTTGTCTATGAGATGTCCTTTATGTGACGGACCTGTTGTGAATGGAAGATGTAAAGACTGTGGTATGCCGTACCGTAACGATGAGATTTTATATCATTTGAATGAAAGCCGAAGCGATCATTACAAGCATGCGTCTGATAAAGCGCGTAAGATCATGCGCGAACAGCAGAGACCGCAGGACACACCGAAGAGAATGAACGGTGCTGCGAAGAGTGCGGCCGGACGGACAACTGTATCCAGACAGGCGATTCAGGAGCAGCAGAAACAGATCCGTCGGGATGCAATGCAGAAGATGTCTGCGACGCGAAATACTGCCGGAACGACGGAGAGATACACCAGAAAGCCGAAGAAACGTTCGAGATTTGTGTGGGTATGGATACTGTTTATTCTTGTGATGTCACTTGCACCGGCATTTGGCGATTTTAAAGACATGATTCAGAATGTTGTGAGCAGTAAGTCGGACAGTGGGAATACATATACAGATACCGAAGAACTGGATACATATTTTTCTGCCGAGCAGGATGATAATGGATATATGTTTTATTCACTTGCAGCCGGGAATGGTCCGGTAACAGCAGGTGTGCAGATCGAAGCAGGAAGATACGGAATCTACACAATTGATGAGAAAGCTGTGGTTGTAGTTACTTCCAAAGACGGAACGAAAAAAGAGCGTTATCCGCTGAAAACAGGCGATGACACCTTGCTTGTGATGCTGAATGAGGGTGATACGATTGAGGTACAGTCCGAAGATGATCCAAATGCATGCATCTACCTGATGGAATGGGTAAACTGAAATAGTGTTTTAACTGATTCTTTTTTGGTAAGATTTCAGACAATAAAAACTGAAATTCACCCTTTTATTTCACATGATATTGTGCTATACTCTCATATGCAACACAATATATGGGGAGAAAGTAATGGGGAGCAAGAAACCTCATAAAAGCATCAAACAGGAGAGACAAGGTATGATTTATGTAATCAAAAAAGATGGAACAAGAGAAGAATTTGATCCACAGAAAATCGTGAAAGCGGTAAATAAGTCAGCTGCACGAATTCTTTATACATTTTCTCAGGAGGAAAAGGATTTTATCTGTCGTTTTGCGCAGGAGCATGCAGATTCCCTCGGCAAAAACGAGATTGAGATCCAGGAAATGCACAATATCGTAGAAGGCGCTCTGGAGCGTGTAAACCCGGCAGTTGCCAAGAGTTATCGTGATTACCGCAATTACAAACTTGATTTCATCCATATGATGGATGATGTATATACCAAGAGTCAGGCAATCCGTTATATCGGTGACAAGAGCAATGCCAATACAGACAGTGCGCTTGTAGCTACAAAGCGAAGCCTGATCTTTAACGAACTGAATAAGGAACTTTACAGAAAATTCTTTATGAACCGCAATGAACTGCAGGCATGTAAGGACGGTTATATTTATATTCATGATCAGTCTGCACGTCTGGATACGATGAACTGTTGTCTGTTTGATGTGGGTGCAGTCCTGCGTGGCGGATTTGAGATGGGAAATGTCTGGTACAACGAACCAAAGACTCTGGATACCGCATTTGATGTTATGGGAGATATCATCTTAAGTACAGCGGCACAGCAGTATGGTGGATTTACTGTACCGGAAGTGGATAAGATCCTCGGACCTTATGCGCAGAAGAGCTATGACAAATATATCAGTGAATTTTTGAAATATGCTGATGAGAGCTGGAGCGGCAGAGAAGAAAAAGCAATCGAGTATGCGCTTGACAAGGTGCGCAGAGACTTTGACCAGGGATGGCAGGGAATTGAGTACAAGCTCAATACCGTAGGTTCTTCCCGTGGAGACTATCCGTTTGTCACAGTGACACTTGGTCTTGGGACCGGTCAGTTCGAGAAGATGTGTAATATTTCTCTTCTTGAAGTGCACAAGGGCGGACAGGGCAAGAAAGGCCACAAGAAACCGGTACTGTTCCCGAAGATTGTTTTCCTCTATGATGAGAACCTTCACGGACCGGGCAAACCGTGTGAAGATATTTTTGAAGCAGGTGTAGACTGTTCTGCAAAGACAATGTATCCGGACTGGCTTTCTCTTACCGGTAAAGGCTATATCGCCAGCATGTACAAGCAGTACGGCAAGGTGATCAGTCCGATGGGATGTCGTGCTTTCTTAAGCCCATGGTATGAGCGGGGCGGCATGTATCCGGCTGATGATCAGGATAAGCCGGTATTTGTCGGACGTTTCAATATTGGTGCAGTCAGCCTTCATCTTCCGATGATCCTTGCAAAAGCAAGAGCGGAGAGCAGAGATTTTTATGAGGTGCTGGATTTCTATTTACAGATGATCCGTAACCTGCATATCCGTACGTATGAATACCTGGGACAGATGCGTGCATCCACGAACCCGCTGGCATACTGTGAGGGCGGTTTCTATGGCGGACATCTGAAACCGAACGAAAAGATCGGTAAACTTCTGAAACCGATGACAGCTTCCTTTGGTATCACCGCACTGAATGAGCTGCAGGAGCTTTACAATGGCAAATCTATCCGTGAGGACGGTCAGTTCGCACTGGAAGTACTGAAATATATCAATGACAAGGTAAACCAGTTCAAGCAGGAGGATGGTTACCTCTATGCAATCTACGGCACACCGGCTGAGAGTCTCTGCGGTCTGCAGGTTGAGCAGTTCCGCAAGATGTACGGAATCGTAGAAGGCGTATCCGACAGACCGTATGTGAGCAACAGTTTCCACTGCCATGTAACAGAGGATGTGACTCCGATCGAGAAGCAGGATCTGGAAGGACGTTTCTGGGAACTCTGTAATGGTGGTAAGATCCAGTATGTACGTTATCCGATCGGTTACAATAAAGAAGCTATCCGGACACTGATCCGCAGAGCAATGGATCTCGGATATTATGAGGGAGTCAACCTTTCTCTGGCATATTGTGACGACTGCGGTCATCAGGAGCTTGAGATGGATGTCTGCCCGGTATGCGGCTCCCGCAACCTGACAAAGATCGATCGTATGAATGGTTATCTTTCCTACAGCCGTGTGCATGGAGATACACGACTGAATGAAGCGAAGATGGCAGAGATCGCCGAAAGAAAATCGATGTAAATATAGAAGTAATGAGAGAATCTGGCAAGAGATGTCGGATTCTCTTTTTTCTTGTTTGTTATTGCGCGGGCTTGCTGAAATTTGTTGAACGATTCTATTTGCAATTCCTGTAAATGCCTGTTAAAGTATGAATAGAATATATAATTCTAAAATTCATTGAGAATTTCTCTCAGATTTCCAAACTGCAGAATCCGGAAAATAATAGATACCTTGACATAAGAATAGAGTTTACAGAAAATGAAGAATCCACTATAATGATTACATAACAGTCAGAACTAATTGTTCACAGATAATCAGAAAGGTGGGATTGTATGGAGGGTTATGATATGCCAACCGATATTCAGTTTAAAGATGAGCTGCGCAAGGAAGAGATTAAACTGGAAGAACAGATTGAGATGCTGAAAAACAAAGAGTATGACAAAATGCTTGCAAAATTTGAACGGGAGTTAAAAAGAGTTCGTGAGAGTTTGCAGGATTAAGGTTTACAGGAAGTTAGTTAAGGTAAAAAACTGACGTACCATTACAGGTGCGTCAGTTTTTGTATACATTATTTTTTCTTAGGTGTTACCGGTGGCAGGTCGCAGTAATATGCGATGCCGAGTGGTGTTACGAGAAGCGGATGAACCGGGCGGTAGACCGGAAGACCAAGTTTCTTTTCGAATACAGTGGTGAATTCGCGAAAGCTTGCGGAACCACCAACGACGTAAACCGCCGGAACCTGATATCCGTGGAGAAATTTCTCTGTGATCGTAGCCATTTTTTCGATTACGGCTTTGATGACCGGGAAGATTTCTTCTTCTTTTTCCGGAGTGGTCTTGAGGACTTCGGCTTCTTCGTATGGGATGCGGTAATGTCCGGCAACGGTCATAGTCATATGGCTGCCGCCTGTGGCTTCGTCGTCTGTGTAAATAACTTTGCCATCTTTGAGGATGCTGATGCCGGTTGTACCGCCACCGACATCGACAACAGCTCCATCGGTGATCTTCAGCACAGCAGCAGCGGCTGTCGGTTCGTCTACAATGTTGGTGACTTCAAACCCGGCACCTTCAAGTACATATCCGATGCTTTTGACGCTGCCTTCGGAAACTCCCGGAGGGATCGCAGCAGCGGCATAAGGAAGTTCAACACCAAGTCTCTCTTCCAGTTCTGCTTTGAGCCTGGTGACAAGCTGGACGGATTCATAATAGTTTACGATCACACCATCCTGAATCGCATGAGACGGTGCGGAAATACCTGCGATCGGGCGATTATTCGTATCGACAACGGCAAGGACTGTATTGGCAGTACCAAGGTCGACACCCACTTTCAGGCGTCCCCGGAATTTCTTGCATTCGCCGGATTCTACCAGCTCTGCAAAATTAGATAAAGTTCGGTTTTTCAGTTCCATGTATGTAGCTCCAATGCTGTTTATTTGATGATGGTACCTGTTTTTTCACGATAACCGTCTCTTGCATGGGCGATATCGGTGATGATAGTGCGGTGACCGCTGCCTTTAGACGCAAAGGATACGGCTGCTTCAATTTTTGGAAGCATGGAACCTGCAGCAAACTGGTTTTCTGCGATGTATTTGTTGGCATCGTCCACAGAAACAGTACCCAGCAGAGTTTCGCTGTCTGTATCTTTGTTGAGGCTGACTTTTTCGACGCTGGTGAGGATCAGAAGCGTATCTGCATCAAGTTCTTCTGCAAGAAGTTCACTGGCAAGGTCTTTTTCAATGATGGCACTTGCACCGTGAAGGTCAATGCCCTGCTCCATGACCGGAATTCCGCCGCCACCGGCAGCGATAACAACCTGTCCTGCGTTTGCAAGAGTGCGGATAGTTTCGAGTTCGATAATTTTCTGCGGTTTAGGAGCTGCAAGGATTCTGCGGTATTCACCCTCTGCAGTTTCTGTAACGAAATTACCTTTTTCCTCTTCTGCTTCAGCTTCTTCGGAATTAAGAACACGGCCGATGATTTTTTCCGGCTCGCCGAATGCTTCGTCATATGGATCGATGACAACCTGTGTCAGAATGGTTGCAACCGGCTTGTAGATGCCGCGGGAAAGTAACTCTGCGCGAATCGCATTCTGAAGATCATAGCCGATATAGCCCTGACTCATGGCAGAGCATACGGACATCGGTGCAAATGTATAATCCGGATGCGCTTTTCCAAATTCGTTCATTGCGGTATGGATCATGCCGACCTGTGGTCCATTGCTGTGAGAAATGACAACATTTGCGCCTTCTTCTACAAGGTCTGCAATTGCTTTTGCTGCTTCACGGGTAGCCGTTTTCTGTTCAGGAAGTGTTGTGCCAAGGGCTTTGTGACCAAGAGCAACAACAACTGTTTTTTCGCTCATATGGATTCCTCGTTTCTTTTCATTTTTGATGTAAATGAAGATGTTTTCTATAATTTTCTATTATAAAAGAATGGGACTGGAATTGCAATGGAATTAAGGTAAAAAGATAGAAACCGTTACTGTTCACAGGTAGTATTCCGCCCAAGTTGCTGTGAACGGAGTGAACAGTAACTAGAAACCTTGTGGCGCACGTGCTATACTGAGAGAAAATAAGGGGGTGCAGCATGAATTATAAAATCAGTAATTCAAAATTATCTGTAGAAATTTCCTCAAAAGGAGGAGAACTTCGTTCTATACAGGATGCAGAGGGAAAGGAATATCTGTGGCAGGGAGATGTGGCTTCATGGACGGACAGAGGACCGAATCTTTTTCCGTATATCGGTCGGATGACGGACGGACAGTATCGTTATCAGGGAAAAATGTATCATATGGATATTCATGGATTTCTGCCATATATGGAGATGACCCTGGTGGAGAAAAAAGAAGACGAGCTGGTTCTGAGACTTAAGAATACACCGGAGACGGAGCTACGTTATCCGTTTTTGTTTGAACTGGATATTTGCTGGAAACTGATAGAAGATACGCTTCAGATTACATATCAGGTCAGAAATAAGGACACAAAGACAATGTATTTTGGTATTGGTGGTCATCCGGGATTCTGTGTACCGATTGCGGATGGACTGGCATTTGAAGATTATTGCATTGATTTTGGAGAAAATGCACAGTTGAGTCAGGTGGTTTTGTCAGATGACTGTTTTGTGACGGAAAATACGGTGCCGGTGCCCCTTGTTGATAATCGTTATCTGCCATTGCAGCATGGATTGTTTGACAGAGATGCGATCGTTTTGAATGAGATGCCGAAAAGCCTTATGATCGAGAGCAAAAAAGATTGCCGGAAGATCCGCGTGGTTTATGAAGATATGAATTATCTCGGAATCTGGCACTGGCCGAAAATGAAAGTAAACTATGTCTGTATAGAACCGTGGAGTTCTTTGCCGTCCCGAAAGGGTATCACAGAAGATCTGGAGACACAGCCGAATCTGCTTCGGTTAGAAAGTGGATGCGAATACAGAAATACATGGAGTATTACCATAGAGAAATAAAAGAAGCAAAAGAGCAAAGGAAAAGCCGCCTGTACGCAGGCGGCTTGTTTCCTTAACTTTTTGAGGGGGGAGATAGAGAGTGGTTATTCATCTATCCAAGAACTATTATAAGCAGGAAATATGTTTAAACTGTGTACTAAATCTAAAAGAAAAATAAAACTTCTAAAGAAAACTTAAAGAAACTCTTTAATTTTTACAGGCTCTTGTAGTCCGGACCGAAACGTGCTAAAGTGTGCTTATCTGAATTTCAGTTCCTTGAAATTCATAACTTTCAATCGTCATTTCGACAATAATCCCATGAAGAATGCAAAGTGAAAGGGGAAATGCCTATGGGCTGAGAAACAATGCCGGTGTTTATTATTTGAAACTATTTGACGGAAGGTTTTTGAAGTGAAAAGGAGTTCTTTATGAAAAACAGAATAATGAGAAAAATAGCGGCGGCAGGTATGGCAGTTTTCCTTGTCGGGATGTCGGTGGGAAGTGGATATATGTGGAAGGAGGCACCGGTTTATGCGGCGGAGGCGGTCTTTGAAACAGATGAAGGACAGAAGGACGGATATCAGATAGATGCCGGCGAACGAATAGAGGAAAACACAGGGGCGGAAAAGGCTGTTGTGAGAAAATCTGTGAAGACCGCAAGTGAAACCAGCGGAATGAATGCAATGGAAAATGTAATAGAGGGAATTGTGGGCGCGTCAGAGACTGTGGGTGTAGAATCTAAGGATATAGATGTGCTTACAGATGAAATACAAAATTCGGATGTGGATATCATTATGGATGAGACTGAACTTCCGAATGAGGCAGAACTTCTGGACGAAGCAGAACTTCTGGACGAAGCAGAACTCCCGGGTAATGCATTGCCGCGGACTGGAAGCGAAGATTCAGAGAAAATTTCGGACAATCTATCTTCGGAAAATGAAAATGCGGATTCATTTTCTGATAGCAGTGGTGATACAGATACAAATTTACAGGCAGATCTGATTCTGTCAGTTCAGGCTGAGGATGATACAATAAAAGCAGGAAGTGATCTGGTCTATACGATAACTGCAGAAAACACGGGAGAATGTGACCTTAAAGATATAAGAATCAGCTATAATTTTTCTGAGAATGGTCTGGCCGGAGAGTGGTCGGAAGGTGCAGAAGATGCGGTGGGAAATACTGCATATATAGAGAAACTTGAGATGAGTGCAACAAAGACTCTGTATCTGACGGTGCATCTGCCGGAAGACAGGATAACAGCTGTTTCATTAAAACTGACAGCAACAGCCGGCAAAATATCTGCTGAAAATGGGACTGAGGAAACAGAAGAAATCGTAAAAAATGCAGAGCTGGTGACACAGATACAGGCATTGCAGGCTGCATTTGAGGTTACCAAAACCGCAGACCGTTCCATGGCAGTTCCGGGAGATGAGATCCGTTTTCTGATCTGTATCAGAAATACCGGAGAACGTACATTGCATTCGATTGTTACGACGGAGCGTTTTCAGCTCGGAAATGTGCCGGTGAAATTTCTGGAAAAAGATGGTGTCAGACTGAATAAATCCAAAACAAAGGCAAAGATTGAGCAGATCGCACCCGGGGAAGCTTTCGGTCTGGAGGCGGTCGTGACACTGCCGGAAGGTCTGGAAGACCAGAATCTGGTCAATGAAGTTTCGGTGACAACTCTGGAAACAGGAGAGCAGACAAAAATTGCACAATCTGAAATACAAGTAAAAGTAGCGGAAGAAGAAAAACAGGAAGAGGCAACCTCCGATATTGATGGAGAAACGGGAAGTGAGCAGGCGGAAAGCATGCCGGCATCCACACATCCAAAAACCGGAGATCCATATCAGCCTCTTCTGTGGCTTTTTATGCTCCCCGGTTCTATGCTGGCTGTCGGATGGCTCCGCAGCCGGATGTGAAATTATTAGATTGATCTGGTTTATCGGCAGAAATTAAAGGATGTCGATGTGCTCACCGGCAAGTGCCTTATTCATGCTGCGGACTGCACAGAATTTACCACACATACTGCAGGTATCACTGTGATCATCTTCCGGCAGACGGTCATCACGGATCGCTTTGGCGGTTTCCGGATCGAGCGCACATGCAAACTGAGCATCCCAGTCGAGGACACGGCGTGCATCTGCCATCTTATCATCGATGTCTCTGGCATGTGGGATCCCTTTTGCGATATCGGCAGCGTGTGCAGCGATTTTTGAAGCAATAATGCCCTGTTTTACGTCTTCTACATTAGGAAGAGCGAGATGTTCTGCAGGTGTGACATAGCAGAGGAATGCTGCACCATTCATTGCGGCAACGGCACCACCGATGGCAGCTGTGATGTGGTCATAACCGGGTGCGATATCGGTAACAAGAGGTCCGAGTACATAGAAAGGAGCACCCATGCAGATGGTCTGCTGAACTTTCATGTTTGCAGCAACCTGATCGAGCGGAACGTGTCCCGGACCTTCAACCATAACCTGAACATTATGAGCCCATGCACGTTTGGTGAGTTCGCCCAGACGGACAAGCTCTTCGATCTGGCAGACATCTGTGGCATCAGCCAGACATCCCGGACGGCAGGCATCACCGAGTGAGATAGTAACATCGTGTTCTTCACAGATATCAAGGATCTCATCGAAGTATTCATAGAACGGATTTTCTTCACCGGTCATGCTCATCCATGCAAATACAAGGCTTCCGCCACGGCTTACAATGTTCATTTTACGTTTGTGTTTTTTGATCTGCTCGATGGTTTTTCTGGTAATTCCACAGTGAAGTGTGACGAAATCTACACCGTCTTCTGCATGGAGACGGATGACATCAATGAAATCATGAGCGGTCAGTTCCGAGAGATCGCGCTGGTAGTGGATGACGCTGTCGTATACCGGAACGGTTCCGATCATGGCAGGACATTCGTGAGTAAGTTTCTGGCGGAACGGCTGTGTATTACCATGGCTGGAAAGATCCATGATTGCTTCGGCACCGAGGTCAACGGCTTTCATGACCTTCTGCATTTCGATATCATAATCTTTGCAGTCTCTGGAAACACCGAGGTTTACGTTGATCTTTGTGCGGAGCATGCTGCCGACACCTTCCGGATTCAGACAGGTGTGGTGTTTGTTGGCACAGATCGCAACTTTACCTTCTGCGACCAGTTCCATCAATTTCTCAACCGGCATATGTTCTTTTTCTGCAACGGTTTTGATCTGCGGAGTTACGATCCCTTTGCGGGCTGCATCCATCTGTGTTGTGTAAGTTGTCATATAATATTTTCTCCTTTATGTAAATGATAAGTGTTTGCATTGAGAGATGCTAAATCCTGTAGTGGATTATTGTTATTTGATACGTCCGAGCGTGTGATCAAGCGGACCGGAACCATGACCGAGATTCATCTGCGATCTCAGGGCTTCGGTCAGATACTGTTTGGAACGGCGCACAGCTTCTTCGAGTGAAAAACCTCTGGCAAGATTTGAGGCAATTGCGCTTGAGAGCGTACAGCCGGTGCCGTGGGTGTTTGGATTATCAATGCGTTCACCGCGCATCCAGATACCATGTTCGTCTGTATAAAGAAGATCGTTGGCATCATTGATGCAGTGTCCGCCTTTCAGAAGCACGGAAACATGAAACTTTTCATAGAGCATATGCGCTGCTTTTTCCATAGATGCAGCATCAGTGATCTGTATTCCGGTGAGATTTTCTGCTTCCGGAACATTTGGTGTGATGACCTCTGCAAGTGGAAAAAGTTCTTTCTGGAGCGTTTCTTCCGCATCTTTGTTCATCAGGCGATGACCACTGGTAGATACCATGACGGGATCCAGAACGATGTGGCGGGCCTGATACTGACGCAGCTTGGAAGCTACGTGTCGCATGATTTCAGAAGAAGAGAGCATGCCGATCTTGACGGCATCCGGAAAAATATCAGTAAAAATACAATCGAGCTGATTATCGAGAAATTCAGGAGATGCTTCCTGAATGCCGTAAACCCCGGTTGTATTCTGCGCGGTCAGGGCGGTGATCGCACTCATTGCGTAAACACCGTTCATGATCATTGTTTTGATGTCGGCCTGGATACCTGCACCACCGCTGCAGTCACTGCCGGCAATTGTTAATACGGTTTTCATAATATTTTTGTCCTTATCATCTTTGGATATGTTTAAACACTATATCGCTTTTAGCTGCGTCAGAAAACGTCTGCCAGCAGCTGCTTTGTCCGTCGGTTTGAAAAGTCCGCTGACGACAGCTGCTCCGGCAATTCCGCTTCCGGCA
>OBLF01001981.1_pt1 | contig 15006 bp, 16 predicted proteins | sample 1519231 | NCBI WGS metagenome assembly OBLF01 (sample SAMEA2602895, study PRJEB22501) | metagenome | reverse complement strand
ATACGAGATTGGTCAGTGACTGGAGTTCAGACGTGTGCTCTTCCGATCTCCGCCATCAATATCATAGCCCACACGGACGCGTTCAGCACCGGCAGCGGCCTTCTGGTAAAGCGGCTCTCCCCGCCGGACGTGGTCACCGTCCCCCTGGCCAACGAGCCCCCCATCCGCCTGGGCTGGATCTACCCAAAAAACGCCAAGCTGACCCCCCGCGTCGAGGAATTCGTCAAGCTGCTGGACGAGTCCATCCAGCGTTCCATTGCCTATACCGACGCCATGCGGAAATCCCACTGGGAAAACACCTAGATCCAATACAAAAACGAGCTGTGCAGTGCACAGCTCGTTTTTTTCGTATTTACAATGTCAGTCAGCCCAGCAGGAGCTTGCCCAGTTCCGCAGGGGTGTCCGCAATGGCGTCCGCCGCCGCTTCCACCAGGTTCTCCCGGCTGCGGAAGCCCCAGGTGACGCCGCAGGCTTTGATGCCGGCATTGTGGCCGGTCTGGATGTCCACGCTGCTGTCGCCCACCATCACGGCGCTGAGATAGCTGGCGTCCAGGTCCCGCATGATCTCCCGGACAACGGTGGGGTCCGGCTTCACCGGCATCCCGTTGAGATTGCCCCGCACCAGGTCGAATACGCCGGGATAATAGTGCTCCACAATGGCCCGGCTGAAGTTATCCGCCTTGTTGGAGCACACCGCCAGCTGCGCCCCCGCCGCCTTCAGCTGCTGCAGAAGCTCCGCCATGCCCTCATAGGGCCGGGTCAGTTCCATATTGTGGCAGCCGTAGTACTGGTTGAACTGAGAAGTGGTGTTCAGCACCATCAGCGTACTGCGGGCATCCGCCGGGGAAAACTGCCGCACCAGGTTGGGGATACCGTGGCCCACCATGCCCATGATCTCCTCTTCGGTGTGCTCCGGCCAGCGGTTTTTGCGGCAGACATAGTTGGCCGCGGCGGCCAGATCCCCGATGCTGTTGAGCAGGGTGCCATCCAAATCAAAAATGACTGTGCGATACATGGAATTTACCTTTCTGATGTTATTCCGCGGCCTTCCACGCGGTTTCCAGGGCGATCTCCATCATCTCGTGGAAGGAGTCCTGCCGCTCCTGGGCGGACAGGGCCTCGCCGGTGAAAATATGGTCGGAGATGGTGAGGATGGACAGCGCCCGCTTGCCGAAGCGCTGGGCCGTCCAGTAAATGCCTGCCGTCTCCATTTCCACCGCCAGGATGCCGAATTTCCGGTAAGTCTTGTTGGCCTCCGGATTGTCGTTATAGAACTGGTCAGAGGTGAACACCTGGCCCACGTCCGCCCGGACCCCCAGGCGCTCCGCCGCCGCGGCGGCGTCCTTCAAAAGGCCATAGTCCGCCGTGGCGCACAGCTGGCCGGGGAAGCGGTACTGGTCCGCAAAGTGGGAATTGGTGGAGGCCCCCATGGCCAGCACCACGTCCCGCACCTTTACGTCCTCGCCGATCCCGCCGGCGGAGCCGATGCGGATGATGGTATCCACCCCGTAGAAATTATACAGCTCATGGGCATACAACCCCGCAGAGGGCACGCCCATGCCGTGGCCCATAACGGACAGCTTCCGGCCCTTGTAGGTGCCGGTATAACCCAGCATATTCCGGACCGTGTTGAAGCACACCGGGTTTTCCAGGTAATGCTCCGCCACAAATTTTGCCCGCAGGGGGTCGCCGGGCATCAGCACTGCCTTGGCGATGCTGCCCTCCTCCGCCGCAATGCAGGCGGAGGGAGATTCCTGAATGGCCATTGATGATCCTCCTTGTAATATCAGCAGAAAATATTACTCTTTGTCTTTAAAAAGCGCCGCCAGACTCTCGGTAAACGGCGGATAGCAGATGCCCTTCTCCGTGACGATGCCGGTGAGCAGTTCGTGGTCCGTCACGTCGAAGGAGGGGTTGAAGCACTTCACCTCCGGCAGAGCCATGGGCTTTTCATACCAGAGGTTCTTGATCTCGTCCCCGTCCCGCAGCTCGATGGGGATGTGGGCGCCATCGGGGCAGTTCATGTCGATGGTGGAGGTGGGCCCCAGGGTGTACACCGGGATGCCGTAATGCTTGGCCAGGATGGCCACGCCGCTGGTGCCGATCTTGTTGGCAAAGTCGCCGTTGGCGGCAATGCGGTCGCAGCCCACAAAGCAGGCCTGGACCCAGCCGTTTTTCATCACCATGGAGGCCATGTTGTCACAGATGAGGGTCACGTCCACCCCCGCCCGCTGCAGCTCATAGCTGGTGAGCCGTGCCCCCTGGAGAAGGGGCCGGGTCTCGTCGGCAAACACCTTGATGTGGATGCCCCGCTCCGCCGCCAGCAGGAAGGGCCCCTGGGCGGTGCCGTACCGGGAGGTAGCCAGCGGTCCGGCGTTGCAGTGGGTCAGCACGCCGTCCCCCTCGTGGAGCAGGCTCAGTCCGTATTCGGAGATGGCGGTACACTTGGCGATGTCGTCCTCGTGGATCTCTGCCGCCTTGCGGTACAGCGCGTCCAGCAGCGCCGCCCGGTTATCCTTCAGATGTGCCTTGGCGGCGGCCATCATCTCTCCCACCGCCCAGCGGAGGTTCACTGCCGTGGGCCGGGCAGCCCCCAGCAGCTCACTGTCGATCTGCAATTTCCGGTAAAAAGTCTCGTTGTCCTTGGCGTCAATGCCCCGGGCCAGCACATACATGCAGTAGCCCGCGCAGATGCCGATGGCCGGTGCGCCCCGGATGCGCAGCTTTTTGATGGCCTCCACCATCTCCTCGATGGTCCGCAGTTCAATTTCCCGCTCCTCGTTGGGCAGCAGGGTCTGATCAATGATGTACAGCCGCTCCGCATCCTTGTCGTAGCGGATATTCTGCACATGGGTCACCCGGCGGATATCCTCGTTCATGGCCCCTCCTTACACGTGCAGGACGCGGTCCTCTTTCCGGGCCTTGTCCCCCAGCACGGCGGCGTCCGTATAGCCCAGGACGCAGTAGCCCACACCCTTCCAGTTTTCGCCCAGGCCCCACTTGGCCAGCAGCGCCTTGCCCTCCGGCAGTTCAAAGGTCTCCATGGCCCGGTTGATCCAGCAGGAGCCCACGTTCAGGGCCGCGGCGGCGTTCATCAGGTTGCCCATCACCAAGGCGCCGTCCTGAAGCCAGCAGGGATAGCCGCTGTCAGACAGTACTGCGATCAGCATAGGCGCACCATAGAAGGGATGGCCTGCTTCATTGCCCAGGATCTGGTTATTCAGACGCTCCAGCTGGGCGATGGTATCCCCATCCTGCACCACGACCAGCTTGGTTTCCTGCAAGTTCTTGGCAGAGGGTGCGTAAAGGCCCGCTTCCACGATGGCGTCCAGATCTTCCTTTTTCAGCTGCTCCGGGCGGAAGCTGCGGACACTGCGGCGGCCCAGCAAGACCTTCAGTGTTTCGTTCATAGTACTGTCTCTCCTTTTTCGTTTTTATCATGCTGGCCTGACCGGACGGTTTGGGGGCATCCGGCGGGCTGCCATTCGTATTTACGTATATTGTACCACGGATTTTACAAATCTCCAATAGCATTTCCACCAGAGATACCGGCTCTGCGGTTCCAATCCGGGGCCAAAATCCGGCGTATTGCCAAAGCCCTTCTCTCCATTCCGCATAAGGCCGCCTGCCGCCGCATAGGATAAACCAACAAAAGGCGGGGAGTGTTGCGTTTTGAAGGGTAACATGGAAGAGCGGGCCGAACGCCTGGCTCTTTACATCATAGAGAACCGGACTACGGTCCGCGCCGCCGCCGCAAAATTCGGCATCAGCAAATCAACGGTACATAAAGACATTTCGGAGCGGCTGCCCCACTTCAACCGGGCGCTGTACCTCCAGGTCAAGGAGGTGCTGGACGTGAATAAGGCCCAGCGCCATATCCGGGGCGGCATCGCCACCCGCAGAAAATACCGCGGCACATAACGCCGCCGGAGGAGGGATCTTATGGCTGTAAACAACACCGGCGGCTGCCGCCGGAGACGGGCTGCCCAGGCTGCCGTTCCGGAGCTGCCCCCGGTCCCCCAGGAGCCGGTCATGCACCGCTGGCCCCATCCCGCCGGGACGGAGGCCCCGTCGGAACCGGCGGAGGCGGAGCTTCACGCCATCGGCTGCGCCCTGACCCGCCAGACCCAGCTGCTGACGGAGATCCGGGCTCTGCTGGAGCGGCTGGCAGAGCAGACATCCCCATGAATCTGCCGGGAGAAGGAACCCTTCTCCCGGTATTTTTCCAAAACTGGGAACGAAACGGGCCGCCGGAGCGTCTTATAGAGTAAGCAGACTTCCAGCCCCACAGTCTCCCTCCAAACCGGACAGGCCGTTTGTGAACAATTTTGAAATTTCCGGGAACCCCTTGTAATTTCCTGCCATCCCAAGTACAATGTTATGTAAATCTGTCGAAAAAGAGAAGCGGCCCGCGCCGCGTACAAAGGAGCGTCATTTCATATGTCCAGAAGAGTCCGCCGCCGTCAGCGAAAGCAGCCCCACACCCTGCAAGTCTTTTTGATCATCGTTCTGGTCCTGCTCACCGTCTGCGTGCTGGTGAAGGCATTTTTCCTGAAAGCCCCGGAGCAGAAGGCGGCGGAGCTGCCCGCCCAGTCCGCAGCATCGGACACGGATTCCCAGCAGTCCCCGGAGGAACAAGCGGCCCAGGAGGCCCTCCGTTCCCACTTGGAGCGCAAGGGCGGGTTCTACACAATCCTCCTTTCCGGCCTTGACGATGACAACGGCGGCAGCGACACCAACATCCTCATGGCGGTGGATACGGTGAACGGCTATGTTTACGGTGCCAGCATCCCCCGTGACTCCAAGGCCATCATCGGCGGCAAGGCCCACAAGATCAACTACGCCTACAATAAGGGCGGCACCGCGCTGCTGGCCAGCACCGTTTCGGAGCAGCTGGGCATCCCGGTGGATTACACCGTCTGCGTCAATCTGCAGGGCTTCACCGCGCTGGTGGACGCCATCGGCGGCGTGGATTTCGAGGTACCCATCAATATGGACTACGACGATCCCATTCAGGGGCTGAGCATCCACTTCAAAAAGGGAATGCAGCACCTCAGCGGCGCTGACGCGCTGCGGGTGGTCCGCTTCCGCCACAATAACGACGGCACCGGCTACGGCAGCGAGGATCTGGGCCGGATGCAGACCCAGCAGAAGTTTCTGAAGGCCGTGGCGAAGAAAATGCTCTCCTTTGAAAATCTGATATCAAATCCGCGCAAATACGCTGAAATATTTGGCCAATATGTGGACACGGATCTGTCAGTAACTGATCTTGCTTGGTTTGGTATGCAGGTTTTGGGAATGGGCGTTGATAAAATCGACTTCTCCACCCTGCCCAATGAGTGGAAATACCCCTACATCTATCTGGATCCTGACGAAACTCTGGCGCTGGTCAATACCTACCTGAACCCCTATGTAGAGGATCGCACGGCGGAGGATCTGAACCTCCCCGGCTGATCCCCGGAAAGGAGTGCTATGAAAAAGCGTATTCTCTCCCTGCTTCTGGCGCTGTCCCTGCTGAATATCCCCGTTCTGGCGGCGGAAAACAGCACGGACAACTTCACCCGCAGCAAAACCTACTCCGGCCAGTTCTCCGACCTGCCGGAGGACCACACCTTTTACGAAAACGTAGCCGCCCTGTATGAATACGGCCTGTCCGTGGGCCAGACAGACGGCACCTACGGCCTGGCGGCCCACATGACCGTGGGCCAGGCGGTGATTTTCGCCGGACGCATCCGCAGCCTGTACCGCACCGGGGACCCGGAGGCGGGCCCCGCCGCCTTCACGGCGGCAGCCGTGGAGCTGAAGGGGGCTCAGCGAACCTATGCCCCCTACCTCTGGTATCTCCAGTCCGAGGGGGTGCTGGACAAGGCTTTGGATAACCAGCTGTCCCAGACGGCCACCCGGGCCCAGATGGCCCATGTGCTGGCAAACCTCCTGCCGGAAACGGCTCTGCCCCTCATCAACGACTCCCTGGTGACCCAGGCCTACGCCAGCCGCCGCCGGATCACCGACGTGACGGAGTATACCCCCTATTATCAGGACATTCTCCGGCTCTACCGCTGCGGCATCAGCATCGGCAGCGACGAGACCGGCTCTTTCCTGCCGGAGACCCCCATCACCCGGGGCGCGGCGGCCGCCATGCTGACCCGGATGGTAGACCCCTCCCTGCGGCTGACCCCGGTCTGGCACCTGACAGACCTCTACAGTGCGGAGGGCGCCGCCTATGAGGACCTGGTCACGATTGGGACCTATGTGGCCGCCCCGAAAACGGCGGCGGAATTTGACCAGGACATCCGCTATATGCTCTCCCGGGGCGAAAGCACCCTGACGCTGAAATACAGCCAGGGCTTCACCAGTGCCTCCGCCCAGGAGACTCTGAATAAAGCCCTTCTGGCAGTGAATCGCTACTGCGAACAGGGCTACAACAATGCCACCTGTTCCTACAGCGCCGCCGGGACCATGCTGCTGAAATTCAGCTCCATCGCCGGGGACAGGACTCAGGAATACCGGGAAGCCGCCCTAAACGCCGCCATCGCCGTCCACGATTCCCTGTGGGAACAGGGCGTCATCACCCCCAGCTCCACCCAGCGGGAGATCGCCTGGGCCTATTATCAGTGGATCGCCGCCCACTGCGCCTATGACGAGGCGGGAGACAATTCCTCCATCAGCCACCTGGCCTACAGCCTGTTCCAGAACGGCACCGCCGTCTGCGACGGCTACACCGGCGCCTACAACCTGCTTTTGAAGCTGGAGGGCATCGACTGCTACGCCCTGCCCAATACTACCCATATCTGGACCGTGGCCGTGCTGGACGGCGAGACCGTCCACATCGACGCCACCTGGGGCGACCAGGGGGCCGCCGCGGCCAAGCAGTACTTCGCCATGACGCCCCAGCAGTCCTACGCCTTCCACGCCTGGCCCAAAGCCAACGAGCTGCCGGGCTGATCCCAGTAAAAAAGCCTTTGCGGAGCTCCGCAAAGGCTTTTCCTATCAAATTCTATCTTTATAATAAGCCACCAGCAGCTCCACCACCATGCTGTAGGACTTCATGCCGTTGGCGTCGCCGTAGGATTTCAGGGCGGCGTCATACACCGTGTCGGACACCTTTTCCACCACGTTGTCCCGGAACTGGTCCCAGTAGGCGTTGTTGTCCCGCAGGTCCGCGCTGACTGTTTCCGGCAGGGCGTTCCGGATGGCCCAGTAGGCCTCCGGGTCCGTTTCATACAGGGCGTTGCCCAGGTGGATGAACCCCAGCAGCCAGCCGGAATACACGTAGTCCGGCATCCCGCTGGTAACGGAGGCCAGCACCCCCAGGAAATTGCATTCCTGCTCCCAGGCGATGCCCCGCTGGTGGGCCAGCTCATGGGCCACGGTGGAGGGCAGCAGGCAGGCGGGGCTGTCCACATTCACGTTGGACTCCCCGATGCAGGCGAAATACACCCCGGTGAAGCCCATGATGCTCATGAAGCGGGAGCACCCCACCGCCTTGACTCCCGTATCCCGGAAGTCCAGAAAGGGAAACTGCTCCGTAACGCCGCCGTAGACCAACCTGCTCTCCGCCAGGATCTGCTCTTTCGGCACGGCGTATACCCCGTTTTCATCCCGGGGCACGCTGTCCGCCGTATCGGCCAGCTGTTGGGCGAAGTAGGCCGTCACCGCTTCCAGGTCCTCCGCCGCCACCGGCTGGGCGGTGATGCCGGAGCGGTCCTGAAAGCTGTCCGTCCAGTAGTTCACGCCCCACATCAGGCAGAACAGGGCGTACACCGTCAGGCACACGTCCGCCGCCAGCAGCAAGGCTCCATAGGCCCGCCGCCCCCGGCGGCCCCCGGCCTTCACAACGGCAATGACGCTCCCAACCACATAGGCCAAAGCCGCCGCCCCTGCCAGCACATAGAGCAACTCCATGACGGACAGGCTGGTGAGGGCGCACAGCCGCCCCAGGGCCCCTTTCAGGGGCGTGGTGATGCGGTCCGCGAAGCCGTTCATCAGTCCCCGGTCATGCCGCAGGGCCAGGTACAGTCCCAGCACCGCCAGGTCCGCCCCCAGCCAGATATGCAGTTTTTTATGGTTCTTCCAAAACTTCATTGCACTTTCTCTATTTGAAATATCTCCCGCTGGAAATCAGGAACCAGCAGGCGGTTTCCGCCTGCTGGTTTTCTTCCGCTTACTCCGCGGCAGCCAGCAGCTGCCGGGTATAGGGGTCCTGGGGATGGTCGAACAGGTCATCCACCGTCCCCTGCTCCACGATGCGGCCCTGCTTCATCACCAGGGCGGAATCGCACAGCTGATAGACCACGTTCAGGTCGTGGGAAATGAACAGATAGCTAAGGTCCAGTTCATCCCGCAGTTCTCGCAGGAGCTTCAAGATCTGGGCCTGGATGGTCACATCCAGGGCGCTGACCGGCTCGTCGGCAATGAGGAACCGGGGCCGCTGGATCAAGGCCACGGCAATGGACACCCGCTGCCGCTGCCCGCCGGAAAGCTCCGCAGGCTTCGCCTTCAGCACTTCCTCCGGCAGCTCCACCCGTTCCAGCATCTCCCGCACCCGGCGCTTCCGCTCCGGGGCGTCATACTTGCCGTAGATCCGCAGGGGCTCTTCCAGCAGCCATTCCACCGGATAGGCCGGGTTCAGGGAGCTGTAAGGGTCCTGGAAGATCATCTGTGGCCGCTTCGTATAGTGGACCACCTCGCCGGCGGCGGGCTTTACCATGCCCAGGATCGTCTTGGCCAGGGTGGACTTTCCGGTGCCGGATTCCCCCACCAGACCCAGAATCTCCCCCCGGTACACATCGAAGGAAACATCGTGAAGCACTTCCCGGAAGTGCTTGCGGCCCAGCATGCCCCCCTCTCGGTATCCGGCGGACACATGATGGAGGGAAAGGACCAGTTCGTCAGTCATGGCGCTCCTCCTTTCGCTTCCGGGTGGGGATGGCGTCGATCAGCTTTTGGGTATAGGGGTGCCGGGGGTGGTAAAACACCTGGTCGGTGTCCCCCTCTTCCACCAGAAGGCCCTTCTGCATCACCGCCACCCGGCGGCACAGCTTCCGCACCACATTCAGGTTGTGGGAGATGAACAGCATGGAAACGCCGCTCTCCCGGTTCAGCTTTTTCAGCATTTCCAAGATCTGGGCCTGGATGGTGACGTCCAGGGCCGTGGTGGGCTCGTCCAGCAGCAGCAGCTTGGGCCGGTTCACGATAGCGGCGGCGATCATGGCCCGCTGGAGCATGCCGCCGGAAAGCTCATGGGGATACTTGCCGTAAATGGCCTCCGGCTCCGGCAGCTCCGCCTCTTTCATGGCCGCCAGGGCCCGCCGGCTCCGCTCTTCCTTCGATAATTGGGTGTGGAGCCGCAGCGTCTCCTCCACCTGGGGGCCGATCTTCATTAAGGGGTCCATGCAGCTCTGGGGCTCCTGGAACACCACGCCGATATCCGCCCCCTGAATTTTCCGGAGGGCGGTCCGGTCCGCGTGGAGCAGCTCCTGTCCATCCAGCAGAATTTGCCCGGAATAGTCGCACTGCTTCCGGGGCAGCAGCCCCGCCACGCTCATGGCAGTGACGGATTTTCCGGAACCGGACTCTCCCACCAGCCCCAGAATTTCGCCGTTTTCAATAGTAAGGCTCACGCCGCCCACCGCCTCCCGGTCCCGGCTGTGGAACTTCACGTGCAGATCCTGAATTTCCAGCATCAGACATCCCCTCCGTTCCGGCGCTGCAGGCCCTCACCGATAAGGCCCACGCCGAAGATCATCCACACCAGGGTCAGTCCGGTGCCCAAGGCGTACCAGGGTGCGCTGACAAACATGCCTTGGCTTTCCGAGAGCATGTAGCCCAAAGACGCGTCCGGCGGGGTGACGCCGATGCAGAGGTAGCTCATGGAGGCCTCCGCCAGCACGGCGTTGTTAAAGCCGATGGTCAGGGCCGGCAGCAGCACGCTCCAGGTGTTGGGCAGGATGTGCCGCCACAGGATGCGCCCGCTGGACGCCCCCATGAGCCGGGCGCTTTTCACATAGTTGACCTCCCGGAGGGAGGCGTAGGTGCCCCGGGCCATCCGGGCAAAGCTGGGAATGAACACCAGCCCCAGGGCGATGATGACGTTCCCGGTCTTGCCGGGGCCCAGCAGGCTGATGACCACCAGAGCCAGCAGGATGCTGGGAAAAGCCGTCAGCACATCCCCCAGCCGCATGAGCACATCGTCCACAATGCCGCCGAAGTAGCCGGTGACGGCCCCCAGCACCGTGCCGCACACCGCGCCGATGGCCACGGTGCACAGGGCGATGCCGTAGGTGGTCCCGGCCCCCTTCAGGACCCGGCTGAAAATGTCCCGGCCGAAGCCGTCGGTGCCCATGAGGTGGGCCAGGGAGGGCCCCGCCAGCTTGGGGCCCGCCGCCATGGCGTTGGGGTCGTAGGGCGTCCAGAAAACGCCCATGACGATCAGGGCCGTCAGGATACCGGTCATCACCAGTCCTGCGGTCAGATAGGGATTTCTCTTTTTCATTTGGCCGTTCCTCCCATCCGGGGATCGACGCAGCGGTTGACCAGATCCGCCAGGGTGCCGGAGAGTACCACCCAGAAGGCCAGGATCACCACGATGGCCTCCACCACCGGGTAATCCTGGCTGGAAATGGAGGCCACCAGCATCCGCCCCAGGCCGGGGATGGAGAACACCTGCTCCACCACGATGCTGCCCGCCACGATCTCCGCCATGGTCTGACCCAGGAAGGTGACGGTGGGCACCAGGGAGTTTTTCAGCACATGGCCCCACAGCACCTGCCGCCGGTCGTTGCCCCGGGCAATCGCGGTGCGGACATAGGGCTTGTTCATCTCATGGATGACGGTGCTGCGCAGCATCCGCACGGTCATGGCCACCCGGGGGATGGCGATGGACACGGCGGCAAAGAACAGATACACCAGGGACTTTCCAAGGTTCTTGTCCAGTCCCGGAAAGTCGCCGGGCACAAAGGCGTGGAGCGTGATGCCGAAGACCCAGGAGATGAGGATGCCGGTAAAGAAAGGCGGCACCGCCATGCAGAACTGGTTCAGGGCCGTGTGGAGCCCCTCCAGCTTTCCGTTGGCAGAGAGGAGTCCCAGAGGCAATGACACCACCGTGATGAGCAGAAAGCTCACCAGGCTCAGGCACAGCGTCACCAGCATTTTGGAGGCCAGCAGGGACTGCACCGGCTGGTGGTATTGAAAGGAGATGCCCAGGTTCCCAGTAAAGAACCCAAAGAGCCACTCTCCGTACCGCACCAGCATGGGCCGGTCCAGCCCCATCTCCGCCCGGAGGGCCGCCACCTTTTCCGGGGTGGCCTGGGTACCCAGCAGCGTGGCGGCGGGGTCGCCGGAGATCAGGTCAAAGGCCGCAAACGTCAGAAGGGAGACGACCAGCATGGTCACCAGCAGCGTCAGAATCTTCCGCGCCGTGTATCGCATGGCTGTCATCTCCCTTCCGGGTCAGCGGCGCAAAAACGTCCGCTGTTCATCGCTTATTTCGTGTAGTGGAAGCTGGAGAGATCCAGCACGTAGATGGGGTAAAAATCGGGGCCCTCAAGGCCGTCCCGTACCGCCACAAAGTCCGCCATATCCTGGATATAAACGTTGGCGGCGTTCTCCGTCAGATTCTTTTCCAGGTCCTTGTACATGGCGGTCTGCTCCTCATCGTCGTAGCAGGCCTGGGCCTGGGCATACAGCGCGTCGTAATCGGCGTTGCTGTAGTTGATGAAGTTGTTGCCGGCGGTGGAGACAAAGCGGCTCAGCATGGCGGAGGCCGTCATGCTGGAAGCGTCCACGCCCACCACGGTGGACTGGAACTGGCGGTTGGAGTAGGTGTCCTGGACCCAGCTTTCCCAGGTGACGGGCTGAATGGTGGCGTTGATGCCCACGGCTTTCAGCTGCTCCACGATGACCTGGGCGGTGTCCATGTGGGGCTGGTAGTTGCTGGGCACGGTGATGGTCATGTCAAAGCCGTTGGGATACCCGGCCTCCGTCAGCAGTTCCTTGGCCTTTTCGGTGTTATAGGTATAGTAATCGGTAAGGCTGTCGTCAAAATACTTGCTGAAGGCGGGATACATGCTGGAGCCCAGCAGGGTGCCGTAGCCGTCAAAGGCCAGGTCCAGTATCTGCTGGCGGTCCACGGCGTAGCTCAGGGCCTGCCGGACCCGCACATCGTCAAAGGGCTTCTCCGCGTTGTTCAGATACAGGGCCTGCACTAGGTTCATGGTGCCCTCCTCCACGTGGAAACCGTCGCCCAGCTGGGCGATCTGGGTGGTGGTCAGATGGGCGAACACATCCACAGCGCCGCTCTGGAGGCTCAGGAGGATGCTGTCGGCATTTTCAATGATTTTATAGGTGACTTTGGTCAGCTCCGGCTTTTCGCCCCAGTAATCGTCAAACCGCTCCAGCACCACGGACTCCTGGGCCGTCCGGGAGACGAACTTGAAGGGGCCGGTGCCCACAGGCTGGGTATCCTGCTCGGTGTAGTCTTTGGGCAGAATGGCGGTGGTGAGGTAGGAGGTGAACTCGTTGCTGGGCTCCTGGAGCTGGAAGCAGACGGTGTCGTCCCCCTCCGCATACATCTCCACGCCGGCAAAGGCAGCTACCTGGATGATATCGGCGCTGTCCGGCTCGGCACAGCGCTGATAGGACCAAATTACGTCCTCCGGCGTCACGTCCTGGCCGTTATGGAACTTCACGCCGGAGCGGAGCTTGAAGGTATAAAGCAGATGGTCGTCGGAAACCGTGTAGCTCTCTGCCACGGCGGGATTCAGGTTGCCGCTGGCGTCGGGTTTCAGAAGGCCTTCAAATACGTTGAACATGACCTCGCGGGTTCCTGCCTTCACGGTTTTGTGAGGGTCAAGACTGCTGTCCAGGTCCTGGGCGATGCCTACGTTCAGTTCGCCCGCTGCAGCCCGGGCTTCCGCGCCGTCGGCTGCCGTGTTGGTGCTCTGGTCCGTGTTCTCGGTGGTCTCTGCCTGGCTGCCGCCTCCGCATCCGCTGAGTACGGCGCTCAGGAGGCACACAGCCGCCAGAAGCGTCAGGATCTTCTTTTTCATATGCAATTCTCCTTTTTATATCACTGCTCCGGAGAGTCAGTGTATCTGCGGCACGGGCCTTCGCCCGCCCCGCATATCCCCAGGGCCGGGTGGCCCTGAAAATACCAGGTGAGGAATGCTGCCTGCGGTCCAGACCGCAAAACAGCCCTGCGGGGCTTGTTATTTTTCTAACGATAACCCCGCAAGGCTGTATTGTACAGGAAACATGGGCAAAAGGCAAGCTTTTTTTACGGTTTTTCCCCTTTTTCCGGTGTCTCCGGCATCCGACCATCCGGCAGGGGCGCCGTATAGTGCTCCGTTTCCACCGGCAGGTCCTTCTCCGCCAGCCGCCGGTCCACCAGGAAGGCCACCAGGCTGTAAAGGCAGGCGCACACCGGCACGCCGAAGAACATGCCCGCCACGCCGAAGAAGCTGCCCCCCACCAGAATGGCAATGATGACCCACAGGCTGGAAAGGCCGGTGCTGTCCCCCAGAATCTTAGGGCCGATCACATTGCCGTCCAGCTGCTGAAGGGCCAGCACGAACAGCAGGAAGTACAGGGACTGGATGGGATTCACCAGCAAAATCAGGAAAAAGCTGGGGATGGCGCCCAGGAAGGGGCCGAAGAAGGGGATAATATTGGTCACGCCCACGATCACCGACACCAGGGGCGTGTAGGGCATATTCAGAATAGAACAGCCGATGAAGCACAAAATGCCGATGATCAGAGAATCCAGCAGCTTGCCCCGGACGAAGCCGGAGAAAATGTGGTCCACCTTGTTGGCCCCCCGGAAGATCCAGTAGACCTTCTCCTTGGAAAACAGGCTGTAGGTGATCTTCCGGGCGTGAGCGACGCAGCGCTCCTTGGTGGCCATGAAGTAGACGGAGACAATGGCGCCCACCAGCAGGTTTTTCAGGAAGTTCACCGTGCTGACTACGCCGCCGGAAACGGCCACCATCAGCATCTGGGTCCGGGTCAGGACCTCGTTTTTCAGCCAGCTGGCGGCAGTCGCATAGAAGGTGTCCATCTGGTCGGCTACCCAGGCCTCCACAGTGGGGTTGCTCTCCAGCAGGTGCTCCACCCAGCCGCTGATGGTATTATAATAGCTCTCTATGCTGGCAAACAGCTGCACCACGCTCTGATACAGCTGGGGCAGCAGCACATGACCCAGTAGATAGCACAGCAGGCCGATGATGGCCCAGGTCAGCACCAGGCTGACGGCCCGGGCCCCCCGGGAGATCAGCCGCCCCAATTTCCGGGCCGCTTCCAGCCGTCCGGAAAAGAGGCCGCCCTCAATAAAGTCGATGACCGGAGCCAGCAGATAGGCCAGCACGCCGCCGATCAGCACCGGCTGTAAGGCCTTCAGCAGCTGGCTGCCGAAATTGGGCAGCACCCGGCGGCCGAACAGGGTATCATAAAACAGCAGAATGGCGGCCACTGTGAGAAAGATGACCAATCCCCAGTGCAGTGCTCCGTCCTTATTTTTCATGCTGCCACCTCCTGTTTCCGGCGTTTTGGAAAACCTTGATACAAACTTTATTCTACACGCCGCTCCCCGCAATTGCAATCCTCATTTTCCCGTGCTATACTACTTTAACCGTCTGTTAACATTTTTACCATCCGTTGACAAGGGCAAACACATTTGTCCATGGATGGTATTCGGAGGCATCAGATATGGAACCCCAAAAGAAGCTTTTGATGATCGTCAATCCCCGGGCGGGCCGCAGCAGGCCCCGGGGCCCCCTCTACGACGCGGCCGCCGCCTTCTGCGACGCCGGATATCTCCTCAGCATCCGCCGCACCGCTGCCGCGGGGGACGCCCGCCGCATTGCCGAGGAATCCGGCGCCGGATACGATACGGTGGTGGCCGTAGGCGGAGACGGCACATTGAACGAGGTCATCTCCGGCCTTCAAACCCTGCCCCATCCAGATCGGAAGAGCGTCGTGTAGGGAAAGAGTGTAGATCTCGGTGGTCGC
>OBLF01001979.1_pt1 | contig 15026 bp, 10 predicted proteins | sample 1519231 | NCBI WGS metagenome assembly OBLF01 (sample SAMEA2602895, study PRJEB22501) | metagenome | reverse complement strand
TTGTTACTTTCCGCCATTTTGTTTTACTCCTCTCTTTTCTGGCACAAAAAAAGTGTGCACCCTGTCTTATAAGCTGGACTTACGCTCACAGGCTACACACTTTTTCATGGTAAATATTATATTTTTACAAAACAAAAACGAGCAACAGGTAAACTGGATTTACGCTTACTTGCTACTCGTTTGTTGTAATTATATTTCTTGTTTTTCAAAATGTCAAACAGAATTTTATTGTCCATTGTTCGTAATGTAATCAATAATCGTTCTGCATACTTCCTGTTTTGGTTTTCCAAGAGCAACTCCCAGTTCCATATATAACAGGTTTTCTGCTATCTGAAAATACCTGGCATCCGTAGCAGTACACTTTTTTCCCTGTGCAAGTCTTTTTTCTTTCCGCTGATAAATCATTTTTATGATCGCAACTAATGCTTCCGGATCATTCGCTTTTACTGCTTCTTTATAATTTTGCTCCCTCAGTTTTTCATTGTTTATCCATGCTGTTGGAATTTCTGGAATTCGTTTGATCAGATTCCATGCTTCTTCTTTTGTCAGGCATAATCTCAATCTTGAATCTGAGTTTGAAACTGGAACATATATTTTATCCTTTTCATCCTCTATTGGCTTTATCAAATAATACATTTTCTTATTTTTTTCATCCAACAGATTCAAATATAAAATATCTTCTATTTTACAGATACCTGTAACTGGTTTACTGACAAGATCTCCAATTTCATATTTCACCAAACTCGCTCCTTACTGACCGGCACTTTTATTCCGTAAAAGTATATCGTACAAAAGAGCCGTTATTATCTCCTGTTACGATTACAATGTCTCCACTCTCATTGCTTGTAGTTTCCAGGATCGGGAATCTTCCATTTTCTTTTACATAAGCTTCCGGGCTGGCTGCTTCTGCCTCTATCAATGTTTTTTTGCTGTATTGTTCTCCTCCACATGGATTTATATCCTCAATAAAAATTTCATACTCATGCATATGCGTTTCCTCCTGAAATTAATTTTGTAAAGGCGAGTAACGTATATTTTGCTTTTCTGCATGATTACGCCACTCGCCACTATCTTTATTATAAAACTATTTTATTCTGGTTGCAAAAGCAGTTTTTACTAAAAAAGCACCTTCTGTTTTTAGTCATTATTACCACAGCAGAATGCGATTGTGAACTACTCGGCAACTGAGTTACCAGAGCATCTGAAATCTGGCGGGATACCGCCTTTTTTCAGGGTGCGTCCATAACACCAATACTGCTCGCCATTCGGCTATGCAGCTACTTTTATTATTTCTGGTGTTTTTAGTCCGGTTACGGACAGTTCCTTCTGTTTTCCGGATACGGAAAGATATTTCCGCAGGATATTAAACGAGCCAACTGCATCGGCGTTATATCTTACTCCATCAGTTATATATATACCCCGTTCTTTTCGATTTGATGCTTCTGCATATCTATTTGATACTTCTGGTGATAACGGACTGCACTGGCTGGTATAGCTTTCTTCTTGTTTTATCAATTGTATCCCATACAGTTTCAGCTTATATTCCAGCATAATATACAGCCTGTTATATGGCAGTCCGTGAAACTTCTGGTTGGTCTTATGTCCCATATCTTTCTCTTTACGGATGTTTCGGATGTCTCCCACAACCACACATCGGATATCTTCTTTTCTGCAGTATTCTGCGATCCATCTGGTTGTTTTATGAAGGTAATCCTTCACTGCATTCTGCTTTTTCCTGTAAAGTCTCTGGATATGTTTCGATGATTTTGGATATTTTATTCCTCTTTCCGACTGCTGTGCATACCATACGGACTGCACTCTGGCGATCTCTTTATGAAAATATCTTTCCAATGAAAGGTATTTTCTTCCCAGGATAAAAGTCCTGCCATTTCCGGAATCATAACAGGTCATCAGATTATGAAGTCCAAGATCAATAGATAAATAATGTCCATTCTGGGAAAGCTGTTCCGGCTCTTCAATCTCATAAATGACAATAAGGTCGCACTTTCCGTTTTTTGGTGGATAGATCCGCAGCTGTTTTATACGATCCATGTTCCTGAAAATCTTATTTTCAAGATATAGAAATTTTTCATGGATCCCATAGGTTTCTTCCATATAGCTTTTCAGATCCTTTGGCAGAGACAGACGCAGCTGGTCTGAGCCTTTCTCATGCCGGATTCCCATCTGCATGTATGTGACTAGTATGTTGTCCTGTTTAAAACGGGGCGGATTTGGCTCTTCGACCCCTCCGGTCTTTTTCAGGACATAAAAAGATTTCCATGCCTTGTCCAGCTGCTTGCAGGTCTCCTGCGCTGTCTGTGATGGCAGCTGTCTGTACCACAGATCTCCTTTATGTGCTTTTTTCTGATAATACCAGTCAGGATACTTTTCCAGTCCCAGTTCTTTATAATGATGGCGTTCATAGTTGCAGACATTCCAGAGTTTGGAAGCCGCATAACACATATGCCCTATGATATTGGAATATTCCGGACAGATCTTTATGGATGTTTTATGTGACAGCAGCATCTCCATTCTCCTTCTGATTCATAATTTCTACTATGTTTATATTATAGCACAAAATGCTCTTACTTTTCAACGCAGATCTAACCTGCTTTCTTCCGAAAACAAATACAAGAATCAGGAGATATAAGAAATCATTTTTTGTTGTTATATTTTTTGTGCGGATACGCACAATCCTGCGCTTTCATCTCGGTAATTGAATTGCCGAGGATTCCCGCTTATTATTCTAAATCTCTTAAATGCTTTTTCATAAATTATCCAGAATGTATTCCATCTGCCTCTCTTTTGTTTTCATTCCCATTTTTTCATAGAATTTTTCTGCGGAAGTATTTCCTGACCATACATTTAATGTCACTTCATAGCAGTGCATTTTCCTGGCTTCTTTTTTTACATGCTCAAACAAACTTTCACCGATATGCTGACCTCGTGCCTGCTGGTCAACGCATAGATCATCTATAAAAAGCGATTTAAACTGCACCATATTATTTGAGAAAGGCTGTTTCTGCAATTGACAAAAGGCATACCCTACACAAACATCAGATTCATTCACTGCAACATATATCGGTTTTTCTTTATTTTTCAAAAGCTCTGTTAATTCTTCTACTGTATATTTTGTTGTACCAGGAATAAAAATATCTGGTCTTATATCTGCATGGATCTGCAGCACCTGCCCTAATAACTCTATAATTCTTGGAATATCTTTTTCTTCAGCTTTTCTGATAGTCATGTTTCGCTCCTCTATTAAATCAATCAAAATCTCTGGTAATATTTGTGAGCCATTTGCCTCTGAAATAGTGAATAAATACCACAGGCATTTTTTCAAACTCATCCAGAGTCATTACAAAGTACACCCAGATTGGCGGCAATTTTAAAACATATGCGGCAAGGAAAGTAAGCGGCACTGCAACAAGCCACATAAATATGGAATCTATGATCATTCCAAATCTGGAATCACCGCCACCTCTGAAGCATCCGCAGATAAGGCAGGTATTGATACCTTCTCCCACAAGACGCCAGGTTGTCATAATTATAAAAATGCCAAGATAATAAATGGCCGTCTCTGTCAGTTTATCCCGATAGAAATCCAGTATCAAAGGACGAAGTGCCAGAATAATAACGCATCCGACCAGACTTACAACCATTGTTATCCTGAGCATGCGCTTTCCATATTCTCTTGCTGTATCAATGTTATCTTTACCCAGTTCCTGGCTGACAATGATGGTAGTCGCATTGGCAAAACCACGACAGGCGATCGCACCAATATTTACCACCATGACAGCAACTGCATTTGCGGCAACCATATCATCGCCAATATGGCCGAGTATTGCTGCGAATGCTGAGCTGGCAAAACTCCAGACAACATCATTTATTACAGCCGGGGTGGCAATTTTCATAAAGTCCTGGAACAGAATACCTGATTTCGCAAAGAAGTATTTGATCCGGAATCTGACATCGGAACTTCTTAATGAATAAATGAGGCAGATCAGTACTTCTGTGATTCTGGCAATGACAGTACCAAGAGCCACACCGGTAACGCCAAGCTTTGGAAGTCCAAACAGACCAAAGATAAAGGTCGCATTACAAATTACATTGACACAAAGCGAAACAATGTACGTGACAGATGGCAGCATTATTTTTCCGATACTTCGAAGGGCACTCATAAAAACCTGAGAAAATCCCATAAACATAAATGAAAATGAAATTACCCTTAAGTATTCACTGCCGGCAGCAATCGTATCCGGACTGCTTGTAAAGATCTTCATGATCGTAGTTGGCATAGAAAAGGAGATCACGAAAAACACGAGGGAAACGATCAGTGAGATTCGTTCCGCCAGGCCGAGAATTCTTTCTACAGTCTTTTTATCACCTTTTCCCCAGTACTGTGCACATAAAACTGAAGTACCCGTGGCCATGCCATAATATAAACAGAAAAGAATAAAAGTATACTGGTTCGCAAGGGATGAAGCCGCCATGGCAGTCTGGCTTACATATCCAAGCATTACCGTATCGGCAATGTTTACCAGAGTTCCGATCAGATTTTGGATCATGATCGGAAAAGCTAGTTTTGATGCATATTTCAAGAAATCTTTTTTATTTAACATACATGGTTTTTCCTTAGTTCTTAGTATTCATAACCAATTGTATCATACTCCTTCATTATAATTCAAGAATGCCCTCGGCATTCTTGAATTATAATGAAGGAGTATGATACAGACATAACAAACCAAGTACATTTTATATAGAGAGGAGCATTCCTATGATCACATACAAAATCCAATTAAAAACCATCGAAGACTTCAGAAAATACGTTAATATGGTGGAAAAAATCAGCACTACCACTTTTCAGGAACCTATATACTCTCAAAATATCCAACAATTCCTATATAACCATCTTTCTTTAAAGGAGACCATAGGGTGTGCAGCTTCAGAGCACACATCTGCCTTTTGTTCCCTACTTTTGCCATTACGTGCAATGAAACCTCTTTATTCTGTATTGATGTCTGATCCAATAGATTACTGACTTGCCGTATATCTTCTCTGTTTACTTCAAACACATTAGATATATCGTACTTCGGATCATTTCTTTGACATATTATCTGCTGTTTTTCATTCATTATACTAAGCTGACCTGAAATGACATTGTATTCAATGGAGGTTTTTCCACTATTCGTTTTAAAAAACTCAATCTTTTCCTGCATAAGCTCAATGACACGCTGGGAATAATTTTTACGGGGTAAAGACTTTTCCCTAAGTATTTCATCAGAGAGTCTCTGCGCTTCATAATACTGTTTATTATCATCTGGTTTATTAGTAAACATTCTGGAAAATTGAAGGCTGAGTTCTTTCAGACATTTAAGAAGAACTGGATTAAACTGTCCACACTGCCCATCCAGGATCATTCGGATTGCTGTATCATGATCAAATGCTTTCTTATAACATCTTTCACTGGTAAGTGCATCATAAACATCAGCAATCGATACAACCTGCGCAGAAATCGGTATCTCTTCACCTTTCAGTCCATCCGGATATCCCTTTCCATCCCATCTTTCATGATGCCATCTGCAGATTTCCCATGCAGTATGCACCAATGGTTTATCCTTTGGGAAGCGCATATCCCGGATCAGGGATGCGCCTATCTCACTGTGGGTTTTCATAATCTTAAACTCTTCATCCGTCAGCCTGCCCGGTTTATTCAGTATTTCTTCCGGAATACCCACTTTACCGATATCATGAAGGGAGGATGCAGTTGTGATCAAAGCAATATCTGCCTCTGTCAGAGGATAAGCATCTGTTACTTTTACCAATTTTCTTAACATCATTTCCGTTGCTGTTTTAATATGCAGAATGTGCTCACTGCTTTCGCTGTTGCGAAATCCCAGTACATTACTCAAAATTCCGATCATAATATTGTTGTTTTCTTCTTTTTCATAAACCTGGTCTACAACCACATTTACCAGACGCTTTTGGTTCGCATAAAGTGCCAGTGTATTCTGGACTCTTTTCTTTACGATAACAGAGTCAAAAGGCCGTGTAATATAATCGGTAATACCCATCTCATAGGCTTTACGCATAGTATCAACAGATTCTTCAGAGGAGATCATAATAACTGGAGTTTCATCGATCCATTGGAAACGGTTCATCCATTCCAGGACTCCAAAACCATTCATCTGTGGCATGTTGATATCCAACAACATCAGGTCAATCTCCGGATTTTCTTCCACTATCTGGATTGCCTGATTTCCATTTTCAGCTTCCAGATAATTATAAGTTTCTCCGAGAATCTCCTTCAATATAACCCTGTTAAATTCCGCATCATCCACAATAAGTATTTTTTGTCTTTTATCCATTATGATCCCTTCCTCTTATACCTTTATTAATATAGTTTAGTGAACATATCCTGAAATTGTTTTTATCACTTTCTCAGGCACAACCGGCTTTGACAGTTTCATGCTGCGAACTGTCCTCGGCTGTCAAAACGTACATCTGCTGCCTAACCCAGCAGATTGTCATGTAAGGTACTGATCAATTCTTCAATAACTATTGGCTTGGATAAGAATCCATCCATGCCACATTCCAGGGCTTTCTTTCTGTCCTCATCAAAGGCATTGGCAGTCATGGCAAGGATTGTAATCCCCGCCAGTGCCGGGTTATCCAGAGCACGGATTTCCTTAGTGGCTTCATATCCATTCATTACCGGCATCTGCACATCCATCAGCACCAGATCATAATTACCCGGAGTCGAATTCTTAACTTTCTCCACTGCCTCTGCTCCATTTTTGGCAGTATCAACCAGGAATCCATATTCATTAAGGATCTCCACCGCAATTTCGCTGTTCAGCTCATTATCTTCCACAAGCAATATACATCTGCCTCTGAAATCCGAACCTGCTTCCGGAAGAATTGAATCTTCTGCTCCAGCCTGACTCTGACCGATAGCAGTCATCAAAGTTTCTCGGATATCTGACATAAACAGAGGTTTCGCACAGAAAGCAGTCACCCCTGCTGCTTTGGCTTCTGCTTCGATATCTGACCAATCATAAGCAGTCAGGATAATAATCGGTGTATCGTCACCAAGGCTGCGGATCTGACGTGTAACTTCAATTCCATTCATATCCGGCAGACGCCAGTCAATGATATACGCATGGAAGGCATCTCCCAGTTCCATAGACTGCCGTGCACGGAGAACAGCTTCCCTGCCGGAAAGTGTCCATTCTGAGCGCATTCCAACCCTCACAAGCATTTTTGTCACGCTGTCACAGGTATTGAAATCATCATCTACAACCAGTGCCTTAAGGCCTTCCAGTTCTGCAATTTTCTCTATACGGTGCTGCTCAGGCTGAATCCGGAATGGCAGACAGACAATGAATTCAGTACCTTTGCCCTGTGCCGTCTGAACCTCAATGGTACCGCCCATCATATCCACAATATTCTTGGTGATTGCCATGCCAAGTCCTGTGCCCTGAGTCCTGCTGACTGTGGAAGTACGCTCCCTCTCAAAAGGAGAAAAGATCTTCTTCACAAATTCCTGACTCATACCGATTCCGTTATCCTTTACCCGGATCTCGTACAGTGCACTGCCTTTTGCTGTCCCCGGTAACTGCTTCAGCCGGACAGAGACAGTTCCTCCTGCAGGAGTAAACTTAACCGCATTGGACAAGAGATTCAAAAGTACCTGGTTCAGTCGCGTCTTATCACAATAGACATCCTCATTTGTAACATCCATGGCATCCATATAAAGCTCCAGCTGCTTCGCATGGATCTGCCCACTGATGATCGTCTTCAGGTCATGAAGCACATCCGACAGACTGACCTCCGTTTCTTCCAGGTGGATCTTTCCACTCTCAATCCGGCTCATATCCAGGATATCGTTGATCAGTGAGAGCAGATGGTTGCTGGAGGAAAGGATCTTGCCCAGATAATCCCGAACCCTTTTCTGATCATCAATATTACTTACAGCCAGTGTGGTAAAACCGATGATCGCATTCATTGGTGTACGGATATCGTGAGACATATTAGAAAGGAAAGTACTCTTCGCCTTGTTTGCTGTCTCTGCCGCACGTACTGCCTCAGAAAGTGCCTGATTCATTTTCCAGTCATTGGTACGGTCCGACATAACCAGGATATATTTCTTTTTCCCGTTTACTTCACTGCACATTGCAATATTATGGAACCAGCGTTTTTCCCCTGTTTTCAGATGAATATATTCAAAATCCCATTCCTTCTGCTCATGAACCTGGATCTTCTCCAGATAATTTTTCTCCGCATCTCTGGAATTCTCGGGATCCAGTTTCCCAAGGACACAAATATCCTTCCGGATCTGTTCTGCTGTAATACCCAGCAGCTTTTCCGCATTCGGGCTGACATAATCTGCCTGATAGGTTTTGGCATCCAGCATCAGGAAAACGTCATCCACGTTCATTGAAAGCTTTTGGAACAGTTCATCACGGTACAGGATCTCCGTATCCTTTTTCCTGAGGTTCGTTCTGCCTTTTTGAATAATAAAACTGATAAGGAATGCGGCAATGCAGAATACAACCACACTGACAAGGAGTATCGTACTACGCTGCAGACTGTTCATACTGGCATTGACGATATCTGCCTGGACAAGTCCCAAAAACATCCAGTCCTGGATATCCGATTTTTCATAGACCAGATAATAGTTTCTTCCATCCAGATCCAGCAGCATCGCGTCGGTACGTCCTGCTTTAAACTTCTCTGAAAGTTCATTGACCTCTTTTTCAGACATATCAGAATGCTCTCTCAGAACACCGAAAAAATTATACACATTCCCCCATGTTTCAGAAGAATGATCGACCACAACACGGCCATTCGGATGAACAACAAAACTCTGGGCATTTCCATCGAAAGCAGAAATATCCAGTACATCTACGATATCAGAGTTTTCATAAGCAATGGCTATGGCATCATATTCAAATCCCTGATAAGTTCCGTGAGCCTTAGGGGTGGCAAAAACAAGCAGCTGAGATTTTCCGGGAACTGATGCATTCGCAATAACATCATTTCCCTGCCGGATCTCCTCTTCAACATTTTCCTGTAATCCAAGGTACCCGGTTTCCCCTGTTGGCATCTTATAGTTCCCGTCGGCTGACAGAAAAAAGAATTCCAAAAAGCCGGCATCCTCCTGCGCTTTCTTTATATAATCACGAATTTCATCTTCGCTGGAAATATTCTGCAGATTCTCCCCCCACATATGAAGATAGGTCAGGTTCTTATCTGTCAGTTCCCTCAGCATGTTATCAGACTGATGAAAAACTTCCGTCAGATGAGAAACACTTTCCTCATAAACAGTTTTCGACACAAATCCAAAATATCGGAAAACCATCAAAGCAATGCACACAAAACCAGCTATAAAGACAGCTGTCTTTAATCGTTTTCTCATGACAGGTTTATTTCTGTCTTTACTATGTTTCCTAATATCCATTCTTCTCACCTCAGAGTCATGTAGTCTTCTGGCTCTGCAAGAATGGCATCACCATCTGAAATATATTCCGTCCAGGTATCTTTCACAAAGGTCTCTTCCCCATCAAATACAATGTTTTCATCTGTGGGATAAGCTTCCATGTGTTTTGGTATTGCAAGACAGGTTACTGTAAAAGTATCATTGTCCTGAACTTTTTTTCCATCCATTGTAACGTTGCTCAATGTATAGCCATCATCTGTTTCTTTGATTTCCACGGAAATACCGCTGAGCACAGGCAATGAGCCTCGGTTAAACGGAATAAATCCGCCCTCATAGCCTTCTACAAAATTTTTAACCGTCTCTTTCAGTTCAGCTCCACTCATCTTGCTGCTGTAAGCCGACAGACTGTTTGGCATGATCATGTCGCCTGCCATTTTTTCAGTATATCCAGCTTTCAGCACATTTCCCGTAAAGCTGTTTCCAGTTGCGATCAGCACATCTGATCCATAAATGCCGCGCAGAGTGTTTGCCATAACTGAATATGCCGCATTGCCCCCACTGCTATGAAAACGATTGGAATAGGATTTCTGCGAATCCAACACGATATTCTCCGAAATAGCTTCTTCCTCAAGAAGCTGAGAATTAAACGACTGATATGCCTGCTCTGCATCGTACTCTCCTGAGATCATCTTTGAAACCACATCCTTGGAAACGGAGAAAAAGTCATTTGATGCAATGCGGATATACATATGATTTTCTTCGATCACGGATTTCACATCTTTCAGATATTCCGTAAGCTGGAGATCCACATCCTGACTGTAGCTTAACAGATCCTGTCCATCACTAATGATCCGCTCCTGCGCATCCTCTGAAAGCATTGTGCTCAGCACCTTCATTGCTTTCTTTCGACGTGTCTCATCCTGTGTCAAATCGCGGTTTAAAGCCACCTGGAAGTATGGCGTAGTCATCAGCCACTTTTCACCGTTCTCCTGAAAGAATGGAAGAAAAGTTGTGTTAATGCCCTGATCCTGAAACATTTTTACACCGGCAGAGGTTCCAAAGTACATGGCAAGCTTGCCACTTTGATACATCTCAACTATATCATCATAATTCATATCCAGATCATCCTGACTCAGACCGGTATCCTGGATGAACTGCTCCATACGTTCAAAAGCCTTTGGCCAGACAGTACTGTCCAGACCTTCTCTCTTTGTATTATCCGGATCACTGTAGGCAGTACGCCACTTTCGTCCGTCCACGGAAGACAGTTCTGATGCTGACAGACCTTGCAGTGTTTCCATACAGGTATAATCATAATAATAGTCTGCCGTAAATCCACGAACACCCACTTTGTCAAATGCCTGGCAGGCGGAAACAAAACTCTCGTAATCTGTTGGCAACGGGATATCATATTTTTCAAAAAGGTCTTTGTTCACTACAAAACCATGCGCATCCGCACACACCGGAAGCCAGTTTACGCTTCCATCCTCATTCATAAAATTGCTGAGGTAGGTATCATAGACAGCACCTGCCACATTGGTTGTGGAGAGATCCATCAGACTGTCTTTCAGTGGACTCGCATCATGCAGTGAAAAACGACAGCAGGTTATAATATCCGGCAGTCCACCGTTTTTCTTCAGAAATTTGTAGAAATCCAGATCGTTATTACCTACGACAAATTCAACATTGATGTCCGGAAGCTGCTCCTGGATGTATGGTGCATATTTTTCATACAGGTTTGTGCTCCATAAGTACACCGTGATTGTTTCTGCATCTTCTTTTTCCGTACTTTTACCGCCACAGCCTGAAAGAAGTGATATGCTCATCACCATCATTAAAAGTACAGCCAGCACTCTGTTCCATTTTTTCTTTTTCATTACGAATCCCCCCTTCTGAGATTGTTTCCCACTAGTACACCAATTCATGAATTATCTTTACCAGTAGTTTCATATCAATAGGCTTAGAGATATGTTCATCCATTCCTGCTTCTTTTGCTTTTATTCTGTCCTCCGTGAACGCATTTGCTGTCATTGCAATGATCGGTATCGTCTTTGCATCCTCTCTGTCCATAGAGCGGATCATCTTCGCTGCTTCATAACCATTCTTGACCGGCATCATGATATCCATAAGAATCACATCAAATTCGTCAGGCCTGCTTTTTTCAAATATCTCAACAGCTTCCTGTCCATTCCATGTTTTTGTCACAACTGCGCCTTCATTCTGAAGCATAAACTCTGCAATTTCCATATTCAGTTCATTATCTTCTGCCAGAAGAATATGCAGTCCGCGGATGGAAGCTTCTGTCTTTGCCTCAGTTTCAGCTTTGCTTTCCCTGTCTGTATCAATCCGGAACGGAACCCGGATCACAAAGGTAGTTCCTGCGCCTTCTTCACTTTCAAAGGTAATGGTTCCACCCATTTTCTCGACCAGCTTCTTTGAAATTGGCATTCCCAGTCCTGTTCCCGCAAATTTTGTGCGGCTTCCTGCATGTTCCTGTGCAAATGGTTCAAAAATATGTTTTTGGAACTCTTCTGCCATTCCGATTCCGGTATCCCGACAAACAAATTCCATCGTCGTCATTTCCGGCTGTTCAGATGGAATTTCAATGCAGCTGATATAGATATGTCCGTTTTCTCTGTTATATTTCATCGCATTGGACAAAATATTCATCATCACACGTTTCACATACCCCGGACTTCCGATAAGATTCCGGTGTATGATTTCTTTTTTCTCCCACTCGATCTGAATATTCTGTTCTGCAGCGATCTGTTCGATCACAATAAGTACTTCCTTAGAGATTTTGCTCAGATTAAACGGTGTTTCTTCCAGAACGATTTCACCAGACTCAAGCTTACTCATATCCAGGACATCGTTTACCAGTTCCAGCAGCAGATGGGAGGCCTCTTTAACCTTTGTCCTGTATTCCGTCTGTTTCTCCATATCATCTGCATAATGATCTGCCATATTGATTATGCCACAGATTCCATTGATCGGAGTCCGGATATCATGGCTCATCCTCTGAAGAAACTCGGTTTTTGCCTCATTGGCGGCTTCTGCCTTTTTTGCAGCTATCAGAAGTTCTGCTTTATATTTTTCATCTTTTTCCTGTTCCAGCTTCTGGTGTGTCAGATTGGTTTTATATGTCCAGAGCCAGAATATACTGAATATCAGAAAATAAAGAAAAATAATGCTTATCACACTTAATGGAAGATTATGAAATACTTCCGTATCCGGAAGATATGCATAAATATAATAATCACGCTGCTTCAGCATAATTCCATAACATCCGGTTCCTTCGTTTTTCAAGTGAAAAATGTGCTGACTGTCTGTATGCTTTTTCATTGCCTGAACAACTTCGTTGTCGGCTGTATTCTGCCCCAACAGACTCTCATCATTGCTGGCAACAACTGTCCCGTTGTCTGCAACAATAATTGTTCCATCTTTCTGGACACTATAGCCGTTTAAAAGGCCCTGTATCGTCAGGGTATAGTTTCTGACAAATTCAGGAGATGTATAATAGTAGATTGCAACAATCCCCGGTGCATCTTTTCTGGCACAGGCTGCAATGTCGATACATGACCCGTCTTCTCTGGTAAATCGTTCCGAATAAGATCTTTCTTCATATCCGGCAAAATCTATAATAATATCTTTTTGCAGGTATTCCGTAATCTCATCGGTCAGAGATTCATCCGTGCTGTATTCACAGTCCGTCTTTCCTTCTGCATTCAGTACAATGATACCATCCACCCAGAGAGTCTGCAGGTTTCCTTTCAGGAACTCCTGGCTCAGCTGACCACCGTTTTCTGTTTCCATGTTAATATTTGTACTCATTTGTCTGGCACTTTCAATCGCCCGAAGAAGACTTTTGGATTCCGAAGATTCATTATAATGGGTATAGGTGGAGCACTGCACTTTGACATAATTTACAATCTCCACCATTCTTTTCTCTGCTTCTGCCTTTTCTGCATAAAAGAAATAAAACAGTGCGACTGTAGCCACACAGATTCCAATCAGACCGCCGACCAGCTGGATTCGTTTTTCTTTTTTCTTTCTCTTAATATCCAAGATCATCCACCTCCAGATACTTCTGGGGATCATCCAGATATTTTTCAACGATTTTCAAGCTCGTGCCATCCTGACGCATTTCTTCCAGCGTCTGTTCCATCTGCTCACAGATTCCTCTGTCATCATCTTTGGCAAAAGCAACACCTATTCCGGTAAGCATCAGAGGTTCTTCCAGGATACGGAAGCTTGCATCATAATCTTTCATATACTGGACAATAGATTCCTCATGTGCGGCAACTGCATCTACATATCCTTTCGCAAGAAACGTATAGATCAGCTCTCTGTGTCCAAGGCTGATCAGATTTTCCAGTTTGGGAATTCTCTCATCCGTCCTGTCCAGAAAGATGCCTTCCGGTTTGGTTGTAGACTGGACGGCAAGATTCTTTCCCTCCAGGTCACTTAGTTTATAAATGTCACTGTTCTCATTTACAGCAACCACCTGGCGGCTTGCTATGTATGGTCCTGCCCAGCGGTAATCATCAAGACGCCCTTCCATGGAAAAGCAGCCCATGATACAGTCAATTTCTCCGCTCTCCACCAGTTCTTTTTTCTCCTCCCAGTCAATCTGGACAACGTCCACCTGATATCCCATTCTTTTGAAAGCTTCTGTAGCCAGTTCTACATCTATACCCGTCGGTACACCATCCTCATTCAGATAATTGTATGGTGGATAGTTATCGCTGCCGAGCGTGATGACCGGCTTTTCGGTTTCTTTTTTACTGCTGTCTGTGTTTTTACACCCTGTCAGGGTGACCGCCAAAATTCCCACAAGCAGAATGCCTGCGATCCCTCTTTTTCCTTTCATTTTCCTTCCATCCTTACTGTTATTTTGCTTTTTTTCTCATATCAGCTTCTTTACCATTTATCACACTTCAGTGACCTGCGGTTCGGTGCCCCCCGCCACCGATAAGTCATTCCTCAAAAAAAGCACTGTCAGACAGACAGTGCACATCATCATCTTATGCAACTGGCTGCCATTTTACAGGCCCTGTAGCTTTGCGTCACAGACTTTCGTCTGCTTTGCCAATTATTTTCTATTACAGCTTTCACAAAGAGGTAATTTTATAACATCCCAGTATCTCACTATGTGTGAGCAAAACTTCACCGCGCTAATATATGAAAAAGCCAAAAAAGAGAACAATCGATATATATGTATAGGTATACATTCGAACTGTTCTCCTGCTTCTGCAAAAGTCATTTTCGTTTATATGTTTTTAATGATATCACGGAAAGTTACGTTTGTCACCCAAAAGTTTGCTAATCCAAACAAATCAAATACATTCCATAATTATCTTCTCACATCTGGATCATCAGCTTATTCACCGGCATATCCTTCATTTTGTTACTTTCCGCCATTTTGTTTTACTCCTCTCTTTTCTGGCACAAAAAAAGTGCACACCCTGTCTTATAAGCTGGACTTACGCTCACAGGCTACACACTTTTTCATTGCAAATATTATATTTTACCGGCACTTTTATTCCGTAAATGTATATCGTACAAAAGAGCCGTTATTATCACC
>OBLF01001978.1_pt1 | contig 15032 bp, 9 predicted proteins | sample 1519231 | NCBI WGS metagenome assembly OBLF01 (sample SAMEA2602895, study PRJEB22501) | metagenome | reverse complement strand
CACGCTCGGCCGCGCGGATGGTTTCTTGAGACATGGCATCCCCTCAGAGCCTCGTTATTTGGCGTTACCTGCCCTATTATACGCACGGCAAGACAAGCACTCCCGCGCATGAACAGCGCTTTTTAAAAGCCCACCGAGCTTATAATCCGTTTTGCAGCCAAACATTTTATTGGGCAACCGCCTCGGGGCCGACGATCCCGCATACTTCCGTTGCGACGCGTCTCGCCCGCCGTTGGGGCTTGCATTGTTGCAATTGGGACGTTCGTCCTGTCTTTTGGCAGGTCGGCGGCGTATCCTTGTACCTACAGCAAAACGAGAAAGGTTATGTATGGATCGAAACGAACTCGACCCCAGCGTCCCCAGCGCCACGGAGGTCAAGAAGATCCCCCTCATCATTAAGGTGTACGCCGTCCTATGCATCCTGTCCGGCGTGGGCACGCTCCCTTCGGTCGGCGCCTTTATGTGGCAGGTCATCACCGCGCTCATCAACGGCAACGCCGCCGCCAAGCTCGGCGACAACACGCTCGTCGCGGTCGGCCTTATCGTCGCCGGCATCATGCTCTCTGCGGCAAGCGCCGTCATCCTGATCATCTTTGGCCTGGACCTTATCAAAAACCAGCGCCGCAACGCCGCGCGCCTGTCCTACATCCTTATTGCATTCACCGTCGTCGAGCTTTTGGTCGACGTGATGCTCCAGGGTATCGGGCTCTTCTTGCTTCGTCCCGCTATTCAGCTCGGTATCCTCATCGCGCTTTCGGCCACCGTCGACCCCACGTTGCGCCAGGAGCGCGAGCTGCAGCGCCGCCTGCAGGAAATGCTCGACCGCGACGCCGCCGCCGAGGGCATGCTCGGGCGCGATGAAACCGGCGAAGGCTACATCAAGCTCAACTACTTCAACCTGTTCTGGGTATTCTTTGTCTGCTGCATACTCGGCCTGATCGCCGAGGACATCTGGCACATGACGGTCGACGACCCGGGCGTCTTCCAGAACCGCGCCGGCATGCTGTTTGGCCCCTTCAGCCCCATCTACGGATTTGGCGCCGTACTCATGACCATGGTGCTCAACCGCTTCTACAAAAAGAACCCCATCATTATCTTTTTGGTGAGCGCGCTGCTCGGTGCAAGCTTTGAGGTGTTCGTGGGCTGGTTTATGCAGACCTCGTTTGGCGTGGTCTCGTGGAGCTACTCGCATATGAAGCTCTTTGGCATGCCCGATCCGCTCGCCGTCCTTACCGGCGGACGTACCTGCACGGGCTTCGCCTGCCTGTGGGGCCTGGGTGGCCTCATCTGGATCAAGCTGCTGCTGCCGAGGCTGCTCAAGCTCATCAACATGATTCCGTGGAAGAGTCGCTACTCGGCTACCGTCATCTTCACCATCATTATGCTGGTCGACGGCGTCATGACGCTGCAATCGCTCGATTATTGGTACCAGCGCGTCAACGGCACGGAGCCGGATATTCCCGTCGCGCAGTTCTACGGCAAGTATTTCGATAACGACTACATGGAGAACCGCTTCCAGAGCATGACCATGAGCCCCAAGGATGCGACGCGCGTGTAGCGTCCACCGCACCCAAAACGCAAAATGCCCGCCGGTATCACACGTACCGGCGGGCATTTTTATAAACGAGCCTTCTATCGACGCAAGCCTCTACGCCTCGCGCTCGACCTCACTCACGCATTCGTTCTTGATGGTGCCAACGAGTGCCTGCAGGGCATCGACCACGTGCGGGCGAATGTCCCCGCCGATGAGCACGAGCATGATGTCGTCACCTACGGCAAGCTCGCCGCTTGCCAGCCACACGCGCACATAGCCGATACCCGGCATCGCGCGCGTGGCCTCGATAGCAGCCTGCACCTTGCTGGCGTCGTAGCCGAACACCATGCCGCCCACCTTGTGGCCCGGCGCCACGCCATCGGTCTCGACACCGCGCGCCTCGGCCTTGGGCGTCGCGCGCACCACACCGTTATGTGTCAGATACATACCGCACGCAGGTGCCGACGAATCGGCCTTGGCCTCACGCAGCCAAGTATCAACCGAGGGCATCAATTTGCCATTTTCAATCATCGTTTCTCCCTCTACTGTCAGCGAGTAGCCAATTTAGGACGGGTTTTGCTACCCCTGGATAATCTATTCCTCGACCGGCGTGAGCACCATGACAGCACGCGTGTTGCTCAGCGATAACGAACGACAGGTCACAAGCGTTACGACCTTGGTTGCCGAAGCAGCACGATCGGTGGCATCGCTCGCCACGGCAGAGGCACCGTCGAGCATCTCGGACAGGTAATTTTTCAGTCCGTCATCGCCCTCAAAATTGGGCGTGCGCGCCTTGGCATACGTGTCCTCGACAACTTTGGTCGCCAGCGGTCGCAGCTTATACGTAGCATCCCGTGTGATGTAATACACAAACTCAATGCTGTCGAACGTCGCCTGGTCGGTGGTGTCCGAAATCACATTGAACATCGACCCGTCGTTCATATGGTGGCCGTAAATCGTGGTCTGCTGATCCACCATGCCCGGCGCGTTGTCGTCGCTATCCAGGAAGATGGCTCCCGAGGCATTGGCCGTACCGTCGAACAGCGTGTTGAGGTATTTGGAGTTGTTGTTGGTCTGCACCACGGGGTAGTTGATGTTGGTGCCGGGCGCGTAAATCCAACCCACAACCTCGGGATTTGTCTGGGCAAGCGCATCGAAGTCGATAGTCGGCACGCCGCTGGCGTCCTTATCGCTTATATATTGCTTCTCGATTTTCTGATACGAATCGCTCGCCTGCTTATAGCCAATCTGAGCATTAATAAAGATAGCGGCGGCGGCGACAATCAGACCGATGCCCACGATGATGAGCAGAATGGGAATGACGGAGCGGCGCTTCTTACGCGGCGGCTCGGTGTAATCCGACAGCGCGGCATGCGATGAAGACCGGGGCGGCTTCTTAGCTGCGCTATAAGACGAGGGACGATACGCCGCCGGCGTATCCTGGCGGCGATGGGACGTCGGCGTTACGGAACGCGGCGCGCGCGGCTGCTGAGGAGAGGATGTCCGACCCTGCTGTGCCGCATGGGCAGCACCCGGCTTCGACGGATCGGGAATCTGAGAAGCCTTGAATCGTTTTCCCTGATAGTCGGACATGGCTCTCCTTATACTGCGGTGAAACGGCGGAACGCCTAGGCGTCGGCCATCTCCTGCTTCATCTTCTCGATAACCTTGCGGTACTCGGGGTCGCAAGCGCCTAGAATCTGCGTGGCGTAGATGGCGGCGTTCTTGGCGCCGTTGATGGCAACGCAGGCCACGGGCACGCCCGAAGGCATCTGCACCATCGACAGCAGCGAATCCATACCGCCCAGGTCACTCGTCTTCATAGGCACGCCGATGACCGGCAGCGGCGTAAAGGCAGCCACGACACCACCCAGGTGAGCAGCCTTGCCGGCGGCGGCGATAATCACTTTGATACCGCGATCGGCGGCAGTCGAGGCCCACTCGTGGACCTTCGCCGGCGTGCGGTGTGCGCTCGCGATCACGAGCTCATAGGGCACACCCAGCGCCTCGAGCTCGGCGGTGCAACCTTCCATAACGCCCAGATCGGACTTGGAACCCATGATGATCCCGACAACCGGCTTTTGATCTGCCATAAACAAAGACCTCCTGTTGAGAGCGGCGACGCGGCGGATCCGCGACCCTTAACTACTGAGAGTAGTATAGCTGCTCCCGTCCCTGCGGTCTTTGTGGCGCTTCGCGGGCGGGCCAGGCTTTATCTTCACTCCGGTTGCTTCGCAAAGTCGTTCAGATAAAGCCTGGCCCGCCCGCGAAGCGCCCTGCGACCTACCGGGAATTGCCATGACGTACGTTGGCTGAAATATTAACGTGGGATCCGCCGTTCGAACGAACGGCGGATCCCACACTCACTTTTTATTCAGCCCTAGTCATCGCGCAAAGCCCCTTCGGCAGCACACGGTGCAGCCAAGTCACCGCAAGCCGGGGCGGAGGGGGCCGAATTTGCCACTGAGCGACTCTGCTTGCAGCCGGAGCGAAAGGGGGAAATCTCGGCCCCCTCCGCCCCGGCCGGCCAGGTCAACTACACCGTGTGCTGCGGCAGATCCTGCAGGGCGATGACGTCCATGCCCATGTCGTTGGCGCTGCCGTGACCCTGCTGGTCCTCGCGCACGGCCTCGATGGCACTCACATACGTGTTGGCCGCGGACATCGCGGTCACGCAGGTCACGCCGCGACGCACGGCCTCGGTACGTAGCAGGTAGCCATCGCCACGCGAGCCCGGACCGTACGGCGTGTTGATGATCACCGCAATCTTGCCATCGGCGATGAGGTCGCCGATGTTGGGGCGCTCGCCGTCGTGCGGGCCGCTGATCTTCTCCACGACCTCGCATGTCACGTTGCCGCCGCGCAGCACGCGCGCCGTACCCTCGGTAGAGCAGATGTCAAAGCCCAGGTAGCGCAGGATACGCGCGACCGAAAGGATATGGCGCTTGTCGCGGTCGCACACGCTAATGAACACCTTGCCGGCGCTCGGGTCGGGCAGCTTGTAGTCAATCGCCAGCTGCGTCTTGGCGTACGCCTCGGGATAGCTCTTGGCGATACCCATGACCTCGCCCGTCGACTTCATCTCGGGCCCCAGGATAACGTCGGCGCCCGGGAAACGGCCCCAGGGCATAACGGCTTCCTTCATGCAGAACCAGTCCAGCTGACGCTCGTCGCTCGGCAGACCCAGGCTGGCGATAGAATCGCCCGCCATGATACGCGCCGCGCACTTGGCCAGCGGCACGCCGGTGGCCTTGGAGATAAACGGCACGGTACGGCTGGCACGCGGGTTGGCCTCGATCACGTAAACGGTCTCGCCCTTAATGGCATACTGCACGTTGACCAGGCCGCGTACGCCCAGCGCCATCGCGATGCGGCGCGTGGTCTCGCGAAGCTTCGCCTGCAGGCTCTCGCTAAAGCTGAACGGCGGAATGCAGGTCGCAGAGTCACCGGAGTGAATACCGGCCTCCTCGATATGCTCCAAAATGCCGCCGATGTAGACCTCTTCGCCATCGCACAGGGCGTCGACATCGGACTCGATCGCGCCCTCCAAGAAGCGGTCCAGATACACCGGGTAGTCGGGGCTAATGCGCGCAGCCTCGGCCATGTAATCGCGCAGATGCTCGGCATCGTAGGCGATCATCATGCCGCGGCCGCCCAGCACGTAGCTCGGACGCACCAGCAGCGGGTAGCCAATGTGTGCGGCCACGGCCTCGGCCTCCTCAAACGAGGTTGCCTGGCCCGCCGGCGGATACATAATGCCCAGCTTGTCGAGCAGGGCGGCAAAGCGCTCGCGGTCCTCGGCAAAGTCGATGGCATCGGGCTTGGTGCCCATGATGTTCACGCCGCTTTCCTCGAGCATGCGCGCCAGCTTAAGCGGAGTCTGGCCGCCGAGCGTCACCACGACGCCGTCGGGACGCTCAACATCGATGACGTCCATGACGTCCTCGTAGGTGAGCGGCTCAAAGTACAGGCGGTCGGACGTGTCGTAGTCAGTCGAGACGGTCTCGGGGTTGCAGTTGACCATGATGGTCTCAAAGCCGCGGGCCGCCAGCGCGTAGCTCGCGTGCACGCAGCAGTAATCGAACTCGATACCCTGGCCAATGCGGTTGGGACCGGCACCCAGGATCATCGCCTTGGGCTTGTCCGCCGGCGTGGTCTCGTCGGGGGCCACGCACTTCTTGGCATCCGGGCTCGTGCGGTAGATGTTCTCGTACGTCTTGTAGTGGTACTCCGTGGCGCTCGAGAACTCCGCAGCGCAGGTATCGACCGTCTTCATGCTGGGAACCACGCCCAGGCCCTTGCGATAGGCGCGCACAAAGCGCTCGTCCGAGCCGGTCAGCGCGGCGATCTCGGCGTCGCTCGTACCGTACTGCTTGAGCAGGCGCATCGCGTCGGCGTCGATATCCTCCACACGCAGGCCGCGGATGCTCTCCTGGACCTGCACCATGTCGTTGATACGGTTGAGGTACCACGGATCGATACCGCAGATGGCATGGATGCGAGCGATGTCCCAGCCACGGCGCAGGGCCTCGACCACAAAGAAGATGCGATGCTCGGTCGGGGTTGCCACGGCCTGAGCAAGCTCGTCGTCGCTCAGCTTATCGGCACCCTCTTTGCCACCGGCGCAAATGCCCTGGTGGCCATCCTCCAGCGAGCGCATGGCCTTGCCGAAGGCCTCCTCAAAGGTACGGCCGATCGCCATGATCTCGCCCACGGCCTTCATGCGCGTGGTGAGCGTGGGGTCGGTACCCTTGAACTTCTCGAAGGCAAAGCGCGGCACCTTGACCACACAGTAGTCGATTGTGGGCTCAAAGCAGGCGGGCGTAGCCTTGGTGATGTCGTTGACGATCTCGTCGAGCGTGTAGCCCACAGCCAGGCGCGCGGCGGCCTTGGCGATGGGGAAACCCGTGGCCTTGGAAGCGAGGGCGGACGAGCGGCTCACGCGCGGGTTCATCTCGATGACGATCAGGCGGCCGGTCTGTGGGTTCACGGCAAACTGCACATTGGAGCCACCGGTCTCGACGCCGATCTTCTCCAGAATGGCGAGCGAGGCCACGCGCATGCGCTGATACTCAAGGTCGGAGAGCGTCTGCGCCGGCGCCACGGTGATGGAGTCGCCGGTATGCACGCCCATGGGGTCGAGGTTCTCGATGGAGCACACGATGATGCCGTTGCCGGCGTGGTCACGCATGACCTCCATCTCATACTCTTTCCAGCCCTCGATGGACTCCTCGACCAGCACCTCGTGGGCGGGCGAGAGCTCGAGGCCCTGGCTCACGATGGAGACGAGCTCCTCGTGAGTGTGAGCGATGCCGCCGCCGGCGCCGCCGAGAGTAAAGCTCGGGCGCAGTACGCAGGGATAGCCCACGCGCTCGGCAATGGCCCCGGCATCTGCCACGCTGTAGGCATAGCCCGAGCGCGCGACCTCCAGGCCGATCTCGGCCATGGCCTCGTTAAAGAGTTTGCGGTCCTCGCCGCGCTCGATAGCGGCAAGGTCGCAGCCGATCATCTCGACGCCGTACTTGCCGAGCGTACCGTCTTTCGCCAGCTCGACGGCGGCATTCAGACCGGTCTGGCCGCCCAGCGTGGGCAGCAGCGCGTCCGGGCGCTCCTTCTTGATCACGCGCTCGATAAATTCGGCGGTGATGGGCTCGACATAGGTGCGGTCGGCCAAGCCCGGGTCGGTCATGATGGTCGCCGGGTTGGAGTTGACCAGGATGACCTCAAAGCCATCCTCCTTGAGCACCTTGCAGGCCTGGGCGCCGGAGTAGTCGAACTCGCAGGCCTGGCCAATGACGATGGGGCCCGAGCCAATGACGAGGATGCGCTTGATGTCAGTACGTTTCGGCATGTTAGTTCTCCTCGGTCTCGGTCGCGGCGGTCTCGGCGAAATTCCAGCCGGCGAGGCGGTCCTTCGCGGTGTCGATGTCCAGGTAGTTCTCTTCGCCGTCCATGAGTCGCGTAAAGGCGGTAAAGAGATAGTGGGCATCGGTGGGGCCAGGCGAAGCTTCGGGGTGGTACTGGACCGAGAAGCACGGGGCATCGAGCAGCTGGATGCCCTCGGCGGTGCCGTCGTTGAGGTTCACATGTGTTAGGCGAATGCGGCCAAAGCGCTCGTTCATCACGACCGGCGCGATTCCGCGGCGCACCCAGACGCGCAGATCTCCATCGGCCGCATGCTCGGTCTCGCCACCGGAAAGCTCGGGGACAAGCTTGCCCAAGCTGGGGAACAACAGGCCAAAGCCATGGTTTTGCGCGGTGATCTCCACGCGACGGCTTACCAGGTTCATGACCGGCTGGTTGCCACCGCGGTGACCGAACTTAAGCTTTTCCATCTGGGCGCCGCAGGCCAGGCTGATCATCTGGTGACCAAGACAAATACCAAAGACCGGCACCTTGCCGATCAGCTGCTGCACCTGCTCGTAGGTCTCCACCACGGCATCGGGGTCGCCGGGGCCGTTGGACAAAAAGACGCCATCGGGATTCATGTCGAGCACCTGCTGGGCAGGCGTATCCCACGGCACGACGGTAAGGTCGCAGCCGGCGCGGACCAGCCCCTCCAGAATACCGCGCTTCACACCGCAGTCGTAGGCGACCACCTTGTGACGGGCAGGAGCGGCAGCCGCAAGTGCAAAGTCATGCGTGGCAGGCAGGTCGGCGGCCACAAACTCGTGAGGCGCGGGGCAACTTACGGTCTTGACCAGGTTCTCGCCTACCAGCGTGGGCGCTGCGGCCAGACGCTCGGCAAGCTCGTCGACGTCGAAGATCTCGGTCGAGATAATGCCCATCTTGGAACCATTGTCGCGCAGATGGCGCACCAGGGCGCGGGTGTCGACACCCTCGATAGCGACGATGCCGTGAGCGCGCAGGTACTCCGGCACGCTGACGGCCGAGCGCCAGTTAGAAGGCGTGGCGCACATGTCGCGAACGATCATGCCGCGCATAGCCGGAGCGCCCGCAGGGCGCGCGGCGTCGCCGGGGAAGGCCGACTGGACGTCGGTCTCGTCGATACCGTAGTTGCCGATCTGCGGATAGGTCATGGTTACGATTTGGCCGGCATAACTCGGGTCGGTCATGACCTCAAAGTAGCCCTCGAGCGAGGTGTTGAAGCAGACTTCGCCAGTCGCGGTGCCCTCGGCGCCGCATGCACGTCCATAAAAAATGGTCCCATCCTCAAGATACAGGATGCAGGGACCGCAGGTGCCCTTGCTGGTTTTGGCCAGCATGCGCTGGCAAAGCTCGCTGGGCGCGAAGGTGCGGGCGGCAGCGCCCGCGGTATGGTTGTTCGCCATAGTTCTCCTTCCCGGTCTCACAGGACCGGCTTAAAGGTGTGTAGTTAGGCCTCGCGGTATTGTAACCGCAAGCATGCCTCATGGCGTTAATTTCATCGAAATGTTTACGAAATGATAATTATGACTTTCTATGCATAATGATTTTTCTGGGACGGGGATTTAAAAATCATCCCGCGGGGCTTGTGGCTCACGCGGGATGATGGCGTCTTATTTTTTCTTGTCCTGTTCCAGCAGATCGGACGGTGAGCGATCGGGCTTGCCGCCGCGGAAAATCTCGCGGCCATGCAGACGATGCTCCAGGTCACGTTCGGCCTTTTCCTCGTCAATCTTGGTCTGGCTCACCACCGGGTCCTCAATCAACGACGACACCGAGTTCACCTGCTTCTGAATGCGCTCGGCGATGGTGTCATCCATACTCACGATGCGCATCTTCCAGTCGATATTCGTGGCGTTGGATGAGCTCTTGGTCCACACGAACGTCAGGATGGCGCTCTGGTGGCCTCGCGCGGGGAACATGCCAAAGAAGGAATCGTGCTGAATATTGCTATCCTCGTCGATATAGGCGTGAACGTTATACACCACGCGGTCGATCTTATCGTTGAGCAGCGCGTTGGTCGCAAGCGCCGCGGCCTGAATCTGCCCGTTGGACAGCAGCTCGAGCTCGTTGGCAGACGATGTGTCCAACACCGTCACCTCGACCGTGCCCGTACGCTCATCGGCTTCATCGACGGTAAAGTCGAGCGGGAACTGCGTAAAGCCGTTGCCCCACTCAAGGCCGCCCTTCAGCGCCGTCGAAACGGTATCGACCGAAACGCTCTCGGACAAGTTGGCGGTGTTCAGACGACGCATCACGCCGTAGCCAATCTGCATGCCCACGATCAGCACCAAAATACCAATGACCACGGCCATCGCGGTCTTCGTAATGGTGTGGCTCACCTGCGAGCCCGAAGGATCGTCCTCGGACAGCGGGTCGATATGTTTTGCCTGGCTCGCGCGGTCCTCGCTGCGCAGCTGCGCTAGCGCAGCTTTGTCACCGCGCTTGGCCGCAGCCTCCTTCTCACGCATGCGCTCGGTTCGCTTTTTGGCAAGCGTGGGATCCAAGACACCAGATGCATCGATTTCGGAGAATAACTCCGTCACTTCTTCCGGAGTCAAAGGGTTCTTGTCAGCCATAAACTTCCTGTCATATCAATCAGTCGAGCTCGTGCGCACGCGCACCTTCGAACTGCATTCGATAGTAACGGGCATAGGTGCCGCCACGGGCGAGAAGCTCCTCGTGCGTGCCACGCTCCACAACGCGACCATGCTCAACGGTCGCAATCTCATCGGCATGCTTAATGGTCGAAAGACGGTGGGCGATGATAATCGTGGTGCGGCCGCGTGCCAGCTCTTCGAGTGACTCCTGCACCGCCTCCTCGCTCTCGTTATCCAAAGCACTCGTCGCCTCGTCCAAAATCAGGATCTTGGGGTTCTTGAGAAACACGCGCGCGATGGCAACGCGCTGCTTCTGTCCGCCCGAAAGACGGCTGCCGCGCTCGCCCACCACGGTGTCGTAGCCCTGCGGAAGCGACTCGATAAAGGCATCGATGTTGGCGCGACGGGCGGCCTCGGCGATCTCTTCTGCCGTAGCGCCCGGCTTGCCGTAGGCGATGTTCTCGCCAATCGTACCGTCAAATAGATAGACATCCTGCTGCACCAGGCCAATGGCGCGGCGCAGGCTCTGCTGCGTCACATCGCGCACGTCCTGACCGTCGATGCTAATGGAGCCAGCAGCCACGTCATAAAAGCGCGGCAGCAGCGAACAGGTCGTGGACTTGCCACCGCCCGAAGGACCAACCAAAGCGATGGTCTGCCCGGGCTTGATGGACAGATTCATATGGTCGATAACGGGACGCTCGTCGGCATCGCCCTCGCCCAGCTCGACATCCTCGTAGTTAAAGCACACGTCGTGATACTCCACGGCGCCGGCGGTCACCTGCAGATCCTTAGCGCCCGGCTTGTCCTGGATATCCGGGGCGGTCGAAAGCACCTCGTCCATGCGCTTAAAGCCGGCGATGGCCTTCTGATACGTTTCGGCCGAATTGACGAGCGTCTCGAGCGGCGTGCAGAACAGTGAAATGTAGAGCGCGAAAGTCGCCATATCGACCGCCTGCAGTTGGCCTTGCGCCACCAGCCACCCACCCAGCAGCACCACGATCACATACAGCACACCCGAGAGCAGGCCATACGTCGCAGTGTAGACGCCCATGGCGTGATACATATTCTCCTTGGACGAAAGATAGCGGTCGTTGGAGGCGCGGAACTTGGAGAGCTCAGCTTCCTCGTTCGCAAAACTCTTGACCACGCGCATGCCTGCCAGCGAATCCTGCAGCTGAGCATTAATACCGCTGATCTTTTTGCGGTTGTCGCTGAAGACCTCGCGCATGCGCATGTTCTGCCAAAACATGATGACCGCAAACGCCGCCGTCACCACGGCCATGGCGAGCGCCAGCACCGGGGCAATAGCAAAGAGGATCACAAACGAGCCGATGATCTCGATGCCGCAGATGATGATCCACTCGGGCACGTGATGCGCCGCCTCGCAGATATCGAACAGGTCGTTGACCACGCGGCTCATCATGTCGCCCGAGCTGTTGCGGTCGAAGTACGCAAAGCTAAAGCGCTCATACTGGTCGAACAGGTCCTCGCGCATTTTGGACTCCATGCGCGCGCCCATCACGTGACCCCAATAGCTCACAAAATAGCGGCAGGCGCAGCGGACGGCATACATCAGCACCAAGCCCACCGCGATCATGCCGAGCGCCTGCATAATGGCAGCCTGACCCTGAGTAAATAGCCCACCGGTCAAATTGCGCAGAATAATGGGGAACGCCAGGTCAATGGCGGCAAGCACCAGAGCACAAACAGTATCAGCAACAAAAAGCCCCATCTGGGGCTTGTAATAAGACAAAAACCTTTTCAGCATAATCACCTTACGCGGTTTTACCAAACCGCGTTTCGTCTCGACGCTGCAAGTGCTCCATTTGGACAATCTGGCCTTCAATCGTCGGTCGCGTATATCCATACGCTTCCCTCCTCTTTTAGGCCACCTTGTCTCAAATGGAGCACTTTCGCTGACTTACACAAACCTACGGGATCATTCCCGCTCGTTAAAGATCGGCTCCGCCCAAGCGGTGCGCGATGCTATCGCAGGCCAAGGCGCCTACGACGGTCTTGGCATCTTCGATCTTGCCGTCGAGCACGGCGTCGATCAGCTCGTGCAGCGGCACCAGATCCACGTTGACAAACTCGTCATCATCGGGGTTGGGTGCATCGAACTCGAGCTTGGTGGCCAGGTAGATGTGAATGATCTCGTCGCAGAAGCCGCAGGACGTGACAATCGACGTCAAAAAGCGAATGCGACCAGCCCTAAAGCCCGTCTCCTCATGCAGCTCGCGCTTGGCGCAATCGAGCGGGTCCTCGCCTGGATCGAGCTTGCCGGCGGGAATCTCGACCGTCACGCGGTCGATGGCGGTGCGGTACTGACGCACCAGTACGATCTTGCCGCTCTCGGTCAGTGCCACAACGGCCGCCGCACCCGGATGGCGAACGATATCGCGGGCACTGCGGTGGCCGTTGGGCAGCTCAACCTCAAGACGGTGGACGTCGAGGATCTTGCCCTTCCAGGCACACTCCTCCGAAAGAATCTTCTCGTGCAGTTCGGCATCGTGCGGGTCGTCGTCACCCAGCACCAGCGCCGGCTCGTCAGCGACCTCGCCACCAGGTTCGCCCTCGGCGTGCCCATACATGCGGCTGTCCTCTTCGACGATCTGCGCGTCCACGAGCTCTTCGTTCTTCTCGTCCATCCGTCTCATCCCTCTCGGACTTTAGGCATCCCAGGCGTCGCGGCCGCGCAGCGCGCGCAGGCCGATGTCGTGACGCAGGGTCTTGCCCTCAAAATCAATCTTCTCGCAGGCCTCGTAGGCAAGGTTGCGAGCGTTCTCAAACGTATCGCCCAGCGCGGTCACGGCAAGCACACGGCCGCCGTTGGTCACGAGCTGACCGTCCACCACGGCGGTGCCGGCATGGTACACGGTCACGTTCTCCATGGCCTCGGCGTCGGCGATACCGGTGATGACTTTGCCCTTCTCGTAGCTGCCGGGGTAGCCCGCGCTCGTCAGGACAACAGCCACGGCCCACTCGTCACGCCAGTCGAGTTCAATCTGATCGAGCTCGCAGTTGGCACAGGCCAGCATGACCTCGACCAGGTCGTTCTTGAGGCGCGGCAGCACGACCTGCGTCTCGGGGTCGCCAAAGCGGGCGTTGAACTCCAGCACCTTGGGGCCGGCGGGGGTGAGCATAAAGCCTCCGTACAGGCAGCCGCGGTAGTCGATGCCCTCGGCAGCAAGCTCGGCCACGGTCTGCTCCATGACCTTCACCATGGTGGCGTGCTCCTCGTCGGTCACGATGGGCACCGGGCTGTAAACGCCCATGCCGCCGGTGTTGGGGCCAAGGTCGCCCTCGAGCGCACGCTTGTGATCCTGCGAGGTGGCCATGGGGCGCACGGTCTTGCCGTCGGTAAAGGCCAGCAGCGAGCACTCGGGGCCAACCAGCATCTCCTCAATGACAACGGTGTTGCCGGCATCGCCAAAGGTGCCGCCAAAGCACTCACGCACGGCCTCCTCGGCCTGCGCAAGCTCAGTCGCCACGATAACGCCCTTGCCTGCGGCCAGGCCGTCAGCCTTCACGACCAGCGGGGCACCCTGCTCGCGCACATAGGCAAGAGCCGAAGCCTCGTCAGTAAACGAGCCGTAGGCGGCCGTCGGAATGCCGGCACGCTCCATGAGCTGCTTGGAGAACAGCTTGGAGCCCTCCATCTGGGCGCCCTCGGCACCCGGGCCAAAGCAGGGAATACCCGCCGCGCGCACGGCGTCGGCCACGCCCGCCACGAGCGGAGCCTCGGGGCCAATTACCACGAGTCCGCATCCGTGGCTCTGCGCAAACGCCGCCACGGCCGCAGGATCGCAATCGTCGAGAACCACGTTCTCGCCGCAGCTCGCGGTGCCGCCGTTACCCGGCGCGATGTAGAGCTTGCCGGCGCGCGGTGATGCTGCGAGCTTGGCTGCCAGAGCATGCTCGCGGCCGCCGCTGCCCAACAACAGGATGTCGATGGTTTGAGTGTCCGCCTTCAAGGGTGCCTCCTCTATGGATGAACGGTCCGCCAACCATGCGGACCCATTACAAAGCAAATATACCCCTCGGCCGCCCGCCTGGGCTGCAAAGGGGTATATCGCAATAACCGAATAGTGCCGATTACTTCCAGAATCGGTTGATGATCTGCTCGCGATCGGCGCCGACGCCAATGAACGTCACGCGGGTGTGTGCCAGATCCTCGATAAATGCCACGTAGTCCTGAGCCTCCTGCGGCAGCTCCTCAAAGCTACGGCAACCGGTGATGTCGCACTTCCAGCCCGGGAGCTCCTCGTAGATGGGCTTGGCGTGCTCAAAGCGCACCTGGTGCTCAGGCACGCTCGTGTAACGCTCGCCGTCAACGTCGTAGGCAACGCACACCTTGATGGTATCGAAGGCCGAAAGCACGTCGAGCTTGGTCATGGCGATATCGGTGAGGCCGTTGACACGCGAGGCGTAGTTGGCGATGGGGCCATCGAACCAACCGCAGCGACGGCGACGGCCGGTGGTCACGCCGTACTCATAGCCTTCCTCGGTCAGCGTATGACCGGCCTCGGACTCATAGGAAAGCTCGGTGGGCATGGGGCCCGAACCAACACGGGTGATATAGGCCTTCATGACGCCCAGCACGCGGTCGACATTCTTCATACCGACGCCGGAGCCGGTGATGGCGCCACCGGCGGTGCAGTTGGAAGACGTCACGTACGGATAGGTACCGTGGTCGATGTCGAGCAGCGTCGCCTGGGCGCCCTCAAACAGCAGGTCCTTGCCCTCGTCGATCATGTTGTTGAGCAGCAGGCTCGTCTCGGTGATGTAGGGACGCAGGCGCTCGGCCATGGGCAGGTACTCGTCGCAGATCTGATCCACGGTGTAGGTGGGCAGGTGGTAGATGAGCTCGAGCTCGGGATTCACGCGGGCAAGAGCGGTCTCCAGCTTGTCGCGGAACAGAGCCTCGTCCAGCATGTCCTGCATGCGCAGGCCGATGCGGGCCATCTTGTCCTGGTAGCACGGACCGATGCCGCGCTTGGTGGTACCGA
>OBLF01001971.1_pt1 | contig 15064 bp, 18 predicted proteins | sample 1519231 | NCBI WGS metagenome assembly OBLF01 (sample SAMEA2602895, study PRJEB22501) | metagenome | reverse complement strand
AACCAATAAAGGAGAATACTTATGGAATATAATGAAAAAGCAAAAAGTTTTGCAAAAGAGCTTACAATGGAAAGAATCAGAGAAAGCAAGAAACTTGATAAATGTGGTAACACACAAGATATAATTGATGATATTGCAAATGTTTTTGAAGAATACTATAACGCAATTTTAAATAATGAAAAACTAAAAGAATTACTGTAGGTTTTTATTATTAATTTTCATTTTATGCGTTAATTCAAACAGAATATATTCAAAAATTGATTCGGTTTCAGAGATTGTGAATCCTTTAGAAGATAAGAGATTTATAATCTCTGTTTTTGTTTCTCCCATAGTTTCATTTTTATATTCAGAATTTGCATGAAATAATTCTCTAATCATAATATATAAATTCTCCTTTCTGAAAAAATAATAATATTGATAGCTAACTTTTCTTATTTTTTTAAAATAAAATACTCAATGATTAATTCTCTTCATTAAACATTTTTCGAGATTATTTTGAATAGCGTCAGATAAAGAGTTATTTTCTTTTAACTTCTGATCGACAATGTTTGAAATAATCTCACTTATTTTTTCTTTAATAATATTTTTCATAATTATATCTCCATAAACTCCTAAAATGTATTGGCTATTTCATTCCATTGGAAGAACATAGTATATAAATATAATTTTTTCTGAATACTATTTTCTTTTCTAATGGCAGATATATAAGTTTTCTTAAAATCGTCATTTAAATTAGTGCTTAGTATTTTTTGTTCCCAATCTGCATCGAGAGATTGTGTAATATTATTCATATAAATCCTTTCTTTTTTGGGGAGTTAAAACTGATATGATCATTGACAAGAAGCTGATCCTGAGACAGCTTTTAAGAACAATGATGAAAACATGCCAAAATGTCCCACCTGTGGATCAACAAACGTAAAGAAAATATCAACTGCTGGAAGAGTAGTATCAGTTGGAATGTTAGGATTATTCAGTAAGAAAATCAATAAGAGCTTCAAATGTGGAAATTGTGGATATACGTGGTAGAAGATGGATTGTTTTCTAAGCAATACACCAAATCAAACTAATTACTACAAAGGAGAGTGATCTCAACCGGCATGTTTGGATTAGCGAGTATGAAAGTTGGAAAGCAGTGGCATTGTAATAAGTGCGGATCTGATTTCTGATAACAAAATAGAAGAGCAATAAAAGACTTGTCGAGAGATGAGTCTTTTATTTTTTGAGTAAAATAGCACAGAGCCGTAGTTTTACCTACGACTCCGCACTATTTCCTCCTAAACGCATGTCAAAAGACAATTGTTTATTTATCCTTTCTTTCACATATCTATCAGCTAATGGACACCCATTTCCGTTTGATATGGTACAAGACAAAGCTAATGGACACCCATTTCCTTGTCTGTATAAGAATTGTATCAAAAAATATGGTTAGTGTCAATACTAAAATAATTTAACTAATCCATATGACTTAATATCATTTTTATATCCATCATATATTTTGGGATCAAAAACATCCCACATATGATGTGTGATTTTTGATCCATTTATATGTCTGACACAATTATAAGCGACAATATCTGCAATTTGTAAGCCTATGCTATTTTCTTCTTTTACAGTAAAGCTTGTAGTGGTTATATATTTGTCAATAGCATCTGGCATATAAATATTTGTGCCGTTTTGTAATATATCAAAATAATATTTCTGTATTTTTCTATTTTGGGATTCTTCTCTTGATTCGAATACTATACTTCCACGAGCTTTATTCTTAGTTAAAAAATGAATATAATTATTAATAACAGAAGAAAATAGTATCTCATATATATCATGAGAAAATTCAGGATATTCATTATTATATTCTTTTACATTAGTATATGCAGTTGTTATTTTAAAATCTACGTTACTAATACTATTTCTTAATGAATCCCAAAAATTTGTACACATGATGGTATCAGAACACATCATTTTAAATGATTTTTGCTTTTTTATTATATCAGTATAATGGAATACGATATTAGGGTTCCCTAAAATAGCCTTAGTATTCTGTATAGATGGAATTAAAATATTTTTGTAGTCATTTCTTGATATTATGATACCACCCAGCAATAAATATGGATTTGCTATTGTCTGCGCACTTTCGTCTAAAAATAATATATAATCAGATCCTATCATATAATAATCTCCACAAATTTATTTGGTATTTATTACCATGTTAATATTATACGACAAGATATTACAGAATTCCATCAGAACATATGTGCTCAATGATTAACTATTTTCTTTATACATACCAGGAGATAAGAAGTTTTCATATACCGTATCATTTTCTTATCTACCGGCTGATAATATTCTCTATCCTCAAGTATGATGTGTTCTCCATTTTTATATCGCTTCTGGTTAAGCTCTAACTCATGTTTAGCTTTCAAACGTAGTGCTGAGTAGTGTAGTTTGTCAATAATATTTTGATCAATATAATTACCTCCCATAACTATTTTTTCTAAACATACGTTCCGACTACCAATATCTTCCAAGAGGTACTACAATATAAATGATAGGATATGGTCATGAACACATCACGACTCCTTATTCATCGCATAACAAAACAGGAGCATATGATAAAAAGTGAAAAATCAAAAGATCTCGTCAAAAATAGTTCATTTCTTAGAAATGCTTGCTTTAATAGTTACAATATCTGGTATTTCTGGACTAACAATTTATCAACATTGGTGGGGAAATGATGCGGAAAAATCTCAGAAAATATTGGATGAAAAAATTTCCGAAATATGTGATGAAATTTCTATCCTAAATATGCAATTACAATATTATACATCACAAGAAGAATATATAATAATTAATGGCGAAGGAAATAAAGTAGACCCAGCAACAATGTTGAATTATCATCCGTTAATTGCAAAAATGGAAGAAATACACAAAGATTATTATTTCATAGATCTTATAACATATATGTCATTTTGTGGATATGATGTTGAAGAAAAAGAGATATATCTTTCTGAGGAATGGTTCTTTAGAATGGATTATGAGCAGCAAGCAAAAATACTGAGTAATATGTTTCATGAAATAAATCCATATACATATCAAGTTGCAAAAAACTATAAATACTACGCAGATGAAATAGATTATGGAGATCATATAGAATATAGTAATGTAACAGCAGAAGCAACAGATATAGAAGAAAGAAGTATCCCAATATTTATATGTACACAAATTGGAACAGAACCGTTAGGGTTAATTAAAATAACAGATGAAAATAATAATATGATGTATCCTAAAATAAATACAAATTCATAACGAAAATCTTCAAAGGGCAAGAAAGTATCATTCTTCTTGCCCTTTACCATCTATATATTTTTCATACATTTTTATTCTATTTTCAATATTCTTAGGATTTCTGCCTAAAAACTCATTTTTATATTTATCGATATAATAATCAGCGTCTTTGATCGTAACATGTATATGTGCTTCTGACGTAGCATCGATAAACATTCGCTTTATATGTTGTTCATAATCCTGCATTTGTTTCTCGATTCTTAATCTGGATTCTTCATATTCTTTCATTGCTTGTTCAATATCTTCGGCTGTAGTCTCTGTATGTATAATTCTTACATTTAATCTTCCAGACATATCAATTATGTGAATTTCTCTTTTTTTATATTTTGCCATATTAAATTTAAACCTCCTTATTAATTATAGAAGGGGTTATATAAAGTCCTTTATTAATCTTGTCTGCCAAAACAACTAGATTACATAAAGGAATAATATTTTTAGTTATAAATTGTTCCAGTTTAACTTTATCACTTTCTATAATATAATTATGTTTTGTTACTATTTGAAATATTCCTAATAATTTACCGCTTTTACAATATAAAGGAATCGCAATATATTGAGAATACTTTGATAGATCAGTACTAAAAGAAACCTTTTTGAATATCCTTAATATTTCATCGTTGCTTATTGCAATTTCAATATCTGATAATTTATCACGTATTAGTTCTGCATAATGATATTTACAATCTGATAATTTAACCCTTTCTTTACATGCAGACGGCCTTAAAGATATCGGATTTGAATGTGCAATCATATGAACCCATTCCACATTATTTTCATCTACACTATATTCAACAAAACAAACTGAAATTCCAGAATTGTCATTTAAATTACAATATTGTTTTATCATGTCTCTACAATATAAGCATATTGCATCAATTTGTTTAACCTTATCCCAAGCTTTATCAGATATACAACCATTTAACTTAACGTTATTTGCAAATGAATTAATTACCGTAGCCCATTTTTCCGCTAATTCAGACAATGAAGAAATTTCATATGTCACTGTCTTATAATCATTTTCCATATGGGCTAATATGTTTGTAAGATTTACAATTGTTTCATCTTTTTCCTGTAATTCATTATATACTTTGTCTTCTTGATTCCCATAATAAATAACAAATGCTACCAATGTTATCATTAAAATAACAGTTATTGATGTTAAAATTATTTTTATAACTATATCTGATGTTATTGACGTGAATACACCAATAACAGAAACAGCAGTAGGTATCAATATTAAAACAGTATTTTTAAACCACGTTTTCTGATAAAATCGTTCCCTCATAAATACCACCATTCATTAGTAATATAGTACTGTATATTATATACCAATAAATGGCAAAATGCTACTCAGAACATATGTGCTAAATTGTCATCATTTGTCGATGATATTTTATTGCTTCACAACTTCAAAGTAATATATAATAACAGTGGAAAAGTGAAAGGGGCATTTTTCTGCATTAAAATAGGAGAGAGGTTTTAAAACCTTTCTCCTATTTCTTTGTGTGAAGTTTATTAGATTAAATTAGTTGATAGAACTAACCAATTCTCTTTACAGTTTCACGCCAGTAGTCAAATCTTCCACGAACGTTTTCCTGGTTAAGAAACGGTTTTATAATTTTTCAAGTAATCTGGTTCAAAAATAAAATAAAAATCTTTATATGTTTTTATATTAGAATATTTATTTTTGTTACAGTTTCTAATAATCTGTGTTTGCCCTAAATAAGTATTAAAATTATTCATAGATATACTTTCTATAAATTTTGCTGACGGGAAAATACCCAAATATTCATTTTTACTAAATACTAAAACACGTCTATATGTGTGATATGGAAACATACACCAGCCCAATTCATTTCCTAATCTTAAATATCTGCCTATACAAGATTTTGATAACTGAAAATGTTCTGAAACAATACTAATGTTATGATTATTATTTACATAAAAATCGCAAATATCTTTTGTTATATTACCACAAGCAAATTCAGAACATTGTTCCCAATTAATTTTATTTTCTTCTATTTTTAACAAATTTTTCAATTCGCTATTCAAAATAGAATCTGATATAAACTTCATTGTACTTTTTCTACAATCAAGTTGTATATAATGTTTTATTCCATTATTCATAGCTAAATTCATTTTACGTATATCGTTTCCATTCGTCGCTGTTGACGAAGACCATGTTGTGTCTTTATAATGCTGTTCACCATGTGTTTCTACGATACAATTATAATCTGGTAAATAGAAGTCGTAACAATATTTCTCAATCCATTCAAAGTTAGATTTGCTTAATTGATATATGAATTTAATATGCATCTGTTCTAAAAAACTTATAAAGAATTTTTCTGGATAACTTATTCCATCTCTACATGTACATCCAATTGAATGTCTTTCCTTAATCTGACATATTGATATTTTGATATTTCTTATTTTACCACAAATAGGACATATTGGATATATTTTTTTATTGGAGCCACTTGTATAATTAACAGCCTCTTTATATCTACCCTGAAAATATGGTATCATCCATGGATCTGTAGTAGATATGTCATTTATACCTTTAACCACAACATAATTAGAGCAACATGGACATCCTGATTTATGATGTAGTAAATCACATTCTTCCATCCATCCAGAATTGTAACCACAAATATTACATTTGTAGTTGTACATTTTTCTATATTGATACTTTTGAGTATTTACTCGTTTTCTGTTTAATATTGTAAAATTTCGATTTTCATCAATTATTTGGTCACCGATTTCTATCTTATAATCAGAAAAGCGTCCTGTTGTTGTTTTTAAATTTACACCAATTAGCTTCTTTATATTTCCATCCTGTAATCTACATGTCCTTATTTCAGATATAATTCCATTATAATCAATTGTAAGATTTCGAGTATTGCAATTATATCCTTTAATGATTAAATTACCACAAAATGTAATATCTTCTTTTTCATCGTCAATATATTCAAATTTAACATTTGTTCCTATGGAATCAGCCCAATTGATCTTTCCTTTATAAGTACCTTTTTTATATCTTGGCAGACTATCTAAAAATATATTAATCATATATTCCTCACTTTCAATTAAAAATTTGCAATAAAAAAGAGCGGTCAGTTTTTTGACCACTCTGACGTTAAAGTATTTAGTTTTTCATCTTTTATATAAACCCAAAACATTTTATGTGTTTCTGGGTGTAACCCTACCAGCTCATATCTAACTCCATGAGAAGTTAAAAAATCTCGAAGTGGAATAGAGTAGCAAGGAAATAATTTTGACTGTTTCATTCCTTTTGTTCCTTTTATTATATAATAAAAGAGCCTATCAAATTTAAGATAGACTCCTTATTAATTGATAAAATATTACATTCCTCTTATAGCATTTCTGAAGATTTGCAACCTGCCGTTCACCATGTCTCCATTGCTAGTACCGCTAGAGCAGTATTGTAAATACTCAGTATTAGAATCATATGTCTCTAAGAAATTCTTCAACCACTCAACATACTTTGCAGTTGACTTAGCATCTTTGTACATACGATACATACCGTAGATTACAAATGGAAGAGTAAGCTGCTTAATTTTTATATCATCATCAAACTCTTCATCCAGACGATCGAGAGCTTTCTTAACATTCTCAATCTTTTTGTCTGAGTTTTCCTTGCCTTCAGGAGTAGATATTTTTTCATTGTAATACTCAATGAACTTATTCATATCTGCATTTCTGAAAGAACCAAAATCATACTGGTCAGATTTCTCCGTAAGCATCAATACCTGGATAACAGTATCTCTATCTACATTCTTCTTATACTGAGCCTTAGTCAGAACTTTTTCAAAGAACTGATGGGATGCCAGGTTATAAATGACATCACGAAGATCAGTGCTCTGCATCTTGGTTCTACGCTGCGAATTTGTCAGTGTATGACCCAAATTGATTCTATCGAAGATCTCTGCAATTTCTTCCTCAGTAGCGTCAGTCATTGTGATAATAGATATATCACGGGAATTGAATTTATCCTGAACGACTTCATCTAATTTACTGAATTTTTTACCTGCAATTTCATATTCAACGCCATCGATCACAATAGGATCCAAATCTTTAGATAATCTGAATTCATCATTTGCAAAAGCTTTGATAGTAGTGAATCTCTGCTTGAAGTCAACAACATCTAATTTGCCGGTATCAGAATGTCTATTTACCAATGCAGGATATACAGGATAATCTCTTAATAATGTATCAATAAATAAACTTTTCTCTTTAGGAGACCAAATGCCAGCTCTTCTTTGAATAGGCAAGTCGAAATTATACTTCTTCCCTTTATTCATTTCTGTAACCAAAGAACTAAGACTTTTAGGACTTTGTTTAATATCTTCCATTATGTTTACCTCCTTCAAAAATTGAAAATTTTGATATTTTGAAAGTAACATATTTTGGAAAAATTGTAAAGGAATTTAATGTTCATTTTTCATTTATTTTCATCTTTTTTATTCGACAGAAAATATTATCGCAACAAAAAAGTAATCGTATTCTCCCTAACGATTACTTTTCTGTTTTATTATTAAATAAGAAATGAATCACCGCATTGAAATACGGTAACATCTTTCATATACGATTATAAACCATTGTAAATCAAATTTCAATAACTATTTTAAAAACCTACATACAATATATAGACACTTGCATCGAAACAACCGCACCATATTGAATAAAAATCACCATGAAATTGAGATTTTGTAATTATACGAATGAATGTTCTGCCTTTTGTATATAAAGAAGCAATAGTATAATAATACCAAGCATATTGTGATTGAGCCATCGTATCTCGATTCGTTGCACGACAAATGCCTGGTATTACATGCCATACGAAGTACCAAGTTGTAGTTTGGTACGACTTTCGGAAATAAATTCTGCTCGTTCTGAGCAATACAATTTCCCTGACTTTAAGAAATACTACAAAGAAGGGAGGGTAGAATGGAAGTGTTAATAACACTTTTAGGTTGTGGATCATTATTTTATGCATTTTGCTATACTATAAATATTATTGGAAAATGCTATGTCGCACACAAAAGCAAAAATCTCAGTAGTGAAAAAGTAAAAGCACTTGCGAAAATGATGTCCAAAGACATTAATATAAATCTGCATCAATAATTCTATTTGCTTGTATTCATAATTTATTTCCTTTTTTTCTCCATTTGAGGGCAGTCGCAAGCTGTCCTCATTTTATTATTCTCCATCTTATCAACCACGGAGAGTTGGTTCAAACAACAGAAGATAAGTTTCTGCATTTATATGATCCATCACAGATCACCCTGTTATGTCAGTAGTACCGAGCGCATATTTACCAAGCATCGTTGCATATAACTTGATATGAGAGTTGTCGCTACAGTTGGGGCTTATCTCATAGAGATCTATCCCATCGGATTCATTGAGCGTCACGCTGTTACGATCCTAGTTATGTCGCCATAATAGGAGAGTGGTGATACGTCTGCATTACCAGACCGTTGTACGCAGTTCCCGATTATTGTCTCTGTTATTTATTTATCATCGTGTACTTCACGAATAACATACTCTAAATCTCTGTATCCAGAGTAAATTATGTATGTTGTCGGCATATTCAAAGAGGGAGTACATTATGTCCCTACCGACATTTTTTAAGGAGAGTGCTGCACCAATACCAGTAGCTAATGTAGGAATCAATCCCATTTTATCAACTATATTAGTGACTAAATCTAAAAATTTTGTTGCTAAAGTAATTCCGTTCTTAATTAAATCATCGTCAATAGCCACAGAAGCAAGTTCCTGTGCTTTATTAGTGAGCTGTTGTAAACGACCATCAATACTATCGAGATATTTATCAAGCTCTTTTTCAGCAGATCCGAAGGCTTCTTCAGATGATTTACGAACAGCTTCAAGCTGATCAGGATCCTGTAGAATAGCAGATGCAATATTTGATCTGTTCTTACCGGCTAATTCTTCAATTAAAGCCGTTGCATGGTTTGTACCAAGCTTCTTATCTTGCTCCTGGATTTCTCGGTAGACACGGGCTATGCCCAAAAGTATTTCGTATGTATTTTTGTAGTTTCCATTATCATCAAGAATATCAAAACCTTGATAATTATTAGAAGCTACAGCCGTATAATCTTTTATGATTTGTTGCTTTTTAGAATTCGTTGCCTTGACAAAAGCATCAACCTCTTCATTCATGGCAGATAATTCTTCCTCGGCCTCAGAAGTTCCAACCAGACGAAGAGAAATAGTTCTTAAACCGGCTGCTACGGAATCCGCATCCTGAATTGTAGCATTGGCAGTTGTTACCAAACTTGCAGCTTCATCAATTGTATTGCCCATAAGGGAAAGAGTAGCTGCTGATCTCTGAAGCGCAGATGCTAATTCATCTGTTGATATTGCATAATTGTTACCGACCTCATTAAGCTTATCAACGGTAGTAATTTTATCTAAGTCTTTATATGCCTGTTGCATAGAGATTAAGGCGGAAGTAGCATCTTCGATATTGTCAAACTCAGATACATTGAATAGAATATTTGCGGTACGAGCAGACTCTGCTGCATCATCCATTGCTTCACCAAGTCTCATGAAATCAGCTGTTGAATTCTGAATTTGCATAGCAGTAGTACCTACCGCATCGGCAGTATCAAAAGTAGTTTTCTGATAATTTTTTAAGCTCTGCTCAGTCTCATCTGACACTTTTCGCATTTCTGTATATGCAGTATCAAGTTCTCTTACGACATTAATTGCATTTTGTCCATATCTTATAATATCATTAATACCAAAAGCCATTCCAATCTGGCTTGCAGCACCATACCAAGCTTTTTCCTTAACAACATCCCAGAATTTTTTACCTTCTTCACCGGCTTCACGAATGCGGATTTGAAGTTTCAAAAATTCATCAGTCAAATCAGATACATTGGCATTTGCACCACGCATCGTTAACTGTTTTTGTAGTTTCTGAAGTTCTGCTCTGAACTGTTTAGATAAGCCAGAGTTTTTCTTCATGTAATCGCCAATTTTGTTATATAGCTTGTCTCTTGATAAGGAAGTAGATCCTTTTTCAGCCGCTGTCATTGAAGTAATAGCACGAGTTGCATCTTCAATCTTCATCTTATATTCATTTATACTTTGGAGATCTTTTTCTGAGATTGTATCCTTAGAAGCTATTTGATCTCTAAATGTTTCAAATTCAGAAATTTGTTTTTTGAGTTCTGCAAGATTTGCTTTATATTTTTCGCTTTGATTGAAATCGGCAGGAGTAGCTGATAGATTTTTCAGTTTAGTATTATATCCATCAATATCAGATTGTATAGAATTGACTACGGAATCTTTTGCATTCTTAATTGAATCATTGAGTTTTGCAAAGGACTGTGCCACTTCATCAGTCTCCAACCCACTTTTTTTCAATAATTCAACGAATTCATTCCATTTACTTACATCAGGATTATTTACATCAATATTAAATAACTCAACAAGTTTGTCTTTGGCTTCATCGGCATTTTGCTTTAATCTGCCAACAACCTTCTGTTGCTCCTGAATTTCGTTATTCTTTTTACCAGTGCCTTTATCAGATGCTTTTAGATTATTTAACTTAATTACAGCATTCTCATACTTCTCAATAGAGTCGGCATTATTTTTCCATTCGGCTTCTAATGCTTTCGCCTGTTCTTTTTCTTCCTGAAGTGCACGTTTTGCATTTTCATTGTATGTCTCAACATCACGTCGCTGTTGAATATCATTCAACTTCATATAGTCTGAAACTAAAGTATTAAATGACTTTTTATATTCTTCAATACCTATTTCATCATTTTGAAGTTTTGCATTTAGATTATCAACATCTTTTTTTAGTTTTGAAAACTGAGAAGATAATTCTGGAAGAACATGGATATTATTGAGAGTAGTAATAGAATTATTTAACGCATCAATTCTTTTAATTGCTTCATTGGCTGCTTTCGCTTGCTCTTTACTTTGTTTGGTGCTATAATCGTCAGAGCCGGTAAAAACAGACTTTTCTTTCGCTAATTCTGTCTCAAGCTCTTTAACCTTTTCGGTAAGTTTTGCCACCTCTTCAACAGAAGTAGTTACATTCAATCCATGACTAAATGTTTCTGAGAACTTAGTAGCTGCCACAGAAATTTCGTCAAGCTTAGATACAATAAGATTTAATTGCTCAATAACGCCTGCGAGATCAGTCTTGCCAAACAAATCATCCAATGGATTCGCATCGGCAGACTTATTCATTTCATTCTGAGCCTTAGTAAGTTGTCCCATTGCCGATGCAGCAGAAGTCCAATATTTCTTATCTGTTTCTGTGTATAAAAGATCTTTTCCACCAAACTCGGACTTGACTTGATTTCGCATATTTTCAATAAATTTACGATAAGCCTGAATTTTTGCCATCATAGTATCAAACTGATTAATATCGAATTCAAAGAAATTTGTGTTAACCATTGAACCGCCAACACCAGACATTTTGATATGCTCAAATAATCTCTGATATGCTTGTAGAGCATTGGACATTTTACTCTGTATCTTTGCTTCTAACTCTGTATCGGAGCCTACATCAATATTCATGTTAAGTCCAATACCTTTTACACTAGAACTTAATTCAGAAATAGAAGAATTAATCTTATTGATCATAGAAAAAAGAGGACTGAACTCTTCACCATCACCAACATCAACAAAAATCTTCTTGATAGAAGCAAGATTAGATTCCATCTTTGTGAATAAATCAATCACTGTTTTTAACTGATTTTCATCTACAATAGAATTTCCGATACCATTGCCATTTCCGTTACCAGTTCCGAATCCTTTACCAGAAGCAATAGACTTGACCACTTCAAGCAACTTATCTAAGCTTTTAACAGTTTCCTCAATTCCTTCGTTTTCGATCTTTACAACAAAATCATTGGAAGCAAGCTGTTTTTTATATTTCTGCAAAGTTTTTTCAAACTCTGCTTTATTTTTAGAATCGGAGAAATCAAAATACATCTCCAATTTATTATTCTCTAATTCTTTCTGACCTTCAGACAGTCCTTTTAATATCTGCGCTAATAAATCACTTTTATCCATTACGATACTCGCTGTCATTGAAGCAGCAACATTATTTGGCATTTAAATTCCTCCTCATCTTATTTTTTTAAATATTTATTAACAGTGGATTCCCACTTGGATTCAAAATTCCTACGAGTAAAAGATTCCATGGAATCACTCTGATTAAAATACGGGTTTGTCCATGTATTAGCACCACTAGAATATGATTGACCAAATCTATAGTTTGGATGATGCCATATTTGAGGTAATCCGTGAATTCCTTGATTCCATTGCAAGTTGATTAAAAAATCAGTAGGATCAATAGAAACATTATATTTCGCCCTCCATCTATAAATAGACGGATCATTTATTCTAGCTAAAGTATCGAATTTTACCATATTTACATAAGAAGTGAAATAGATAGTGGCAAATCCATTTTTTTGAACCAACTTATGTTCAAATTCTAATGAATCAAGCATTGTATCATGTCCATTTACAAACCATTCAATAGTAGATTGTTGTCTGATTTCTTTCTGAGCTTTATTACCGGCAGAAATATATCTATCAACATATTTTTCAGTTATTCTATCTGCGAATTTTTGCAGTTCTTTGTCATTTATTTTTAATCCAGTAGCTCTTATTGCCATCTATTTTCAACCTCCAAGATTTCTACTACAATTTAACTATTTCCACACTAAAATAGGAGAGTACCAAACTCCCCATAATAAAAACTCCATAAGTTGTGACACCTATGAAGCCTGATTGATAATTTCCTGCAATTATGTTACAATCTCTATATCTGTGGTAAATATAGGTAGATAAGGAAGCCTGTAGTAATGGAATTAATTTGCTCTATTGTTTCTGCCTGTGTTGCAGTCGCAGGACTTGTATATACAGTCTACAGAGACAACAAAAAGAAATAACTACGTAACATAAGCACCACAGATATGAGTATCTACTTGTATTTATGAATTAGATAGAACGGTAGAAGACCAGTCACCTTCTGCTACACAAACCTATAATACAAACCCTATATTTACAAGTTCTTGAGATATAATAACGCAAGTAGAGAAAGTATTTGCTTGACAGATATTTCGCAAGTGTTATAATTAATGAAGAGCAAATTATATATGTCGTCCATTACATTACATTCTTATCTTGAAATGCAATCCGACTAATTGCATAACATGATCCAGTGAGTGTAACATGATACCACGAGGAGGACATGTCAGAAGAGGGGTAGCATCGTAGAAATACGATGCTATTTCTCTATTTATATATTGTTTCACTAATTATGATTTCTTTCGAAATTTGAATTTCATTATTCAGCATTACATGATTTCTTTTCTAAATCATATAATTCAATATACTTGTCCAAATCATACTGTTTTCTTTCTATACAAATTGCTGATATGGTTACTAAGTCATTATCAAAATCATATTTAACATCACATATATGAGCTTTTTCAAATCTGATTTTATCAGATGGAGACAAGTGTTCATATATATCTTTCCCCTCAATATACATTTTTGTAGCATATGTATTCATACCTTACACCTCTTTGAACTCACCCTTCTTAGCAAAATCAATAATCTTATCAACTGTTTCCTTTGGCATACTTCCAATCTTTTCACCAACGGCTTCAATAATAGGGTTCAAAGTTACGTTAGACAGCATAGCAAATCGCTCAATCTGATTAGAAATAAATGCATGAGGCTCATATTCATTTGTTAATATGTCCTTTGCCTTCATATCCAAAATAGATCTAAACTCAGCAATCTCATTTGCTGGAATCAGTGGAGGGGTATCCTTGTCTCCAATAATTAATATATCTAATAGGCCGGAAGATTTTAAAGCGTCATAATCCTTAATAAAACTTCCGTCTTCAATTTCCAAATTTGTATAATTAGTAATAATAAAACGACAAAACTGAACATACTGAACAACAGAATTTACCTTGATTCTATCAGTTTTACGAAGTCTCTTATTACCTTCTTCATCCGTATATTCTTCCTGATCATACATAGATTTATTTAAAATAGCCTGTGCATACCCATCTTTTTCAATGATAGATGTATAAGGCTTAATTTTCAAATTTTCATTAATAAAACTATACTTTAACTGATCGGTAGTATTATTATATCTTTCACAAAATTCTAAAATTTTCATTATGTTTTCTCCTTTTCTCTCCATACAAAAAGAGCCAGGATAACCTGACTCTTGTAATAATTGTTATGCTATTTTGCTTTACAACTGAAAGGTATTAACAACCATTTTGCGCCCTCATGCTGTTCCAAGCGTTCGTTTACAAAATCATGAACCTCTTTAAGACTACCCCTATTTGCCTCTTCAAGAACCTTATACTCAAAAGGATCTGATTCGTCAACACATACAACCTTGAAAAATAAATTCTCCATAATAATACCTCCATTTCAGCCCATAATATTATTTTATACAAAACAATTCATACAAATCAACCTTAAGCACTTTGGAAAGTATTACAGCATTACTAAGCATTATATCATTAGTATTACCATTTTCGATTTTATTTAAAGCAGTAACCGTTATGCCGGTTTTGCGTGATAATTCCTTTAATGTCATATTTCTTTCGTTTCTATAATACCATAACCTATTTTCCATATACCTTAAGATTTACTAATATAATTGTTTTATACAATATTA
>OBLF01001965.1_pt1 | contig 15103 bp, 17 predicted proteins | sample 1519231 | NCBI WGS metagenome assembly OBLF01 (sample SAMEA2602895, study PRJEB22501) | metagenome | reverse complement strand
ATACGAGATTGGTCAGTGACTGGAGTTCAGACGTGTGCTCTTCCGATCTGATCACCAGGGTCTGGCCCACCGCCAGTTGTCCCCGGTCAACGCTGTTATCTGCCGCCAGCCGGACCGGGTCCACCCCGTATCCGGCGGCAATGGAGACCACGGTCTCACCGGGCTGTACCACATGGATCGTCATATTCGGCTCCTTTCTGCCGCCGGAGCGGCAAACCGTCTGTTGAAGCCTATGACAGCGGCGGAAAGATATGCGGAAACGGCAAACGCCCCGGATTCCTTTCGGAAACCGGGGCGCGTGTTTGAAAAAATCAGTTCAGGCCCAGTACGGTGCGGCCGCTGTCGCTCCAGTAGCTGTCCAGTGCGGCGTAGGGGATGTGGAACTCCTGAGGGCCGTTTGCGTAGGAGGCCAGCTCATAGGCGGAGAAGATGACGGTCAGTCCGTCGGCGTCAAAGGAGGCGGCGTAGTCGCTGCCCCATTTTTCAATGGTTTCCCGGTAGTTGTCCCAGTAGATGTCAGAGATGGAAAGCCCTTCGTATTCCGGCTCCGAGGCAAACCGTTCCCCGGCCTGCACCTCAATCATGTCCGCCACCGCCAGGGTAAAGGCCTGAGGGTCGGTGGCCAGCTCCGGAATGGTGAGGAAGGTACTGCTGTCCAGATCAAAGTTCCAGCTGAAATACACATCATTGGGGTGCGCGCCGCCCAGATAGCTGTAGTAGTCGGCGGCAATGCTGATAAGAGAGCCGGTGCGGTAGGCCGTATAGGTAAATTCCTCGCAGTAGCTTGTGTTGCTGAACGCGTCGGGGAAGCTTTGATAGAGGGACTTTGCGTCCTCCATGCTCTGGGCGGTATCCCCGGATTCCCGCCACTGGTTGAAATTCTCGTTGAAGGTATTGACCCGCGCCATAGCTTCCTCCTGTGCGGGGGTGGCGGGGGTTTCAATCAGCGTGCCGTCGGCGTAGGCCTGTAAATGGGGCAGCTGAAAACTGACGGTCATCAGAAGCGTGCCGTCCTCCGCGTGGACGGTTTCCTCATGGGGATCGGTGGTCACTTCGTAGGTGATCTCCTCCGGGTCTGCCGCGGCAGGCGGCTCAGGATCCTCCGGGGTGGGCAGCGTGGTGATGCCGCAGCCGGCAAGAGCGGCTGCGAGACAGAGCGTCAGGATCAGGGAACAATACTTTTTCATAGGGAACTCCTTTCAGGGATTGGTCACAGCATGGCGGGGGTCTGCCTCCAGAGGGCGCCGCCCACAGCGGCAGCCAGTTCCGGATAGGCCAGGGCATACAGGTCCGCACCCTTAGCTTCCAGCCGGAACAGGGCCTGTGCCTCCGGGCTCAGACGGCGGACGGCGGAGGGTTTGGTGACCACCGGCACGGCGGCGGTTTTCCGCATCCGACCCAGTAGGGCCCGGCCTGTCTCGTTGGCGGCCAGCACCCGCAGATAGGGGACGTGGGCGGGGATACTGGCAGGTGTCAGACCCAGACAGGCCCAGAGGACCATCCGCCGCAGACGGGCGTAGGCGAACCGCTTGGTTTTGGCGCGGTCCAGGATGGCGGAAAGGGAAGGGGCTTCCCGGCTGGCGTTGTAAAGCCGCTGGCCCGCGCCTTCGTGTCCGGTGTCCAACGTATCGAAATCCGCCGCACTCATGGGGCGGAGCCGGGCCAGAATGGCCCGTTCACAGTTTGAGGCGAACACCGGGGCCCGGCCGGCGGCTTCTTCGGTCTGGTAGGCTGCCTGCATAGCCGGGACCATGCGGGATAGGGCTTCCTCCCGGTGTCCCTCTGCCAGCAGGGTCCGGATGGCGGAGGCGGAATAGCTCCCGGCATCCGATACGGCGGCGTCATGGCCCGCACCGGTCCGGGGAATGGTGAATACCTCCGCATTGGAGCCGGTTTGCAGCAGGGCCCGGCAGTATTCGATGCCCAGGGTGTTGTTGGGGCTGGACAGCAGGGCGGCATCCGCCGGGGCCAGCAGGGAAGAGACGGCCCGCTGCCGGGCGGCGGCAAAGCTGTCGCCCTGGGCAAGCTCCGCTTTCAGGAGCAGGGAAAATTCCGGGTTTTCCAGGGCCTGGGCGGCCCGAAGCAGCGCGGGACCGTCCCCGCACTCGCTGCCGAAGGCCAGCACATCAACAAGGCCCGTGGCGGTCAGCACCTCCACGCCGCCGCGGGCGAAGCCCTCCGCGGAGCTGACGGCCCAGGGCAGGGGCAGCTCCAATACCAGGTCCGCTCCGCTTTGAACAGCGGCTTCCGCCCGAGCCTGCCGCCGGACCACGGCCAGATCGCCCCGCTGGACGAAATCGCCGCTCATGGCGCAGACGATGGCGGTTCCGGCGCCGTACTGCCGCCGGACGGCCTGCATCAGGGCCGTGTGGCCATAGTGCAGGGGATTATATTCTGTTATGATACCAGCGGTTTTCACATTTGTCACCTCAAAGCGGTTACAAAAAAGTGTCAATTCGGTAAAAATGGTGATTGTATCTTGTGGAGAATTTGCTATAATGGTAAAAGCAATTATTGCGTAAACGCCAAGTACAGTTTTCTATTGTATCTTAATTATGAAAGTCTGACAAGACTTTCTCAAAAGAAGAAGGAGAATTGACGATGAACATTCTGGTTATCAATGCAGGCAGTTCCTCCCTGAAGTATCAGCTGCTGAACCCCGAGACCGGCGTGCTGCTGGCCAAGGGCCTGTGCGAGCGCATCGGCATCGACGGCAAGTTCACCTACAAGCCCCAGATCGAGGGCAAGAAGGTGCTGGACGCCGTTGACGTTGCCATGCCCACCCATTCCGAGGCCATCCAGGCCGTGCTGAACGCCCTGGTGGACGCCGACAACGGCGTCATCGGCTCCATGAAGGAGATCGACGCGGTGGGCCACCGCGTGGTGCACGGCGGCGAGAAGTTTGCCAAGTCTGTCCTCATCACCGATGAGGTCATGGCCACCATCGAGGAGTGCAACCCCCTGGCTCCCCTCCACAATCCCGCCAACATCACCGGCATCAAGGCCTGCCAGGCTGTGATGCCCGGCGTGCCCATGGTCGCCGTGTTCGACACCGCTTTCCATCAGACCATGCCCGCCAAGGCTTACATGTATGCCCTGCCTTATGAGTATTATGAGAAGGACAAGGTCCGCCGCTACGGCTTTCACGGCACCTCCCACAAGTATGTGGCACAGCGCGCCGCCGCCATGCTGGGCAAGAAGCCCGAGGAGCTGAAGCTGATCTCCTGCCACCTGGGCAACGGCTCTTCCGTCACCGCTGTAGACGGCGGCAAGAGCGTGGATACCTCCATGGGCTTCACCCCCCTGGCCGGTCTGCCCATGGGCACCCGTGCCGGTGATCTGGATGCCGGTATCCTGCAGTACCTGATGAACAAGTACAATATGAACATCGACGAGATGCTGAACATCCTCAACAAGAAGTCCGGCGTCCAGGGCGTATCCGGCGTGTCCTCCGACTTCCGCGATCTGGAGAACGCCCACAAGGAAGGCAACGAGCGTGCCGGCCTGGCCGTTGACATGTTCAACTACGGCGTGAAGAAGCTCATCGGCGCTTATGCCGCCGCTATGGGCGGCGTGGACGCCATCATCTTCACCGCCGGCGTGGGTGAGAACTCCGTTTCTCAGCGTCTGGACATCGCTTCCGGCCTGGAGTTCATGGGCGTGAAGATGGATGCCGAGGCCAACAATACCCGTGGCAAGGAGACCGTCATCTCCGCTGCCGATTCCAAGGTGAAGGTCCTGCTGATCCCCACCAACGAAGAGCTGATGATCGCCATGGACACCGCTTCCATCGTGAAGGGCTAATGGCGCGTAATTGAAGAAACAGCAAAAGGGATCCTCATCCGAGGGTCCCTTTTGTGATACGGAGAGGAGAATCCATGCAGCTGAATACTCTGAGTATGGTCCACCGGTTCCTGGAGCAGTCCGTAAAGCCCGGCAGCTTCTGCATCGACGCCACGGCGGGGAAGGGCCGGGACACCGCCCTTCTGTGCCGCCTGGCGGGGGAGATGGGCCGGGTGCTGGCCTTTGACATCCAGCAGGCGGCCGTGGACCAGACGAAAGCCCTGCTGGCGGCGGAGGGCCTGACGGCAGAGGTGGTCCTGGACAGTCATGCCCACATGGAGCGCTACGCAGAGGCCGGAACGGCGGACTGCGTGGTGTTCAACTTTGGCCGCCTCCCCGGCGGGGACCCCGCTGTTTTTACCCGGGTGGACTCCTCTGTGGCGGCCCTGGATGCTGCTTTGCGGGTGCTGAAGCCAGGCGGGACGGTTGCTATCGCCCTGTATTACGGCGGGGCCAACGGCTATACGGAGCGGGACGCGGTGCTGGCGTGGCTGGAAACCCTGGACGACCGGAGGTTTTCTGTCCTCCGCTGCGACTGGGTCAACCGGCGGAACGACCCGCCCATGCCCATCTTCATCTGGAAGGAACGGTGAGCCGGTTGGAAAATACAGTTTTCACAGTCTGTATTTTCTGCTATACTGGCGGCAGAGCGCGGCGGGCATAGCCCGCAGAAAGGAACTGCTATGAAAAGTATAAAACCGGGCCGGGGCCCGTCCATGATGGGGGGCATCGGCTCTATTTTCGGAATTGTGTTCGGAATCATCTGGACGTGTGGGGCGGCATCCATTGGAGCGCCCGGCTTCTTCCTGCTGTTCGGGGTGGCGTTTATCGGCATCGGCGTGGTCAACGCGGTGTACAGCTTCAAAAACGCCACCGGGGAAAACCGTTATTCCGACTTCGACATTGTGGACAGTGACGAGGAGCCGGACCCGCTGGATGAGCGCTTCGGCAGGCAGCCGGACAACGAGGTACCTCCGCAGGCGGGGGAAACGGGAACGTTTGCCTACTGCCCCTACTGCGGTGCCAGGCTGGGGGAGGGCTTTGCCTTCTGCGGCAAGTGCGGAAAGGCGCTGCCGAAACAGGATTCTTGAGAAATGGAGCATATGGAATGAAGATCGGACTGCAATTTGCCATGCCGGTAGAACTGCACGCCCTGCCGGGGGCCAAGGACTGGACGCCCTTTGAGACGGTGTCCGGCGTGCCTTTTTTTGAAGTGGAACCGGGGATCATCGCCTGCGCCGGAGGCGTCAGCAAGGTGAATGCCGCCATGGCGGCGGAGATCCTGTGCCTGAAATACGGCGTGGATCTGATTCTGAACGCCGGGGTGGCCGGGTGTTTGACGGACCTGCCCACCGGCAGCCTGGTGGTGCCCAGCGAATTTGTCCAGCACGATGTGGACACCACTGCCGTGGGGGACCCCATCGGCCTGGTATCCACGGTGAACCGGGTGAAATTTCCCACCTGGAAGCCGCAGCACTGCGTGGAAACCCTGAAAAAGCTGGGCTTTGATGCCGTCACAGGCCGGGTGGCCACCGGGGACTGGTTCGCCGTGAAGGGAGACCGGGCCGCCTTCATCCGGGATACCTTCCACCCCCTGCTGGTGGAGATGGAGGGCTGCGCCATGGCACAGGTGTGCCTGCGGAACGGTGTGGGCTTCGCGGCGGTGAAATCCGTGTCGGACCACCTGTTTTCCGACAACCAGGCGGCGGAATATTTTGATTTCGGACAGGCGCTGGAAAACCTGGGAGCCGTGGTGCTGCCCCTGGCCCGGGCGCTGAAAGAGGAGGAAGTGTAATATGGAACGGATCGCAAGCTTTGCCGTGGACCACAATAAGCTGGTGCCGGGACTGTATCTCTCCCGGCGGGATGGGGACATCGTGACCCTGGACCTCCGGTTCAAAAAGCCCAACACCGGGGATCTGCTGAGCAACAGCGAGATGCACTCCGTGGAGCATCTCATTGCCACCCTGCTGCGGAACTCGGCGCAGAAGGACGCCGTCATCTACTTCGGCCCCATGGGCTGCCAGACCGGCTTCTACTTCCTGTTCGACAGCCGCCTGCTGGACCTGGAAGGGGCGGTGGCGCTGGTGAAGCAGGTTTTTGAGCAGGCCGCCGTGTTTGAGGGCGAAATGCCCGGCAAGAGCGCCGTGGAGTGCGGCAACTACCGCAATCTGGATGTGGACACAGGAAAGACCGTCTGCCGCTTTTATGCCGGTCTCATCCGGGACTGGACAGTGGAAAAGCTGGCATATTGAGCCGCGCAAATACCATTTGCGTGACAACCATCATCGGAATGTGGTACATTGAAGCCAGCATTTCAGGAGGTGAGCCTATGGCGTCTGTCGGAACCCATATCAAACGGCTTCGGGCGGCGAAGCGCATGACCCAGGAGGAACTGGCGGAGCAGCTTCACGTCACCCGGCAGGCGGTGTCCGCCTGGGAGACAGGGAAGGCTCTGCCGGATGTGGAGACACTGGAGCGCATCGCCGCGGCTCTGGGTACGGACGTGACGGAGGTCATCTATGGGACGAAAAGTGCCCCGGATCTGGCGGCTCTGAAGCGGGAATGGACCCAACGGGGGATTGGCTGGGGGCTTTGGCTGGCGATCCTTTACTATGTCTTGTTCTGCTGCGGCGTGTGGGGCAGCTGGACCCGTGGCCTTGCATACCACTTTTCCAACAAGGATTACCGGGTCATGGAAGAGGTACTGCCGGGAAGCTGGTCCATCGACGTAAATCCGCGAGAAGTCTATAATGGTGCGAAGCCGGTGATCTACAAGGACGACACCGGCTGCCGCATCACAGTGTCGAATATAAACTGGGATGAAGAATCTGGGACCTGGAATATCTGGTTCCGGGCAGAGGGCGTCCGTCATTTCTACAATCCCTGGCGAGGCGTACTGGTGACAGGCTGCGGCGGCGAAAATCATGAGTCCGGATATTACCGCACTGATAAATTCGCAAATCTCACGGTTACTATAGATGGGGAAAGTCGTACTGCCGACCTGATCGGTGGCGGTATTTATGACAGAAATGACCTGAATTTCGGCTATGTCCTTTTTCCGGGTACTACCGGACACCCGGCGGAGCTGCCGGAGCAGATGACGCTGACCCTGGAGGGCCTCCTGCGGCTCACCACCCGCTTTGTCCGGTGAAGATCCTGCCGGGATGACGGATTTCTTCAAAAATTCCCGGATTTTCGCGGAAAAACCGTTGACAAACGGCGCTGCCGCAGATATAATAATAAAGCCGCTTTGAATGGGTCTAAAGTATTTCTTCGGAGATCGCCCCCGACAGCGAGCCCGTAAATGAAGGAGTTGAAAAGAATGAACGCAATTATCGTGACTGGCGGCAAGCAGTACAAGGTGTCCGAGGGCGATGTGATCTACATCGAGAAGCTGGACAACGAGGCTGGCGATACCGTGAAGTTCGAGCAGGTCCTGGCCATCATCGACGGTGAGAAGGCTACCTTCGGCACCCCCGTTGTGGAGGGCGCTTCCGTGGAGGCCAAGATCGTGAAGAACGGCAAGGGCAAGAAGATCCGCATCTTCAAGTACAATCCCAAGAAGGGTTACCGCAAGCGTCAGGGCCATCGTCAGCCTTACACCAAGGTTGAGATCGGCAAGATCTCTGTCTGAGCATGACCACCATCACCTTCCAAAGCCAGGGAAGCCGCGTCATCGGATTCGACGTGCAGGGCCACAGCGGCTACGCTGAGGCCGGCGCGGACATTGTCTGTGCGGCAGTTACCAGCGCCGTTCGTCTGGTGGAGACCACCGTCAACGACGTGCTGGGCCTGGCGGCGTCCGTGAAGGTCCGGGAAAGCGACGCGTCTATCTCCCTCCGGCTGCCGGGAAGCCTCGGCCAGACGGCGGAGAGCACCTGTCAGGCCCTCCTGACGGGCATGATGGTCTACTTTGCCCAGCTCCATGACGAGTATCCTGAAAACATCGAAGTTCTGGAGGCTGAATAAGTCCTCCCTGAAATCTCTAAAGAAAGGATGGTCCTTTATCATGATGATGATCGGTTTGCAGTTCTTCGCCCACAAGAAGGGCGGCGGCTCCACCAAGAACGGTCGTGACTCCAACTCCAAGCGTCTGGGCGCCAAGCGTGCAGACGGCCAGTTCGTCAAGGCCGGCAACATCCTGGTCCGCCAGCGCGGCACCAAGATCCATCCCGGCACCAACGTGGGCATCGGCACTGACGACACCCTGTTCGCCAAGGTGGACGGCACCCTGCGTTTTGAGCGTCTGGGCAAGGATCGGAAGCAGGCTTCCGTCTACGCCGCAGAATAATCTGCATTTGGAAAGAACTCCGGCTCTGCCGGAGTTCTTTTTTGCGGCACAAGCCTATTAAAGCAGTAGGAATTGTATAGTTTTCCTGTTGCAAGGCCGCCGTCACCTGTGCTACAATAGCCGCAATATGAAAAACGATTGCGAGGAGACCTATGTTTACCGGATTTACCGATGCCACCGTGGATTTCATGTGGGGTATCCGCTTCAACAACGAGCGGCCCTGGTTTGAAGCCCACAAGGAGACGTATCTGAACGAGTTTTACCGCCCCATGAAGGAACTGGGGGCGGAAATTTACGATTTTCTTTCAGGAAAGCGGCCGGAGGACCCCATGGTGTGCCGCGTGACCCGGATCTACCGGGACGCCCGGCGGCTCCATGGCCGGGGGCCTTACAAGGACCACCTGTGGTTCTGCGTGGAGCGGCCCAGCGAGGACTGGACCACCCGGCCTACCTTCTGGTTTGAACTGGGGCCGGACTATTGGGGCTACGGCATGGGCTGTTGGATGGCAAAGCCCATGGACATGGCCAAGCTCCGGGCAAGGATCATCAAAGATCCCAAGCCCATGGAGAAGCTGACAAAGGCCTTGAACGCCCAGACGGAATTTGCCCTGGAGGGCGATGCCTACAAGCGGCCCAAGGCCGGGGCTCCCTCGGAACTGCTGGCCCCCTGGTTTCAGATGAAGTCCATCACCATCACCCATGAGGACAAGCTGACGGACGAACTGTTCTGCCGGGACGTGGTGGACCGGATCAAGAAGGGGTACGAGTTTCTGCTGCCCTATTACGACTATTTTTTGACCCTGCCCTCCGACCCGGAGCCGGAGACGCTGAAATAAGTACCATCAATTGACAAGGGCAAATACGCCTGTCGACGATGGTAAGAATAAAGGAGAGATCAAGATGAAAGCCTGCCCTGCAAGAGAGGAAGCCCTGGCTCTGCTGAAAAAGTACAACAGCGAGCCGTTCCACATCCAGCACGGATTGACGGTGGAGGGCACCATGCGCTGGTACGCCAATGAACTGGGCTACGGTGAGGACGCCGATTTCTGGGCCACCGTGGGCCTGCTCCACGATGTGGATTTTGAAAAGTGGCCGGAACAGCACTGCATCAAGGCACCGGAGCTGCTGGCGGAAATCGGCTGCTCCGAGGAACTGATCCATGCCGTCTGCTCCCATGGCTACGGCATCTGCTGCGATGTGGAGCCTGTCCACGAGATGGAGAAGGTCCTCTTTGCCGCCGACGAACTGACGGGCCTTATCGGCGCCGCCGCCCGGATGCGGCCCAGCAAGTCCGTGCAGGACATGGAGGTCAGCTCCCTGAAAAAGAAGTACAAGGACAAGAAGTTCGCCGCAGGCTGCTCCCGGGATGTCATCAATACCGGCGCGGAGCGGTTGGGCTGGCCCATCGAGGAGCTGATGGAAAAGACCATTCTGGCCATGCGTTCCTGCGAGGACAGCGTGAACCAGGCCGTGACAGTCCTGTAAGGCCGCCGCAGGATTCGACAACTGAAAGTCAAAAGGAACATCCCCGGCAGGCTATGCCTGCCGGGGATGTTCCGGCGAATGGACAGATAGGCGGCCCCCGGCAGATCAGATCTGCCGGGGGCCGAACATGGGGTCATGTGGTGTGACGAAGGGATCAGGCGGCGGGGATCACCAACACCTGGCCGATGTGGATGAGATACGGGTCCTTCAGGCCGTTGGCCTTGGCAATGCGGGTAAACTTGGCGCCGGTGCCGTAGAAGTGATAGGAGATGTTCCACAGGCAGTCGCCGGATACCACGGTGTAAGAGGTCTCACCGCCGTCGCCGCCGGTTTCCTCAGCGGGAGGCGTCGGCTGGGCAGGCTCCTCAGCGGGGGCCTCAGTCTTGGTCACGGTGATGCGGCCCTGGGGCTGGGCGTAGGTGTCGCCCACAACGCCCTTCAGCTCCGTCTTGATATAGTCCATCAGGACCTCGTCCATGGGAACGCCCAGGTCATAATTGGCGGAAGCGGTCTTGAAAGCGTAGTAGGTGTCGCCGCCGGCGGCCATGAAGTCGTTGGTAGCGATGGTGTAGACGGCCTTGGCGTCAAAGGGCTTGCCGCCTACGGACTGGATGGTGACCCGGTTGATGCTCTTGGGGGCATGGTAGGTGGAATCGGGGTACAGATCCCCTGCGTCATAGGTCTTGGCGGTGTCCACGGTGAACACGATGCCGGAGACCTGGGGGAAGCCGCCCAAGGCATCGGGGGTGCAGTAGGTGGAGGCCTCCAGGGCTTCCAGCAGCTCCGCGCCGGTGACCTTCACGATGCTCAGGGTGTTGCCGAAGGGCAGCACGGTGTTGACGTCCTTCTTGGTGATGTCCCCGGCCTTGACAGTGGCGCGGATGCCGCCGCCGTTGGTAACGGCCGCGTCCACGGCCTCGCCGTTCTGCTTGGCGCCCCAGACCAGGGCGTCGGTGATGAGGTCGCCCAGGTTGGTCTCGCCGTCCCGGTTGCCGTTGGGGGCCTTGGCACCGTTGAGCTCATAGGTGGTCTTGGCGAACACAGTGCCGTAATCGTCGTCGATCTGCTTCTGGATGGCGGCGGCCCGGTCGGCTACCGTCTTGTCGGGAGTGGTGGTCAGTTCAGAGGTGGGGATGGTGGTGGCGGTGATGCCGTCCTTGCTGATGACCACGCAGCCGATGCCGGCCAGCTTGGTGCCGGTGGAGGTCAGCAGGGTGTCGCCCACCTTGCCGGTGCCGCCGGTGGCGGCCTTCACGGCCTCCAGATCGGAATGGGAGTGGCCGTCGATGAACACATCGATGCCCTTGACGGCGTTCAGCAGGTCGATGGAGCGGTTGCCCATGGATTCGTTGTCGATGCCCAGGTGTCCCAGGCAGACGATGATGCCGCAGCCCTGGGACTTCAGAGCGTCCACTTGCTTCTGGGCAATCTTGAACATCTCTTGTCCGGCAGGGAAGGTGACGCCCTTGATCTTGCCGGGGTGGGCCTTGGTGGCGGTCTCCGGGGTCTCCAGGCCGAACACGCCGATCTTGGTGCCGTCCGGCGCGGTGAAGATCTTGTTGTCGCCGAAGGCGGTCTTTCCGTTATACAGGGTGTTGGCGGAAAGGATGGGGAACTTGGCGGCCTTGGAGAGCTTCACCAGGTTGTCGTAGCCATAGTCGAATTCGTGGTTGCCCAGAGCTGCCGCGTCGTAGCCCGCCAGGTTCATCAGCTCAATAGCGGTGGTGCCCTGGGAGGCGCTGACGGTGGGATCGCCCTGGATGAAGTCGCCTGCGTCAAAGAGCAGGACATAGGCCCCGCACTTCTGATAGTACTGCTTCAGGGCCGACACCTGGGCGTATCCGGCGATGCCGCCGTGAACGTCGTTGGTGTGCAGGATGATGGTGCTGCCGGTGAGGTCGGGGTCAGCGGCTGTGACGACCGCATCTTCGGCGCTGGCGGTCACAGCCAGGGAACAGGCCATGGCCAGCGTCAGCAGCAGGGACAAGAGCTTTTTCATGCGAGATCCTCCTTTTCAGATTGGGTACATGTACGGGAAAGCCGGGGTACAGGGTACTGCCAAAATGCCGGGATTGATCGCGGGGAAAGCCGGGGGTTTATCTGATGACGTTGAAATAGAGGTAAAGCCCTCCAATGACAACGATCCAGATCAGGGTGAACAGAGGGACGCAGATCCGGAAGGAGCGGTGCTGGGTCTTGTGGCGGAACAGCTCCATGGCCAGCCAGGCCCCTGCGCCGCCGCCCAGGGCCGCCAGGAGCAGCAGCGTCTTTTCCGGGACGCGGCGGGTCTTGGGGGCGTGTTCCTTGATCTTGGCCAGAACCTTGTCCACCCCGTAGACCACCAGGGCCAGCACATTGATGATCAGGAGCCAGAGCCAGAGAATGCCCCATTTGGTGCCCAGAACCGTGAAAATAAAACTGTTTTTTGCCGTGGGTGCCGCCGCGGTCTTTGCCAGGAGCATGTTCATATCGTCTACCTGCTTTTCGTGAGGATGGAGGGACAGGGCCAGCCGTTTTCAGATGGGAATATAGAAAAAGACTGACCGGAAATCCTCCGGTCAGTCCATTATAGCAGAGCTTTTAGTTTTTGGCAAGAGTCATCAATTCGCAGGCAGTCTTAGCGGCCAGTTTGGCATTATTGTACACAAGCTGGATGTTGGAGGCCAGGGAATCACCGCCGGTGATGTCCTTGATCTTGGCCAGCAGGAAGGGGGTGGTCTCCTTGCCGTGGATGCCCAACTTGTTGGCCTCGGCCACAGCTTCGTCGATGGCCTTGTTGATGACCTCGTGGTCCATGGAGTACTCCTCGGGGATGGGGTTGGTCACCAGCATGCCGCCGCCCAGGCCCATGTCCTGCTTGACATAGAAGGCCTTGGCCAGCTCGGCGGGGGGGTCGATGCGGTAGTCCACCTTGAAGCCGGACTTCCGGGTGTAGAAGGCGGGCAGCTCCTCGGTGCCGTAGCCGATGACGGGCACGCCGTGGGTCTCCAGATACTCCAGGGTCAGGCCCAGGTCCAGAATGGACTTGGCACCGGCGCAGACCACCATGACGGGGGTGTGGGCCAGTTCTTCCAGGTCGGCGGAGATGTCGAAGGTCTGCTGGGCACCGCGATGCACGCCGCCGATGCCGCCGGTGGCGAACACCTGGATACCGGCCATGTGGGCGATGATCATGGTGGTGGTGACGGTGGTGGCGCCGTCCTTGCCTTCGGCTACCAGGATGGGCAGGTCACGGCGGCTGGCCTTGGTGACGCCGGCGCCGGTCTTGCCCAGGTAATCGATCTCAGCCTCGGACAGGCCGGCCTTCAGGCGGCCGCCGATGACGGCGATGGTGGCGGGAACGGCACCGTTTTCGCGGATGATCTTCTCCACGTTCAGAGCGGTCTCCACGTTCTGGGGATAGGGCATGCCGTGGGAGATGATGGTGGATTCCAGAGCCACCACGGGGCGGCCCTCGTCCAGGGCCTTCTGCACTTCGGGAGCGATGTCCAGATACTTATTGAGCGTCATGTTGAATTCCTCCATATTGATCAAAATTTAAATTGGTTTTTATTTGGAAAAGGCGGCCCGGAGCCGCAGGGCGTCCTCGCTCATGGCGGGATTGATGGTCTCAGCGGACTCCATGGCGATGACGGAGGCGGCCAGGCCCGCTTTCACGGCGTCGGTCAGGTCCGTGCCCTGAAGATAGGCCCAGGTGATGGCGGCCATGAAGGCGTCGCCGCAGCCAGTGGTGTTTACCATGGTGCCCGGCAGGGGGGGCAACTGCACCTGATTGCCGGTGTGGTCCGCGGCGAACACGCCGTCGGCTCCCAGGGAGATGAACACCCGGTGGAGCCCGGTGGACAGCAGCACATCGGCGGCCCTGCGGAGGCTGGCGTCGTCGGTGATCTTCACGCCGGAGAGCAATTCTGCTTCGATGCGGTTGGGCTTCAGGGTGTGGAGCTTGCCTAGCACCGGCTTCAGCTTCACCGCCTTGGCGGTGGACACCGGGTCGGCAAACAGGGGGGCGGTGCAGTGGTCCGCCAGGTACTGGATGCTCTCGGCGGGGATGTTGGTGTCCAGTACCACCGCCTGGCTGGCGTTCAGCAGGGTCAGCCGCTGGGAGAGCATCTGGGGGGTCATGTGCTTGTAGATCTCCATATCGCTGACGGCCAGGGCCATGTCGCCCTTTTCGTCGGTGATGAAGAGGTAGGTGGAGGTGCGGCCTTCGGGAATGATGGGGGACTGGGAGATGTCGATGCCCAGTTCGCCGCAGCTGGCGGCGATCTTCTGGGCGTTGATATCGTCGCCGAACACCGTCACCATCCGGACGTCCATGCCCAGCAGGGCCATGTTGTGGGCGATGTTCCGGCCCACGCCGCCCAGGCTCATCCGCACCACGCCGGGGTTGGAGTCCTGCATGACGGGGACCTCGCCGGGCCAGCCGCCGATGTCCATATTCACGCCGCCCACCACGGTGACATAGGGGGCTGTGTTAACGATGTAGCCCTTGCCGGTGATGTAGCCCTTTTTCATCAGGTTGGAGATGTGCACCGCCACAGAGGAGCGGGTGATCCCCGCCTTGTCCGCCAGCTCCTGCTGGGAAATAAGCGGATTCTCCTCGATCCAGTTCAAAAGCTGCCGCTCCCGCTGGGTCATGGGCCTCCCTCCTTTGTAAACAAAAATTTAGATTTCTAATCTAATGCTTATTTTATCCATCGGGGCGGAAATGTCAAGACCCAATTTCAGGAAAATCTGGTTTTGGGGGAATTTTTTCAAAACCGGGAACAAAATTCCGCCTTCAAGCGACAAAGAGGTAGAAAGGAAAAGGAGGCGGTTTCATGAAGCGTCTGTTTGCGGTGGTTTTGTGCCTGTGCCTGCTGGCGGGGTGCGGCCAGGCCAGCACCGGCGACATCTGCCGGGCGGAGGAAGGTTCGGGAGATGGTGCATCTGTCAAGACGGAGACACCCGGTCAAAACGCGGGGGCCGGCGGAGAAACCTTCCGGGTCATCCGGGCGGAGGACGGCGGGGCACCGCTGCTGCTGGCCAAGGCGGACGGCGGTCCGGGGGATGTGTATACCCTGTCTCTGAAGGACACGGAACTGACCTTGGACGGCGCGGCCTTCGACCGGAACGAGCCAGGGGCGTATCAGGACTTGCCCGGCAAAAACCTGACCGGTGCTTTGGTGGAGGTCGCCTACGATCTGGTGCTGGAGACCTACCCCGGCCAGCTGGCGGAAGTGACGGCGGTGAATATCCGCTCTGACGGCTTTGACGACCGCTGCGCCCTGTACCTTCGGGTGCTGAATGACCTATGGGCCGTAGACGAAGGGCTCAATAGTGACGTCGCTGCGGTCTCCGTGGACCTGTCCCAAACCAGCCTGACGGAAAGCGAGCAGGCGGCGGTGGCCTGGGCCTTCGGTGGGGAACACGGCATTTCCCAGGTCCTGTCTCTGAGTTATGAGCAGCTGGCGGCGGAGGGATATCTCACCGGCGCAGACC
>OBLF01001962.1_pt1 | contig 15116 bp, 25 predicted proteins | sample 1519231 | NCBI WGS metagenome assembly OBLF01 (sample SAMEA2602895, study PRJEB22501) | metagenome | reverse complement strand
CCTAGCCACATGCAGCCCATCGGCGCACACATTGGGTCCTGCTTCGGGGAGGCTGCCATCACCTTCGGCCGCATTGGCGTGAAGGGGTGGATCTACAAGGGCGAGGTCCCCTCTCAGACCCGGCGCACCCCTCCCCGCACTATGGACACCTCCAAGCCCTATCAGGAGCGTCGTGAGCGTCGTCCCCGCCGTGACGGCGACCGTCGCGGTGGCTTTGGCGGTGACCGCCGCAACGGCGGCTTCAACCGTGACCGTCAGGGCGGCTTCAACCGTCAGGGCGGTGCCGAGCGTCGTCCTCAGGGCGGCTTCCGGCCCAACACCAATCGTCCTGCTGCTCCCGCAGCTCCCGCTAAGGAAGGAGGAGCCAACTAATGTTAATGCCTAAGAGAGTCAAGTTCCGCCGTATGCAGCGGGGCCGCATGACTGGCAAAGCCACCCGTGGCAACACCGTTTCTTACGGTGAGTATGGTCTGATGGCTCTGGAACCCGGCTGGGTCAAGAGCAATCAGATCGAAGCAGCCCGTATCGCCATGACCCGTTACACCAAGCGTGGCGGTCAGGTCTGGATCAAGATCTTCCCCGACAAGTCCGTGACCATGCGTGCCGCCGACTCCCGAATGGGTTCCGGTAAAGGTACGCCTGAGTACTGGGTTGCCGTGGTGAAGCCCCAGCGCGTTATGTTCGAGATTGCTGGTGTCCCCGAGGAGACCGCCCGCGAGGCTCTGCGTCTGGCCAGCCACAAGCTGCCCATCAAGACGAAGATCGTTGCCCGCACCGAGGAAGCAGGTGAGTAAGATGAAGGCAAATGAAATCCGTAAGATGAGCGCCGAGCAGCTCAATGAGAAGCTGACCGGCCTGAAGAAGGATCTGTTCATGCTCCGGATGCAGCATGCAACCAACCAGCTGGACAATCCCGTCAAGATCCGTGAAGTGAAGCACGATATTGCCCGAGTCAAGACCGTGCTGGCGGAGCTCGCCGCTTCCGATAAGCAGTAAGAAGGAGGGAAACGAGAATGAACGAAGTTAGAACTTCCTCCCGTAAGACCCGGGTAGGCAAAGTCGTTTCCGACAAGATGGATAAGACCGTGGTTGTGGCTGTGTCCGACCGCGTCGCCCATCCTCTGTACAAGAAGATCGTCGGCCGTACCTACAAGCTGAAGGCCCACGATGAAAACAATGCCTGCGGTATCGGCGATACCGTGAAGGTGATGGAGACCCGCCCCCTGTCCAAGGACAAGCGCTGGCGCGTGGTCGAGATCATCGAGAAGGCGAAGTAAGGAGGTGCCAGTATGATTCAGCAGGAAAGTTATCTGAAGGTGGCCGATAATACCGGCGCCAAGGAAATCAAGTGCATCCGCGTCCTGGGCGGCTCCACCCGGAAGTTCGGCAACATCGGCGACGTCATCGTGGCGTCTGTCCGTAAGGCCCAGCCCGGCGGCACCGTGAAGAAGGGCGAAGTTGTCAAGGCTGTTATCGTCCGCAGCGCCAAGGGTATCCGCCGCAACGACGGTACCTATGTCCGCTTCGACGACAACGCCGCTGTCCTGATCAAGGACGACAAGAACCCCAGAGGTACCCGTATCTTTGGGCCTGTGGCTCGTGAGCTGCGCGACAAGGATTACATGAAGATCCTGTCCCTGGCTCCCGAAGTGATTTGATGGAGGGCTCGAACAATGGCTATGAACATTAAGAAGGGCGATACCATCGTCGTCCTGTCCGGCAAGGACAAGGGCAAGCAGGGCAAGGTGCTGGGCACCGTGCCCAAGAGCACCAAGATCGTGGCTGAGGGCATCAACATGGTGACCTGCCACGTCAAGCCCCGCCGTCAGGGCGAGGAGGGCGGCATCGTCAAGCGCGAGGCTGCCATCGCCGCCTGCAAGGTGCAGGTTGTGTGCCCCAAGTGCAGCAAGGGCACCCGCATCGCCCACAAGATCGAGGGCGACAAGAAGATCCGCGTGTGCAAGCACTGCGGTGCAGAGCTGTAAGAAAGGAGCGAGTTAGACAATGGCTAGACTGAAAGAACTGTATAAGGCCGAAGTTGCTCCCGCTCTGATGAAGCAGTTCGGCTACAAGTCCGTCATGCAGATTCCCAAGATCGACAAGGTGGTCATCAATGTGGGCTGCGGCGAGGCTCGTGAAAACGCAAAGGTGCTGGACAATGTTGTGGGCGATCTGGGCAAGATCACCGGCCAGAAGGCCGTTATCACCCGGGCCCGCAAGTCCATCGCAAACTTCAAGCTCCGTGAGGATATGCCCATCGGCGCCAAGGTCACCCTCCGCGGCGACAAGATGTGGGAGTTCCTGGACCGTCTGTTCAACGTGGCTCTGCCCCGTGTCCGTGACTTCCAGGGCATCAACCCCAACGCCTTTGACGGCCGCGGCAACTATGCCATGGGCATCAAGGAGCAGCTGATCTTCCCCGAGATCGAGTACGACAAGATCGACAAGATCCGCGGTATGGACATCATCATTGTCACCACCGCGCAGACCGATGAAGAAGGCCGCGCCCTGCTGCAACAGGTTGGCGCTCCCTTCGCCCGCTAAGGAGGAAGACAGTAATGGCAAAGACTTCTATGAAGATCAAGCAGGCCCGTCCTGCCAAGTTCTCCACCCGCAAGTACAACCGCTGCAAGCTGTGCGGCCGTCCCCACGCCTATCTCCGGAACTACGGTGTCTGCCGTATCTGCTTCCGTGAGCTGGCTTACAAGGGCGAGATCCCCGGCGTGCGCAAGGCTTCTTTCTAAAAAAATGATATGGCGCAGCAAAAAAACCTTGACGAAATGAATTTTGTCTGGTATGCTGAAAAAATGGGGCATTTCTTAGGAAATGTGCCCATTGCGCCATGTTCAGAAAAAGTTTGCTGAAAGAGCCTGGCACACTCACTTTCTTTAACACAGGCCTTTGATATGGGGCCTTGTTAATACGGATGGCGAAAGGTCATGACGAATTGGGCACCACGCGCGAGCGGACTGCTCCATTCGCCATGATACCTCGCTGCCGAAGCGGTCTTTGACCGCAACTCTATAAATAGGAGGAACAATCCATGCATATCACCGATCCTGTTGCGGATATGCTGACCCGCGTCCGCAACGCCAACAACGCAAAGCACGAAACCGTGGATGTCCCCGCTTCCAACATGAAGAAGAGCATTGCTCAGATCCTGCTGGATGAGGGCTACATCAAGAGCTTCACCGTGGAGGACGACGGCCTGCAGGGCATGATCCACATCACGCTGAAGTACAACGCCGGCAAGGAGAAGGTCATCACCGGTCTCCGCCGCGTGTCCAAGCCCGGCCTGCGCGTTTACGTGGGTGCCGATGAGCTGCCCCGCGTGCTCCGTGGCCTGGGTATCGCCATCATCTCTACGTCCAAGGGCGTCATGACCGACAAGAAGGCCCGCGAGGCTCATGTCGGCGGCGAGGTCCTGGCATTCGTCTGGTAAGGAGGGTATTGAACAATGTCTCGAATTGGTAGAATGCCCATTACCGTTCCCGCCGGTGTTACCGTGAACATTGCCGAGGGCAATGTGGTCACCGTCAAGGGACCCAAGGGCGAGTTGACTCAGAGCCTGCGGCCTGAGATGATCATTAAGCAGGAAGGTACGACGATCACCGTGGAGCGTCCTTCCGACGATAAGCTGCACCGCAGCGTCCACGGCCTGACCCGCACTCTGCTCCACAACATGGTCATCGGTGTTACCGAGGGCTTCAAGAAGGAGTTGGACGTCAACGGCGTCGGTTACCGTGTTGCCAAGGAAGGCACCAATCTGGTCATGAACCTTGGCTATTCCCACCAGGTGATCGTTCCTGAGATTCCGGGCATCACCATTGAGGTTCCGGGTCCCAATAAAATCATCATCCATGGATGCGACAAGCAGGCTGTCGGCCAGTTTGCTGCCGAGGTCCGCGAGAAGCGTCCTCCCGAGCCTTACAAGGGCAAGGGCATCAAGTATACTGACGAGGTCATCCGCCGCAAGGTTGGTAAGACCGGCGCCAAGAAGTAAGGAGGTGTGCCGATATGATTACTAGACCGAATACCAATAAGCAGCGCATGAAGCGCCATAAGCGCGTGCGCGCCAAGATCTCCGGCACTCCCGTGTGCCCCCGTCTCAACGTGTTCCGCAGCGAGGCCAACATCTACGCCCAGGTCATCGACGATGTCAACGGTGTGACCCTGGCTTCCGCTTCTTCCCTGGATAAGGCCATCGAAGGTTACGGCGGCAATGTGGCCGCTGCCACCGCTGTTGGCAAGCTGATCGCCGAGCGTGCTCTGGCCAAGGGCATCGAGAATGTGGTCTTCGACCGCGGCGGTTACCTGTATCACGGCCGTGTGCAGGCTCTGGCTGAGGGCGCCCGCGAAGGCGGCCTGAAATTCTAAGGGAGGAGGAAACGAGAGAAATGGCAAGATTTGAAAGAGAACAGAGCGAGTATATCGAAAAGCTCGTTTACCTCAACCGTGTTTCCAAGACCGTCAAGGGCGGCCGTGTCATGAAGTTCTCCGCGCTGATGGTCGTGGGCGACGGCAAGGGCAAGGTCGGCTATGGTCTGGGCAAGGCCGCTGAGGTCCCCGAGGCAATCCGCAAGGGCCTCGAGTCCGCCAAGAAGAACATGATCACCGTGACCATGTCCGGCAGCACCATTCCTCACGAGACCATCGGTGAGGCTGGCGCCGGCCGCGTGCTGATGAAGCCCGCTGCCCCCGGTACCGGTATCATCGCCGGCGGCGCCGTGCGTGCCGTCGTCGAGGCTGCAGGCATCAAGGACATCCGTTCCAAGTGCCTGCGTTCCAACAACCCCAACAACGTCGTCGCCGCCACCTTCCAGGGCCTGAAGAACATGCGCGGTCCTGAGGATGTCGCCCGTATCCGCGGCAAGAGCGTCGAAGAGATCGTGGGTTAAGGAGGCGCTGAATTATGGCTAAGAATTTAACAATCAAGCTCGCTAAGAGCCTGAATGGCCGCCTGGAAAAGCAGGTTGCCACCGCACATTCCCTGGGCCTGCGCAAGATCGGTGACATCACCGTGCAGCCCGACAACGATCAGACCCGCGGCAAGATCGCCAAGATCGGCTACCTGCTGCAGGTCACCGAAGAGCAGTAAGGAGGACGGAATCATGAAATTGAGCGAACTGTCTCCCGCTGAGGGCTCCGTCCGTCAGGCATACCGCAAGGGCCGGGGCGCCGGCAGCGGCAACGGCAAGACCGGCGGCCGCGGCCACAAGGGCCAGAAGGCCCGTTCCGGCGGCAAGATCCGTATCGGCTTCGAAGGCGGCCAGATGCCTCTGGCCCGCCGTCTGCCCAAGCGCGGCTTCAATAACATTTTCGCAACCCCGCTGGAGATCATCAACCTGAATGCACTGAACGCCTTTGAGGATGGTGATGTTGTCAACGCCGAGGCTCTGCTGGCAAAGGGCATCCTGTCCAAGTGCGAGTACGGCTTCAAGGTCCTTGGCAACGGCAAGGTTACCAAGAAGGTCACTGTCGAGGCTTCTGCTTTCTCCGCTTCTGCCAAGGAGGCTATCGAGGCAGCTGGCGGAAAGGCAGAGGTGAAGTAAAATGATCCAAACTATTCGCAAGGCATGGGGCATCCCCGAGCTGCGGAAAAAGATCATCTTTACTCTCCTGATTCTTCTGATTTTCCGTCTCGGCAACGCCATCATGGTGCCGTATATCAATACGGACGCCCTGAAGCTGCAGATGGAACTGTGGGGCACCGGCCTGCTGGGCCTGTACAACGTGATGAGCGGCGGCGCATTCGGTACGGCTACCGTGTTCGCCCTGAGCATCCAGCCCTATATCAACAGCTCCATCATCATCCAGCTGCTGACGGTTGCCATCCCCGCTCTGGAGCGGCTGGCCCGCGACGGCGGTGAGGAAGGAAAGAAGAAGATCCAGTCCATCACCCGGTATGCTACCGTGGCGATTGCCATTCTCCAGGCTGTCGGCTACTACTTCATGATGAAGAACTACAGCCTGCTGGAGCAGGACGGCATCTGGGTGGCCCTGGTCATCATCGTGACCCTGATCGCAGGTTCTTCCTTCGTGATGTGGATGGGTGAGCAGGTCACCGAGTTCGGTGTGGGCAATGGTATTTCCATTATCCTCTTCGCCGGCATCCTGGCCCGAATCCCCAACATGGCCTCCAGCATGGTCACCGGTGTGCAGAAGTGGTCCGCTATCAAGGCAGGCACCCTGACTCTGGATTCCCTGACCTCTGCCGGCTATACTGAGACTCAGGCCCAGTCCTATCTGGACAGCGCCCTGTCTCCCTGGGGCATCGTGCTGCTGATCATCGGCATGCTGCTGCTCATCGCCTTCATTGTGTTCATCAATGATGCTGAGCGCCGCATCCCCATTCAGTACGCTAAGCGCCAGGTGGGCCGCAAGATGTATGGCGGCCAGAGCAGTACCCTGCCCATGAAGGTGAATATGTCTGGCGTTCTGCCTGTCATCTTCGCCCAGAGCATTGCTTCTCTGCCCATCACCGTCTGGACCTTCATTGGCATCCCCAAGGAAGGCACCGTGTCCTACAGCATTTACAATGCCATTGATACCAAGTCCGTCATCTACATGGTGGTGTACTTCATCATGATCATTGGCTTCAGCTACTTCTATTCCAGCATCCAGTTCAACCCCGTTGAGATCGCCAACAACCTGAAGAAGCAGGGCGGCTTCATCCCGGGCTTCCGTCCCGGCCAGCCCACTGTGCAGTTCATTCAGAAGGTTCTGGGCCGCATCACCCTGTTCGGCGCCATCTACCTGGGCATTGTTGCCATCTGCCCCCTGATCGTGGGTAAGGTCATCAACAACGGCTCCCTGGCCATCGGCGGCACCTCCGTCATCATCGTGGTGGGCGTTGCTCTGGAAACTGTGAAGGCTCTGGAAAACCAGATGCTGATGCGTCAGTACAAGGGTTTCCTGGAGTAAGAAAGGAAAGGCGCAATTATCATGAAAATGATTCTGTTAGGCGCCCCCGGCGCCGGTAAGGGCACCCAGGCCGAGCGGCTCTGCAAGGTCCTGGACATCCCCACCATTTCCACTGGCAACATCCTGCGGGCCGCCGTGAAGAACGGTACCCCCACCGGCCTGAAGGCCAAGGCTTTCATGGATGCCGGCAAGCTGGTGCCCGATGAGGTCATCATCGGCATCATCACCGAGCGTCTGGCCGAGGATGACTGCAAGAACGGCTACATTCTGGACGGCGTGCCCCGCACCATCGCCCAGGCTGAGGCCATGGAGAAAGCCGGGATCAACTTTGACGCCGTTGTCTCCATTGAGGTCGCTGATCAGGTGATCATGGAGCGCATGAGCGGCCGCCGGGTCTGCGAGTCCTGCGGTGCCAGCTACCATCTGGTGGCTGTGCCCCCCAAGGTGGCAGGCGTGTGCGACAGCTGCGGCGGCAAGCTTGTCCAGCGCAAAGATGATGCCCCCGAAACGGTGAAAGACCGCCTCGAGGTCTATCATAAGGAGACCGAGCCCCTGAAGGACTTTTACGCACAGCGCGGCCTCCTGAAGTCTGTGGAAAATCAACCCTCTGTGGAGGCCACAACTACGGCCATCCTCAAGGCCCTGGGGAGATGAGCATATGATTACGCTCAGATCCGCACATGAGATCGAACTGATGCGCCGAGCGGGAAAAATTACCGCGGCTGCCCGTGCTTATGCAGGGGAATTGGTAAAGCCCGGCGTAACAACCCAGGAGATCGACAGGGCAGTGGAGCATTTCATCCGCAAGCAGGGTGCGGTTCCATCCTTCCTCCATTATCAAGGCTATCCGGCCAGCGTCTGTATCAGTGTCAACGACGAGATCATCCACGGCATCCCGGGACCCCGGGTGCTGGAAGAGGGCGATATCGTCAGCTGCGATGTAGGCGCGTATATCGGAGGATTCCACGGGGACTGCGCAGCGACCTTCGCGTGCGGCAAGATCTCTCCGGAAGCACAGGACCTGATCGATGTGACCAGACAGAGCTTCTTCGAGGGTATCAAGTTCGCAAAAGAAGGCTATCGCCTGTATGACATTTCCGCAGCGATTCAAGCTTACGTGGAGGGTCACGGTTACTCCATCGTCCGGGAATACGTCGGCCATGGCGTCGGCGCCCAGATGCATGAAGCACCGGAGATCCCCAACTACGGCCATCCCGGCCGGGGCCCTCGGCTCCTGCGGGGCATGACCCTTGCGATTGAACCCATGGTGAACGCGGGTACCGCCGCCATCCGCCAGATGCCGGACGGCTGGACCGTCCGTACCGCAGACGGCAAGTGGGCCGCCCACTATGAAAATACGATCCTCATCACCGACGGGGAGCCTGAGATTCTGACGGCTCCCGCCATCTGAGGGAAAGACCGTATGGAGATCGCAAAATCAGACATTGTTCGTTCCGATGCCGGCAGGGACCAGGGAAAGCTCTTCGTCGTCCTTGCGGTGGAGGGGGAGTACCTCCTGCTGGCAGACGGAAAGGGACGCAGGGTAGAAGCGCCCAAGCGCAAAAAGCGCAGACATGTGCTTTTTGTGGCGGAGGACAGCAGCCGCCTTGCGGATAAGATCAAACGCAGCGAGAAGATCACCAACAGTGAACTTCGCAGGACACTCGCGGCCTACCGCGGGGAAGTCCAACCGGACCAGGAGGGATAACGTTTGGCAAAATCCGACATGATCGAAGTGGAAGGCGTTGTGGTGGAGTCTCTGCCCAACACGACTTTCCAGGTGGACATTGGTAATGGCCACATGATTCTGGCACATATCTCCGGTAAACTCAGAATGAATTTCATCAGGATCTTGCCCGGCGATAAGGTCACCGTGGAGATGTCTCCCTATGACCTGACCCGCGGCCGGATCACCTGGCGCAGCAAATAAGCTCCGCCCGGCGAAATTAAGACACAAAACGCTGAAAGGAAGGTTACAAACTTATGAAGGTAAGACCGTCCGTGAAGCCCATGTGCGAGAAGTGCAAGGTTATTCGCCGCAAAGGCCGTGTTATGGTGATTTGCGAGAACCCCAAGCACAAGCAGCGCCAGGGCTAAGATTGATTGGAGGTTAAAAAGTATGGCACGTATTGCCGGTATTGACCTGCCCAAGGATAAGCGCATTGAAATTGGCCTGACCTATATCTATGGCATTGGCCGCAAGAGCGCGAAGGACATCCTGGAAAAGGCCGGGGTCAACCCTGACACCCGCGTGAAGGATCTGACTGACGCCGAGGAGCAGAAGCTCCGTGACGTGATCGACAACTATATCGTCGAGGGCGACCTGCGTCGTCAGACCGCTCTGGACATCAAGCGCCTCAGCGAGATCGGCTGCTACCGCGGCATGCGTCATCGCAAGGGCCTGCCTGTCCGCGGCCAGCGCAGCAAGACCAACGCCCGCACCCGCAAGGGCCCCAAGAAGACCATCGCAAATAAGAAGAAGTAAGAAAGGAGAACAGCAATGGCACAGGCAAAGAAAGTCATCCGCCGTCGGCGGGAGAAGAAGAACATTGAGCGTGGCCAGGTCCATATCCGTTCTTCTTTCAACAACACCATGGTAACTGTTACCGATTCCCAGGGCAACGCCATCTCCTGGGCTTCCTCCGGCGGACTGGGTTTCCGCGGCAGCAAGAAGTCCACTCCCTTCGCAGCTCAGACGGCCGCTGAGACCGCTGCCCGCGCTGCTATGGAGCATGGCCTGAAGACCGTTGAGGTCTTCGTCAAGGGCCCCGGTCAGGGCCGTGAGGCTGCTATCCGGGCACTGCAGGCTGTGGGCCTGGAAGTGACGATGATCAAGGACGTCACCCCCATCCCTCACAACGGCTGCCGTCCCCCGAAGCGCCGCCGCGTCTAATCGAAAGAGGAGGTAACAAGCAATATGGCTAAGAATATGCAGCCCATCGCAAAGCGCTGCAAGGCTCTGGGCATCTCTCCTGCTGAAATGGGTTATGCGAAGAAGACCACCAATCGCAACCCCGGCGGCCAGATGCGCAAGAAGAAGAGCGAGTACGGCATCCAGCTGGCCGAGAAGCAGAAGGTCAAGTTCATCTATGGTATCCTGGAAAAGCAGTTCCACGCTTACTATGAGAAGGCCGCTGCCGCTTCCGGCAAGACCGGTGACAACCTGCTGATCCTGGTTGAGCGCCGTCTGGACAACGTTGTGTATCGTCTGGGTCTCGCCGCTACCCGCCGTCAGGCCCGTCAGCTGGTGAGCCACGCCCACTTTACCGTCAACGGCAAGAAGGTCAACATTCCTTCTTACCTGGTGAAGGTCGGTGACGTCATCGAGGTGGCCGACAGCAGCCGTTCTTCCGAGCTGTTCAAGCGCCTTGTGGGCGAGAACGCTCCCATCACCCTGCTGCCTGCCTGGCTGGAGCGTGAGAAGGGCACCCTGAAGGGCACGGTCGCGCACATCCCCACCCGCGAGGAGATCGATACTCCGGTGGAGGAGCACCTCATCGTCGAGTTGTACTCCAAGTAATTGGGAGGATACCCTCGAACAATGGTACGAACTGCAAGCGGCACGCGGCTTGACCGCGTGACCGCAATGACAAGATGAAGGAGGGTAACCGCATGATCGAAATTGAGAAGCCCCAGATCGAATGTATTGAAACTCCGACGGACATCACCTACGGCAAGTACGTGGTAGAGCCTCTGGAGCGCGGCTATGGCACTACCCTTGGCAACGCCCTGCGCCGCATTATGCTTTCCTCTCTGCCGGGTACTGCGCCGACCACCATCAAGATCGACGGCGTTCAGCACGAGTTTTCCACCATCCCCGGCGTGAAGGAGGATGTGACGGAGATCGTCCTGAACATCAAGAGCCTGCTGACCAAGCTCCACGGTGATTCCGGCAAGACCGTCTATATCGAGGCGGTTGGCCCCTGCACCGTGACTGCCGGCGACATCAAGGCCGACGGTGAGGTGGAGGTGCTGAATCCGGATCTGCACATTGCGACTCTGGACAGCGGTGCCACGCTGAACATGGAGATCACCCTCTCCCATGGCCGGGGCTACGTGCCTGCCGACCGCAATAAGCCTACGCAGAATGTCATCGGCACCATTGCCGTTGACTCCATCTACACCCCTGTCAAGAAGGTCAATTACACTGTGGAGCCCACCCGTGTGGGCACTTCCAGCGACTTCGACAAGCTGACGCTGGAGGTCTGGACCGATGGGACCATCTCCGCCCGGGACGCTGTGTCCCTGGGCGCCAAGATCCTGTGCGACCACTTCACTCTCTTTACCGACCTCTCTGAGACCGTGGGCAGCAAGCCCACCGTGGTGGAGAAGGCGGAGGCCCAGCGCGATAAGGTGCTGGAAATGACCATCGAAGAGCTGGACCTCTCCGTCCGCAGCTTCAACTGCCTCAAGCGCGCCAACATCAACACCGTCGAGGACTTGATCTCAAAGACCGAGGACGAGATGATGAAGGTCCGCAACCTGGGCCGCAAGTCCCTGGAAGAGGTCATCAACAAGCTGGCGATGATGGGGCTGCATCTGGCTGACGAGGATAACAACTAATTTTTCCGCCGGGAATATCCCGGCGCACCAAAATCCTTACAAGGAGGAGAACCGAAATGCCCGGAACTCGGAAACTTGGCAAGACCACCGACCAGCGCATGGCGATGCTGCGTCAGCAGGTCACTGATTTCCTGGACAACGGCAAGATGGAGACCACCATCACCCGTGCCAAGGAGATCAAGCCCATGGCTGAAAAGATGATTACCCTGGGTAAGAAGGCTGACCTGGCTGCTTATCGTCAGGCTATGTCCTTCATCACCCGTGAGGACGTCTGCAAGAAGATCTTCAAGGAGATCGCTCCCAAGTATGCGGAGCGCAACGGCGGCTACACCCGCATCATCCGCACTGGCGTTCGCCGCGGCGATGCCGCTGAGACCGCCATCATCGAGCTTGTCTGATTAGACGGCCCGGAGCGGTAAAGCCACAAGAAAAGACCCATTGTCATGAAAGTCTCGAGACCATGACAATGGGTCTTTTTGTATGCTGTCCGGCCGGTTCCTGGGGACAGCCTTGGCGTAATGTGGCGTTGAAACGGGGAGCATGCAGATATCTTTTGCCGTCTGCAGCAGATCGTTCAGCTGTGTGTTTTATCGCATACCATCAATTGATAAGGGCAGACAGACTTTCCGGCGGTAAAAATAACCGCAGACATTGCATCGTCCTCGTCAGTATCCATTTTTCCTCGCCGGAAAGTCCTTCGGAGTTTTTCGGGGTGGAAGCAGCGCCTGACTGCGTTTTCCTCATTGCCGGGTGTCAGCCTGGCTGCTTCGTCATGCCGCCGCTTCCGTTTCCGAAAAAGTACAAGGGATTTTCCATCGAGAAAAAATAGTTGTTGGTGCGGAAGAGAACGAAGGCTTGCTGGCGCAAGCCAAGGACAATGCCATCGACAGTGGTTATTTTAACTGCTGGAAAGCGTTTCTGTTTCCATAAAACTGATGGCAGTGAATAATATAAAAACAGGTCTGTGTGTGGAGCACAGACCTGTTTTTTGAAAGAAATTCTTCTACACGTTGTTCAAGAACCGTCCAAAGCCGGCCCGCGGGGCAGGATCACTTGGTTTCCTTCCGTAGGGCGGCGTCTGCATCCAGCAGCTGCTGGGAAGCATCCTCCAACTGTTCTGTCTTTTCGTAACGGTCCGCCAGACGGCTTTCCACCAGTTTTTCCTGGGCTTCGCCGCGGAAGGCAAGCTTCAGAAGGATGGGGGTCAGGATGGTGCCGCCTACCACGGTGATGACCACCGGGGTCATCATGGCGGCACTGAGGACACCCATGGACAGCCCGCGGTTGGCTACGATCAGGGCCACCTCACCACGGCACACCATGCCCATGCCCACCTGTACGCTCTCACGGCCGGAGAAGCCGCAGAGCTTGGCTCCCAGGCCGCAGCCAGCCAGCTTGGAGATCACGGAGACAATCAGCAGCAGGATGGAAAACACCAGCATACCGGCGCTGAGACCGTCCAGCTTCACGTTGATGCCGATGGCGGCAAAGAATACCGGGGTCAGCAGCAGATAGCCTAGAGGATTGTATTTGGACTGGATGTAGGTGCCCTTGGGGGTGCAGGCCACGGCCAGACCAGCGGCATAGGCACCGGTGATGTCCGCCACGCCGAAGAACTCCTCCGCGCAGTAGGCCATGACCAGGCACAGCACGAAAGCCAGCACAGAGTTGCGGTGTGTGGCCCAGCCGCCCTGGCGCTTCAGCATCCAGCAGAACAGACGGTTGGCACCGAAGCCCACCACAATGGCGAAGATGAAGAAGCCCACGATTTTCAGCAGGACCACGAAAATGCTTTCACCGCCGCCGGCCAGACTGCTGACCAGCGTCAGGGCAATTAGGCCCAGCACGTCGTCAATCAGGGCCGCCGCCAGAATGGTGTTGCCCACCGCCGTTTCCAGCTTGCCCATCTCTTTCAGAGTCTCCACGGTGATGCTGACGGAGGTGGCAGTCAGGATGGTGCCGATGAACACGTTTTCCAGCATGCCGACGCTGTCGATCAGGCCGACAGCCGCTGCCGACCAGGCCAGGACTGTACCCATAACCAGGGGCACAATGACGCCCAGCAGAGCCACCCAGAAACCGGCCTTGCCGCTGTGCTTCAGTTCGTTGATATCCGTGCCCATACCGGCGGAGAACATCAGCACGATGACGCCCAGTTCACTGAGTTGGGAAATGAAATCCGTTTCCGTCAGCACGTTGAGACCTGCGGGGCCCAGGATCAGGCCAGCCAGCAGGGCGCCCACCACCTGGGGCATCTGGAACCGCTGGGTCAGCAGGCCCAGCAGCTTGGTGCTCACCAGGATCAGGGCAAGATCCAGCAGATAATGATATGACATGATTGCTCCTCTCTGCACGGCACTGCCGTGCACTTCTATATTCTTACAAGGCTATTTATTTTAACGCTTTTTGAAAAGTTTGCAATCGTCAAATAGCACAAAAAACCACACAAAAAATGTTAAAAATACCGGTATGAGACACAGGGGAGGAGTTGGTGGAGAACTTTGCGGTCTGCTGCTCCCAAGAGGGCTAAAAGCGCTGTCTGGTACATATATTGGTTCAGGACAGGATCGCATGGAAGAATCCAAACTGTGTATAAGGGAGGGCAATTATGTCAGATCAGAACATAGCAACTCTGGAAAACCGGGACGGGTTTCAGTCCCAGTGGGGGTTCATTATGTCAGCAGTGGGTTCCTGCGTGGGCATGGCCAATATCTGGCGCTTCCCCATGCTGGTGTCCAAGTACGGCGGACTTACCTTCCTGATCCCCTATTTCATCTTTGTGTTCGTCATCAGTCAGTCCGGCATGATGGAGGAATTTTCCCTGGGCCGCTGGTCGGGGTTCGGATCGGTTGGTTCCTTCGGCAAGGCCATGGAGAACGGCGGAAAGTCCAAGCGTGCCGGGGAATTGATCGGCGGCGTGCCGGTGTTTGCGTCACTGTGCCTGGGGATCGGCTATTCCGTCATCATGGGCTGGGTCTTTTATTACACCAAGATGGCCCTTACCGGGGAACTGGTGGCCATGGGCCAGGATATGAACGTCATCGGCGGCACCTTCGGCGCGGTGGCTCCGGAGGCCGCGTCTCTGGGCGAGGCCATTAAAATGACCTTTGCCACCGGCGGCGCTAATAACCTCTGGATCATCATTGCCATTATCGCATCCTTTGCCATTATGATCTTCGGAATCTCCGGTGGTATTGAAAGGGCCTGCAAGGTCATGATCCCTGCGCTGTATGTCCTGATGATCCTGCTGGCGGTGTTCATGATGTTCGTCCCCGGCACCGGCGCAGGCTACCACTATATTTTCAGCCTGGATCCCAAGGGCCTGCTGAACCCCGAAGTTTGGGTCTATGCCTTCGGCCAGTGCTTTTTCTCCCTGTCCGTGGCCGGTTCCGGCTCCGTGATCTACGGCTCGTATCTGGCCAAGGACGTGAAGATCCGGCAGTCCGCCGCGCTGTGCGCAGTGTTTGATCCCTCTGCGGCCCTGCTGGCTATGCTCATCATCATTCCCGCCATGGCTACGGTAGGGGCGGGCCCGGGGAACGGGGGGCCCCGGCCCGATTCGGAGAGGACACAGCCTGACTCCCATCCCCTGCCAACATCCGTTAGCCGCCTTTGGCTTGATAAAAAAA
>OBLF01001959.1_pt1 | contig 15123 bp, 10 predicted proteins | sample 1519231 | NCBI WGS metagenome assembly OBLF01 (sample SAMEA2602895, study PRJEB22501) | metagenome | reverse complement strand
TTTTTCTTATGCAAACAAAGAAGATACCTGATATACAATGAAAGAACAGACATACGCAAGTAGAGTAGTGTATACGGCTGTAAACAATCCCCACTTCCAACTGCCGGTTTCGTTTTTTATAGCTGCAATGGTTGCAAGGCATGGGAAGTATAGCAGAATGAAAACAATATATGACAGTGCGCTTCGCGGTGTCATGGTTTTCCGCACTGCTTTCTGCAAACGCGTTGTCTCGTCGCTATTGTTTTCTGTTTTGTTTTTTTCCATGTTCCCGTTTGTCTGATTGTAAAGAACACCCATTGTACTCACAACAAGTTCTTTTGCTCCCGTACCGGCAATTATTCCTGCATTCATCCTCCAATCAAAACCAAGTGGTTTCATAACCGGCGATATTGCATGCCCTATTCGCTCAAGATATGAATCTTCTGTATTGGCTCCTTGGTGTGGAAAATACCCTAAAGCCCATATAAATATGCTTGCCGTCAATATTATTCCACCCATTTTTTTCAAATATTGTCGCCCTTTTTCCCAGGTATGTCTTATTATTGTCTTATATGTAGGCATACGATACGGCGGAAGTTCCATTACAAACGGCAGGTTACCCTTTTTCATGAAAAACTTGCTGAATATGCGCGCCATTAGTATAGCCATAATTATTCCCAAGGCATAGACTGCGAGCATGAGCCAAGAGGCATATTTCGGAAAGAATGCCCCAATAAGAACAATATATAGTGGAAGCCTTGCACTGCACGACATTAATGGGGTTACAAGCATGGTAACAAGGCGGCTTTTTGGACTTTCGATTGTTCGTGATGCCATGATTGCCGGAACATTACATCCGAACCCCATTATCATGGGAATAAATGATTTTCCATGAAGCCCCATTTTGTGCATGAACTTGTCCATCATAAACGCTGCACGAGCCATGTATCCGCTGTCTTCTAAGATGGATATGAAAAAATATAATATAAGGATGTTTGGAAGAAAAACTATTACAGCCCCGACACCTCCGATGATTCCGTCGCTTATCAAGTCTTTCAATATTCCGTTAGGCATGTTTATTCCTACGAACTCCCCAATTTTACCAACGAAAGCATCAATCCAATCCATGGGATACTGTCCTATCTTAAATGTTCCTTCAAAAATAAAGAATAGGATAAGGAAGAAAATCGGATAACCTAAGAATCTATTTGTTACTATTCCGTCTATTTTTTCGCTAAATGTGTTCTGCTTGTTCTTAATAGTTTGTTGATGGTAAGTTTCTTTTAGTGCTCCGGATATGAATCCGTATTTTGCATCAACAATGGCAGATTCGCTCGATTCGTGAAATTCTGCTTCAATTCGCTTTTTTTCTTCGTAGGCAACAGCTACGATTTCTTCGTGATTTCTTTCGGAAGCAATAATTTGCGCGGCATCGTTGTCGTTTTCAAGTAACTTTATTGCAAGAAAGCGGAGGGAATATTTTGAACCGAGATCCGTAGCTCCATGACTTATGGCAGTTCTAATGCGGTTTATGGACTTTTCAAGCAAATCCCCATGGTTTACGTGAATATGCCTGCTTGCAATGTCGTTAGTTCCATTGTAAACTTCTAAAACAGTTTCAAACAATTTGGAAATTCCTTGTCCGTTACGACATATTGTAGGAATTATCGGTGTGCCAAGCATTGATGCTAGACTCATATAGTCAAACTTGTCTCCGGATTTCTCCAATTCGTCAAACATATTAAGAGCTATGACCATTGGAAAGTTCATATCTATCAGCTGCATGGTTAAGTACATGTTTCTTTCAAGATTTGAACCGTCAACAACGTTTATCACAATGTCGGGAGTATTCTCTACCAAGTTTTTCCTAACGTAAAGTTCTTCGGGACTATAAGCCGACAAAGAATATGTACCTGGCAAATCAACGATAATAAAATGGTAGCCGTTAAACTCAAATTTTCCTTCTTTCGCATCAACAGTTACTCCAGAGTAATTGCCAACGTGTTCGTGGCTTCCCGAAGCAATATTAAAAAGCGAAGTTTTGCCGCAGTTGGGATTCCCTACCAATGCCACTTTTATTATTTTTCCTCTTTCGGCTGCAAGATGTTCCATTAGCTGTTGACGTGTTGCGGTGCCTAAAGTTTGGGCGGAGGTTCCTATTTGTGGCTCGTGCGATTCTAATGGTTTTAATTCCGTGTTGGCTTGAATGTTTGTTTGATTATTTGTTTGTTCTTCAACTTCGCTTTCGCTTATTACTTCTATCATTTTTGCCTCTTCGCGGCGAAGAGATACTTTATACCCGATAATTTTGTATATGATAGGATCTTTGAGCGGGGCATTCATAATGGCTTCTACAGTTTTGCCTTTTATGAAACCCATTTCGACAATACGTTTACGGAAGCCTCCGTTTCCATATATTTTGACGATTACGCCGCGTTCGCCCATTTTAAGTTCCGAAAGTCTCATCTCTGTTTGCTTTATTATTTTACATTCCCGAATAGCTGTGCATACCGGGCAAAATCATGTTTACGCCAAAATATGTCATGAGGACCGTAAGGTAGGCACATACAATATATAAATGAAAATTGCGTGGTACGCTAAGTTTCTTTAATATCGAATCATGAAGTGATACTCCATAAACAATAAATGTGATAAGCGACCACACTTCTTTTGAATCCCAGCTCCAATAATTCCCCCAAGAAATATTTGCCCATATAGCTCCTACAAATATTCCTATTCCTAAGGTAGCAATTCCCGGAGGCAATAAAAGTTTAACTATATATTCCATTTGCTTTTGAACATGCTCTTTGTTTTTATTGCATCCTGCTATTAAAGCCGAAAGACTTACTAAAAACGAAAGTGTTATAAAGGCATACGCCAACATTATTATTGAAACGTGTATAGCCAATAGGGGAGAGGACAATACCGGCATCAGAGGAGTAATCTTGGGATCTGCAGCCTGTAAAGACGCTACCAACAAGAAAAATCCCACACCAATCAAGCCATAAGCATTAAGGAAAACGATTCGTTTGGAAAATATCAAAGAAATAAACTGTACGAACCATGCTACGGCTATTATCGTTTCATATCCATTACTTAACGGCATGTGCTGAGAAATTATCGTTCTCATTATAATCACTCCCAATAAAACAATGTTTGTAAGCGCAGATATTATAATGCACACGCCTTGCACATTTTTTTTCTTTTTCAAGAATATGCTGCAAAAGGCAAATATGCCGACCAACAAATTTATTTTGTAAAGAATTCCGGTAAAGGGAATGACGTTAAGAATATGTTCGCAGTTCATCTGCAATTCCGATGGCAGATTGTTTCCTCCGTTGGTTTTCTGAAATTTCTTCATGTCTTTCACAATACCTGTTATCAAATCTTGCCTTTGCATTAATATGACACCGTAAATTTGTGTCATGGATAAATGTATGAAATCGGCATCTTGTTGGGGAATACTTGCAGGCAGCGAGTCGTTATAAGAATACCATTTTGTTTGTTTCCCGATTTTGTATGGGAACAATTTTAACAATTCGCCGTGTTCTACGGAATAAATTAAATCCAACTTTTCCGATAGTCTTTGAACGGCTTTTTCTCCGACAACTTTCAAAATCTCTTCTTGTGAACTTCCATATATTGCAGTGGCAATCTTGGAATACGAAGTATAGCGATTTAATCCTAAAAATGTTCGTAATTTCTTGTCTTTAATAGAAATGACATCTTCGTTCTCCCATGAGTTGGGAAACAAAATCCATCCGGTGAGAATCTGTTCGGCATTCAAGTTTTTATAAGAAGTTTTCCCGTCGGTAATTTTTAGCACAAAATCTTTTGCAAAAGTCTCTACGGTAGTTACTCGTCCCTCGTAGTTCATCAACAGTTCTCCGAATTCATTTGCCCGCTCTCGGAATACGTATATTTGGTTTTGCGCCTGTGTGTTTTGAAAACCCGTAAACAAAACTGAGAAAACAATAACATACTTAATGTTAATGTTTTGCATGGCTTTTCTCATCATCCCTTTTTTATTGAACAACCATAAAATACTTGTTATAAACAGAATAAAATATCCTGTATAAGTAATGGGAATTCCCCAAGGATCATAGTTTACCGAAAGGGTAGTGCCTTTCATATCTTCGTCGTATGATGTTTGATAAAGTCTGAAGCCCGATTCTTTTAATATTTTGTTCATTGAAACGGTTCCCACAAACATTTTTCCATTGTCATTTGTTATTTTCAGCAGGCTTTTATAGTTGGCTGCAACATCACTCCCTGCGTAATAGTCTATTTGAAATTTTGACAAGCATACTTCAAATGGCATTTTTTCTACAGCTCCTTCATTTGTAATGAATACCTTTGACTTTTCTCCATTTCTCAAATGTAGAAGACCTTGTTTTGAGGTTATATGCGTAATGGCTGCTCCTGCTAAAATCAATATAAAAGAAAGATGTATTCCTGTAACAATCAGTTTTTTGTACATCTTTGCTTTGACGAAATATATAACTGCTGTTATTGCAGCAATGAACCATAATACGAAAAACCAGGCACTGTTATATATGTAGTGTAAAGCAAAATCTGTACCTTTATAAAGCTCTGTAAACGTAGCTATTCCCATGCATAGACACAGTATTGCCAAACAAACAAAAGGAATATGCGACAGACAATTTTTCTTTAACACGCAATTATTCATAATGCAAAATTAATCACTTGTTTCCTTACTCACAATACCCATTTGTGGTGATACCGCGAAAAAGATTCAGCATTGAGAAAATGCTATAATATGTATTGAAAAACTTGTTGCAGTTGTCGTAAAAAACATAAGGCATATATTTTAAAACATGTGCCTTATATTTTAAAATAAGTGCCTTATATTTTCAAATATAAGCCTTGTATTTTTGAGCGTTTGCATTTATTTGAAAACAAGAAACTTACAAGTTTGATTTTTTTGTGCGTCTTCGCCCCGTACTTTAGGAGTTTTTTTCGCTGTAATTCGAAAATTCCTGCAAGTATTAATATAAAAACACCCCAAAAGCAATACCAAGAAAATTTTATTATAATACGAATTATGTTTAATATGGACTCTAAGAAGTAAAACCCAATCTTTGAAGTGCCGGTCCGTTATTCTCGCACGCACAACCAATTCTTTTATCAATATCACCCTGCTATAAATGAGAAGAGCCGGTGTTCTCGGGATATAACTCCTTATAACACCGGCTCTTTACCGTTGTTCGACTTCGCTTTACTAATTCCGTTGATTATTTACCAAAGAAAATGTTGTTTTCACTCTTGGACTTACTATGGGCTTAGTCAGTTTTGTTATTCAATTTCCAAATGAAATATTTTAATCTCTTCAACAGATGTGTAAAACCCCGTCAAGTTTTTGATTTTAGTGGTTTCTGTCAATGAAATTTGCACGTATACTTTAGTTAAAACTCATCTGTTCGCGTTTTAATTACTTAATGATTATTTTCTTTGTTTTTTGTCAGTCTTGATTATGTTCACGCCTTTTTGAAGAGCGTTGAGGCGTATTCCCGTTACGTCATAATACTCTTTGAATCCCTCTTCGTTAAATTGGACTGGTTTAATGGATGTCGCATCCTTATCAATAACAATCTTCAGCGTCTTGGGTGCTACTTGTGAACCTTTTTGTATGAAAACAAGCACGGAATGCTCCAAATGAAACTTTGGACGAGTCGCCTTTTTTGTCTTTTTGTAAATCGGAATACAGTTTGAAACAGTCATTATCAATGATATAGCCGTTATTGGAGAGGAACAATTCATTTGTTGTAAAATCTCCTATAAAGTAATAATTATTTTGGAAGACATTTATGGGGTTTTCTACTACTTGCATGTTGGTAGCATTTATCACAATCTTGTCATTGTTTGCTTTTTTGCATGCTATGACAGGCACACACGCTTCTACTGTTCCGTTTATACGGCTTAGGTAAATAGTGTCATTGCTATTTTTTTTGATTTCATAGAAATCTGCCGTGGAATTTCTTGAAGCGTTAAAGGTATAAGGCAAACAGAGGGTATTCCGTTTATAATTCACTTCTCTTGAATATGTTACGCTTCCGGCATTGAACGTTTTGTAAAGACTTGTATAAATTCTTATACTATCCACAAGATTCAAACTGTCGGTTCTCAGAGAATCACCGGCTATGTGATGTCTTTCGTCGCCTATGAGATAGACAAAGCTAAAATAACCGGTCTTATAATTGGCAAAAGAAGCATCATTGCAACGCTTTTTGCTCTCGATGTTATCATGAATATCAAGTTTTTGCGGAAGAAAAAGAAGGTTTTGTTTTTGTGCTTTGAAACGTTGTCGCGAAACACGTATTTGACGCCGAAAAATACATAAGGCATGTTGTAAAAAATACAAGCCATGTATTTCAAAATATAAGGCACTTATTTTAAAATAAGTGCCTTATATTTTTTGCTGTTATAATATACTGAAAAACAGGAATCTTTCGGTTAAGATTAAATTCTGTTTTTATGTTTGTTTTTACTGCTTTTGTTTTTCTGCATTTACCAGTTTGGGTATTCTCAGTTTGGTTCCGACTGTAATCATGTCCGGGTCGGATATGTTGTTGAAGCGGATGATGTATTTGGCAAAACTTTTACGCCCGTATATTTGTTTGGCAAGTTGCGTTATGTTTTCTCCCTGTTTCAAAACATGAACTTCCTGTTCCCCCGTAATCATATATGTATCTCCGTCAACCATGGGCATTATGGGAAATGGTTCTTTCTTTTTGACAACTTTGCTGTCATGGATAGTTGCAGTGTCCTTTTTTATGGTTGCTTTCGGTTTTGTTTTTTGAACCACTTGGTTTTGTGCCGGAATTCGCGAGGTGGTAGCATTGGCTATGTTCTGTTTGGCGCCGAACAGATTCAGGCTACCGACATAAAAACCGATTATTAAAGACAGAACTGCGGTCAGGACAATATAAGCAGCGAATTTTTTACGAGAGATTCCTTGATATACAATGGTTTCTTCCTCTTCATTGTTCTCAAAAACAGGCGGCTCTGTATCGACAGTTGTATTGTATTCGTAACTTTCCCGAGGTTCGGAATTTGTCTGTGCGTCTTCTTCTTCAAAAGTCGCTTGCGGTTGGATTTCTTCGCTGTTTTCCTGCAAATTATCTTCCTGTTGCGTAATTTCTTTTCCTTCCGTTTCTTGTGTATTGTTGTTTGTTTTTGCAGTTTCCTCTTCCTCGTTTTCTATGTTTTCGGTATGGGTGACATCTAGTCTTTCCACATCGGTTTTTGACAGTAGATTGACATCCGTCCCTTCGTTTATGATCACAGACTGAAGATGAGCAAACGGCTTGTTTATCATGTCGCGAAAATAAGCGTCGGGAGTAAATGTTATTTTTGCGTGCTTACCTATTTTTATCCTGTTGCCGGTGTTTATGTCAACGCTATCGCGAGAAGAAACTTCTATGGTCTTAAAAGTTCCTATTCCTTTTATTTTTACGAATTTGTCCTCGGCTAATCCTTCGGTAATGGTTTCAAAAAACGTGCGTGCGAACAAATCTATATTTTCGCGCGAATCGGGATTTTGTGCTTGTATGGCTTCTATTAAGTCGGTATAATTCTTTCTGTCCATGGGAATTTGTGTATTTGTTTATTCGCCAATTCTTTCTTTTAGTGTTGGTGAAGGACGGAAGGAGATTGTAAGCTTGGGGGGAATGAGCATTTTCTGTTGTGTTGCCGGATTTACGGCAATTCTTTCGATACGTTTGCGGACTTCGAAAGTTCCGAAGCCTTTTAGCGCCAACAAGGTTTCGTCGTCAAGCATTTCAATAATGGCATTGCCCAACGCATTTATAGAATCTTGGGTTTCTTCGGGCGTGGTTTTCAATTTTTCCGTAAGCCGTTCTATAAATTCTTTGTTGTTCATAGTTTACATTAGTTTGATAGTTCTGCGAATAAATCGTATTCGTTGGCAGAAGTGATTTTTACGTTATAGAAATCGCCCACATTCAGATTTACTTCATCGTGAATGAGAACTTCGCCGTCAACTTCGGGAGAATCGTACTGGGTTCTTCCTATGTAATATTCATTTTCCTTTCTGTCTATAATGACACGGCAAATGTCCCCTACTCTTTTTTGACAAAGTTCTTCGGATATTTGCTGCTGCAGGTTCATAAGTTTGTCAAGTCTTGCCTGCTTGATGCTTTCTTTTATGTTGTCTTTGTAATGTATAGCGGCATATGTTCCTTCTTCTTCGCTATAAGTAAATGCGCCCATTCTCTCAAACCTTGAGTCTTTTGTGAATTCCAACAACTCGTCAAAGGCTTCCTGAGTTTCTCCCGGGAAACCTACCATAAACGTGGTGCGCAATGCTACGCCCGGAACTTCTTCACGGATTTCTTTTATTAAATCGGATGTTTCGCGGCTTGTAAAGTTGCGGTGCATGTTTTCAAGTACGTTGTTATTGATATGCTGCAAGGCAATATCCAAATACTTGCAGACATTATCGCGTTCACGTATTACTTGTAGAAGTTTCTTGGGAAAACTGTTGGGATAGGCATAATGTATTCGCAGCCATTCCACGCCGGGAATGTCGGAAAGGCGTTCTATGAGTTCGGGTAATGCCTGACGATGGTAATTGTCGGTGCCGTAAGAAGTGGAATCTTGGGCTATAATCTGGAATTCTTTAGTTCCCTGCTTAACAAGAGCCCGCACTTCATTTTCTATGTCTTCCATGTCGCGGCTTATTTGCTTTCCGGTTATTAACGGAATGGCACAATATGCGCAGTTTCTGTTGCATCCTTCAGAAATCTTTATGTAAGCATAATGTTGGGGAGTTGTTATAACTCTTTTATTAATGCAAGGTTGAGTACTATTACTTTGAGTTTGTGGCAAAGAATAGTTTTCTTTCAGAAAGTCTATGATTTGATTCCAATTGAATTTGCCGTAATATTTATCAACTTGAGGGATTTCTTCTTCAAGTTGGTCTTTGTATCTTTGAGAAAGACAGCCCATGACAATAACTTTTTCAAGTTTGCCCTCCTCTTTTGCCTGGCATAGTTCCAAAATAACATTGATGCTTTCTTCTTTAGCCGATTCTATAAAACCGCAAGTGTTAACCACCGCTATGCCATTATGTAAATTGTCAGGATTGCAATAAGTTTTGAATCCTAATTGCTGTAATTTAGAAATAAGGTGCTCCGAATCGACAAGGTTCTTAGAGCACCCCATTGTTATTATGTCTATCTCGCGACTCATTAAAAAGATTTTATTGGCGATTAAACAGGGATTCTACAAATTCTTTACGATTGAAAGGTTGCAGGTCATCCAATTTCTCTCCGAGTCCGATGTATTTCACAGGAACTTTAAGCATATTGGAAATGCCAATAACCACTCCACCTTTGGCAGTCCCGTCAAGTTTGGTAATGGCAAGGGAGTTTACTTCAGTTGCCTGCGAGAATTGTTTGGCTTGTTCAAAGGCATTCTGCCCCGTGGAACCGTCAAGAACGAGCAAAACTTCATTGGGAGCAGAAGGAATTACCTTTTTGGCAACATTTTTTATCTTGGTAAGTTCATTCATGAGTGCTACTTTATTGTGAAGTCTTCCTGCTGTGTCGATAATTACAACATCAGCTTCGTTGGCAACGGCGGAATTCAAAGTATCGAAAGCCACACTGGCAGGATCGCTTCCCATTTGCTGTTTAACAACCGGTACTCCCACTTTGTCTCCCCAAAATTGCAGTTGCTCTATTGCAGCAGCGCGAAAAGTGTCTGCCGCTCCAAGCATGACTTTCAGTCCTGACTTCTTGAACAAGTTGGCAAGTTTTGCAATTGTTGTGGTTTTGCCCACGCCGTTTACTCCAACCACCAATATTACATAAGGATATTGGCTGTTCTTTATATCTTCAACTTCGGAACCATCGACTTTTTGAGAAAGCATATCGGCAATCTCCTCGCACAGCAGTCGGTTTAGTTCTTTTATACCAACGTATTTGTCGCGAGCCACTCGTGTCTTTATCCTATTGATAATCTCCAAAGTTGTGTCCACACCTACGTCCGATGTTAGTAATGTCTCTTCCAAAGAATCTAACACGTCATCGTCGATGGTGCTTTTCCCGACAACAGCGTGGCTAAGTTTGTCCAAGAAAGATTTCTTGGTCTTCTCTAAGCCATTGTCAAGCTTTTCTTTTCTTTCTTTCGAGAATATATTAAGGAATCTCATTTGCCTAATGCTTTGTTAATACCCTTTGCAATATCTTCGTTAGCTTTGTTTGCAGCTTTGTTGATTGCCTCGTTAGCTTTGTTCTGAGTGTTTGTTATTGCTTTATTTGCTGATTCTTTTGCTGCATTTTTTGTATTATTAATCGTGTTGTCTACAGATTTCTTGGCATCTTCTTTTGCTTTCTTTACAGCGTTCTTGGCGTTTTCTTTTGTTGCTTCTGCAGCTTTTTGAGCATTATCAACAATCTTTTTTGCTGCGTTTTTTACAGAAGTAACAGTGTCTTGTATTGCTTTCTCCGAAGCATTCAAAGTTTTTGAAACAGATGCACCAAAAGCATTGTCGCTTACGGTTGTAACAGCTTCTATAAGTTTTTTGCCAGATTCGCTTGCGTTATTATAGAGTTGTTTTCTCTGTTCTTCGTAAAATTTCGCAATAGTTTGTTTCTGCTCTTCAGGCATATTGTCTGTTACGTCTTTGTATTTGGCTTGTATTCCTGACAAAGTCGTTTGCAACTGTTCGCTGATTCTTACTGCCGATTCGGTATCTGTTGCATTATTTATGTTTTCTGCTGCTGTTTTATATGCGGCAGCTATTTCTTCTTGCATTTCTGCGCTTTTATCGCCAGAGCAAGACATTGTAAAACCACATACAGATAAAATCAAAATAAACCTGATGCATTCTTTTATGCAAAACCTTTTCATAATCATATCAATATTTGTTTATTACTTTCTTAAATTCATTTACCATTTGAGTTGCATTTTCCCCGTGCAAATTTTGAGGAATAAATTTTGAAACTGCCAATTCCAGATCTTTTATTTTTGAAGGATTCTTGGCATATTCTTCTCTAAGTATTCTTATCTTCTCATAATATTGTATTCCTTCCACTAGTCTTTCCATACGAATGCTGCTTGCTTCGGGATAAACAAGATAGCAATCACCGGCTGCCCAAGCACGGAATCTTGAATCACGCAAAGGATCTACTGTCCAACTGTTATAAGCCCAACGCAGATAACCATCAACTTTTATAGCCGATGCATGCAAAGGAATCCAAGTAGCTTCTGCAGGTTTTGAAAAGGTAAAAGTGTTGGGATATGCTTCTGCGCAGCATGTGTAAACCGTTGTCTTTTTCCCTTCGCTCTTGCGACGTTCAAGAATTTTCGAAGGAACGGTCTCGCCATATGACAAACATAAATCATAAATGTTTGGTTCTACATCAGGATAATAATGTATTGCGCCTTCTATCTTAAAATCTTTGTCGGCTTTACGAATAATACTCTCTGCGGCATTCATTGATTCTCTTGGACGCTCGTCCATTGCTATTGCTGTGCGAGAGAACCAACCTTTGGTTTTCAAGTGTGAGGCAAAATCTTTAAGGAAAGGAAGCCAATAATTATTATAACCATCGCTTCCCGGTTCTGCTTTGATAATCTTTATGCTGTTTGAAGCTTTGTCATAATAATCAAATTCCAAACTCCAAGGAACTACCGTGTAACAATCAATTTGGTCAGTAATACCGCAAGAAATCATAAATTCTATCCAACGGTCAAAGACGGAATAGTCGTAACTCCAGCTACCGTCTATGTCTTTTGTCTTTCCTATCATACTGCAGAAGGCATCTTCGGTTTGTCCTGCCCATGGTCTGTTTATTATTGAAGCTGTAATGACTTTGCCACCTGCGTCTGCGTAAGTTTTCATAATGGGACGCATGTAATCAAAATGCTCTTTGCTCCATAGGGGAACATTATAATATCTTGCTACTGCGTAGGGATTCTGCCACAAATCCAAATGGAATTTCCATTTATCTGGTGTTGGCAAAGTACGTGCCCCAACGGTTATTTGATATGGCAGAGATATTGTCTTTTTCCCTTCGATATTAATGTTAAGGTTGGCTTTATACACTCCGGGTTGGGTTTCTTGGGGAATCCATACGTTTATCCATATAGGACGTGTCGTTTTTGCCGGTACTGCAATAGTTTTTGAAGCATCAAGAATATCGGCAACTATAGATGAGTCCCATTCTGATTTTATATTACCACTACGACATCCGCTTTTCTTGCCTTCTTTGTTCAGTTCGTCAGTCATAACATAGCGAACCAAAGACACATTTACTGCGGAAGAAGGGATTACTTTTTTACCATTCTTCAATGGCGTACTTGAAACGCTTATGCTTTTCACATCTTGTGATGTAAAGAATACCGCTTGTCCGTTTACACGTTCTCCTTTCCAGGCTTTTACAGCCCACTTGGCTGTGAAATTTTGGGGAATACTCGTTTTTTGATAGCGTTGATCAATTGAACCCCATGCAGCCTGCGGTGTTTTTACTTGCGCGTCCCATTGCGCCTCACTTGTGTGAGGCTTTGTGTCAGAAAGTTCCGTAAAAGTAGGTGTCTGAGCCTGTATGCCACAAAATGACAACAAAGATAAGATCAATAATTTTATTTTCATTGTTATTAGGTTTTATATTTTCTTTGCGTAAATGGTGAGACTGTTTAATACCACAGAGACAGATGACAAAGCCATTGCTGCCGCGCATACTGCAGGACTTAACATAATTCCGAATGCTGGGTATAGTATTCCTGCGGCAACGGTTATACCAATGGTATTGTATATGAAAGCCCAAAACAGATTCTGTTTTATGGTTTCAACAACTTTTCTTGAGAGCACGAAAGCCTTGCTTATGCAGTTTAGGTCTTTATTCATAATAATGACTTGCGCTGCATTTTTTGCGGCATCGGTACCTTCTCCTATGGCAATACTTACATCTGCATTCACAAGAGCTGCGGAATCATTTATACCGTCACCTACCATGGCAACGACATGCCCTTCTTGTTTTAGCTTTGTTATTGTTTTATATTTATCTTCTGGAGATGCCGACCAAATAGCCAGATCTGCCTTTATTTGTCTTGCAATAGACTCTGTTGTACTTTTATTGTCTCCCGAAAGCAACACCGTTTTTATGTTTAGCGACTTGAATCTTTTAGTTGTTTCTATAGAAGATTCTCGTATCGGGTCTTGTATGCAAAACGCTGCCAGCAAACTGTTTTCACAACCATAAAAAACGGAGGCATTGTTTTCTATATCCTTAAAGTCTTGTGGCATTTGCGCAATGTGTTCCTGCATTAATTTGTTGCTTCCAGCCCAATACATTTTACCATCATGCTTAAAGACGATACCTTTTCCCACAACATTTTCATAAGAGGAAATGTCGCCGATGTTTTGTGTAGCATGTTGTTCTTTAAGATACTCTGCAATAGCTTTTGCTGCCGGGTGTGTGGATTTTTCTTCGGCTTCTGTCAAAAGGTTAAGCTCCTTTTGATTACAGTTTGCTGATATATGATTATCAATAACAGCAGGATGTCCTTGAGTCAAAGTTCCCGTTTTATCGAAAACAAATGTGTCTGCTTTGCATATTGTCTCAAGAGCTGTTGCATCGCGAAACAGCACGTTTAATTTCGCTGCTCTGCCCACACCAACCGTTATTGCCGTAGGCGTAGCCAATCCCATGGAGCACGGACAGGCTATTACGAGCACACTGACTGCTGCATTTATTGCGTTTGGCAAATTTTGCATGCCGCCAACAAACAACCATACTACGAAGGTTATTATTGCCACAACTATAACCGAAGGAACAAAAACAGCAATAACTTTATCGGCTATTCTTTGAATAGGTGCTTTAGAGTCTTGTGCTTCCCGAACAGTTTTGATAATCTTCGAAATTACTGTATCTTCCCCTATGCTTTCCGCTTTAACCACAACCGATCCGTTGCCATTGACTGTACCCGCAACTACACGGTCGTTTTTGGTCTTTTCAACGGGAGCAGGTTCACCGCTGAGCATGCTTTCATCCACACGTGTTATTCCTTCAACTATTGTTCCGTCAACGGCGATGCTTTCTCCGCTTCTAACCCTGATTAAATCCCCGGGAAGTATAGATTCAACAGGACACTCTTCTTCGCGTCCGTCAGAATGTATCACGCAGGCTGTGGAAGGAGTTAATTTCATAAGAGCACGTATGGCTGATCCCGTTCTATATACAGCTCTTTTTTCAATGGAGCGTCCCAACAAAACGAAAGCAATAATCATAGAGGATGCATCAAAATAAAAAGGTACTCCCCCATTGTTTTTCCAAAAGTCAGAGAAGAAAACGCCCGAAAGACTAAACAGATAATCTACTATGGTGCTCAAAGCCACAAGCGTATCCATGGAAACTTGTCGGTTACGCATTTGATTATATGCTGTTTTATAGAAAGGACTTCCGCTGTATAAAAGAACTGGCAGCGTCAGCAGAGCCAAAAGAATCCTGTTTACGGGGTCATTTCCTATTGCCATGCTCATTATGAATATTGGCACGGCAAAAATCCAGGCAAAGATTGTACGTTTTTTCAGCGAGTCGTCAGTTGCATTGTCTTTTTGCGGATTCTTTTTTGTTATTTCTGCAAAACCGTATCCGGATTTCTTCACATAATCAATTAAATCTTCAGACGTTACTTGAGATTCGTCATAATCAACAACAGCAGTTGCTGAAGCCAAATTAACTGTGGCTTCTTTCACACCCGTTGTGCCCTTGAGCATTCGCTCTATGTTGTGAGCGCAGGCTGCACAGTGCATGTTAGATACGGCAAATGTTTGTTTCAAAGCGTAATATCCCTGTTTTCTGATTTAATTTTCAAAGATACAAATTATTTTTCAAATTTCACCGAACTCCCGGAAAATTAAGCGTCTTGGGCATGTTTGTATCGTTATGGTTTGTTTGCTGCAATATAAATGCAATGTTTTTTTGTATCGGCATAAAGAGGAAGATTTGCCCCAATAATCGACATCGCAAAACGGCGGAAAAACGGTCTTTATTAGGTGTTGTAAATCAGATATTTGATAAAACGAAAAATAAAAGGCATTTGTTTTGAAATATAAGGCACATATTTTAAAATATATGGCTTGTATTTTTT
>OBLF01001953.1_pt1 | contig 15157 bp, 9 predicted proteins | sample 1519231 | NCBI WGS metagenome assembly OBLF01 (sample SAMEA2602895, study PRJEB22501) | metagenome | reverse complement strand
TTAGGCACGGAATTCATGACAAAGGCGGAGGCAAAAGAGAAATATCCTGATGGATTAACGGAATATAGCCAAATCATCAGAGACTATCATCGGGCGAAGTTCCAGCCAGGGATGTGGAGTGATGATACGGACATGATGCTTTGCATAGCCAATGCCATCATCGAGGACAAGGGAATCAACCTGCACACGATAGCGAGAAACTTCAAGAACTGGCTCTATGCACCAGACACACGGGGTGTGGGACAAACCACCTACAAGGTGCTGTCAATAGCTGACTATGTTGAGAAACCGCAGCAGGTGGCAGAGCTGATAGGTCCATCGAGGACAGCCAAGAACCGCATCGGCTACGTAATCAATGCAATCAAGAAGAAAACCGAAGAAGCACAATAAAACTAATATATTCTCGTTATATTATAAATTTAAAAATTACACAATGAAAAAGATTATTACAACCACGCTTGCCTTTATGGCACTAATTACAATCTCATCATGCTCTAATGATGTAGAGAGTTCTCTAATTCAACAAGAAAAAGTTATTGTTGAAAAAACTTCTTCTCATATAAAAACGAGAGCAGCATACACATCAAAAGAAGGGCTGTCAACTGAAAATAAAGATTTGTATTCAATAAAGTACAAAGACATTAACCTCAAAAATATTCCTCTAAGAAAAGAAGAAGTAAATATGCTCAGCTCTGCAAATTCTATAAGTGCCACGATCCCAGTTTCTGTAAAAGGATATTCAGAATGGACAGTTAGAACAAATGGACATAAAGGCGGAAACTGGTACAAACTTGCTATTTCTTCAAAGAATAAAACTGCAGCAGCATGTGGTATTGCTCCTGGAATTTATATTGTCAGAGATGTTTGGTTGTGGCAAACTTACACCTTACCAACACCGTTGGCCATTGTTTTTAGCAATAACAATTATTCTGATTACACAAAAATGGGATGGGAACCTGAAACTTTAAGGACACCTGGATTTACTTGTGCTTTAAGTGGAACAAAGGTTACATTAAAAACTGCTGCCACTCTAATCAAATATTCAATAGATGGCGCTGAAACATATAAGACTTATCCTGTAAAAGCCAGCAATCTTGAATGGAACTTTTATTACATTACTGTTTCACTTTAAAATAATCATATATCCGTAGTGAAATCACTACGGATATTACACTAACATGAAAAAATATTTATTTTTCGTTTCATTATTCCTGCTTATTATCGCATCATGTACTAATGATGTTTCTTTTTGGGGTGATGAATATTCCCAAGAAACAGCAGATTTAAGAAAATCATTTTACGATAAAGTCGTTGGAGATTGGACGTACAAAAAAAACACTCCGTTCTCTTATCTTGAACAAAATTATTCATTTCAGAAAGATGGAACTCTAAAAGGATATATTCTTCTTAAAAAGAGAGACTCCGTCTTTGTAAATGGAAGTCCGACACTTACTGATTGGTATGTTGTCCTTGAAAGTGACATCGCAGGGAAATGGGATTTATTTTATCAAAAATTACAGAAAAAGAATGTTTTATTTTTTGACGGGAAAGGTAAATATGGTGAAAGCAAATTTGTTGATTTTTTTACCGCAAACGACACCATATTAGACATTTGGTCTCCACTTTTATTCAATGAAAGAATAACACTACGTAGAAAGGAATTAAAAGAGTAGTCCATACTCTTTTAACTACATCGATGTTAAAGAGGAGCGCAGTGGGGGATGTCACGCACAAAGAATGCTGCCAATGGAGCAGTGATGCGTACTGCTGTGATAGGACTGTTGAAAGCTGATGTAGCACAGGTTGCTGAAGATGTATGCAAGCTGACCCATTTTGACCCTCGTTGCGTGGGATCATGTGTTATTGTCTCTGAAATCATCAACCATCTGATATGGCAAGGCGAGCAACTCTCCTATTCACAAATCATCGCTATCGGCAACCAATATGATAAAAGCATAGCAGAATATGTTGCCAAAGCATACTATAATGGCATTGACGGCCTGGAACTTGACGAACCGTCAAGCATAGGCTATACACTGAAAGCCTTAGGTGCAGCCTTATGGTGCCTGTTCCATGCCCATAATTTTGAAGAAGGACTGTTAGCGGTTGTTAGCGAGGCTGGTGATGCAGACACTAACGCTGCCGTAGCTTGCGCTGTGTTGGGGGCCAAATTTGGGTATAATACCATTCCCCAGAAGTACATTGATGAATTGAGGAAGCAAGAATACTTAGCAAGAGTGGCAGACGACCTGATAGCAATATTTTCATAGCTAAACGAAGATACATCTTATATCTTCAATCCCCGTGATGGGCGGATGTCCCATCTTTTCTTTCTTAATCTTTTCGTATTCTGAAAAGTTGTTGACCACGTTCTGCACCTCTAATCTCCCTTTGGTATGGTCGTCTTCCGTGAGGAAGGGATGGGACAATACAGACAATGTATCGGCAGCATGTTGTCTGTTGGTGTCTGTATGAAAAAATCATTGACAGCACAGGCCTGTTCGAATGTGAATTGTCTGGTAAGTGGTTCCTTGGCAAAGTCGATGACGGTTTTCAGAGCCTTGCGACATACGGCATCCAACAAGTCTATTGCCTTCTGAAAAGCGAATATAAGGTTGGCTATGATGCAATTCTTCTGCGAGAGAGCCGTCTCATGCGAGCACTTATCATTTTTTGATTTCTTCGACAGTCTGTTGAAAAGTGCAATAGATCTTCCTATTGTTGAAAAATACACCTTTTCTTATGGCTGAAGATTTCTGACTATACCTGAATTAAGGTGTGGCTGTCTGCAACGTGCGATGGGGTACGATGGCAGCCTGCTGTCTGTAATCTGCCGGCAATCCTCTGCAGTATGCTTCCCTGCTTGCAAGTACGGAAGCAGTAACGGTCATTCTGCCCATTGTGCTGTGGCTGCAGTCTGTCATGCTTGTTCCAGGGTGGTCTGTCGTGCAGGTGTTCTGGGTGAATGGCGTTTTCTGTTGTTTCAACGGGGCGACGGCAGTCCTTTCCGTTCGTTCTCCCGCACCTGTATAAGAAGGTTTGTCCAGGCGGATTCCCGCCATGTCCGAAATGAGCAAAACATTGTCCGTTTTGTGCTTGCACCGCACTTGAAAGTCTATTAATTTTGCCGCATCAAACACGACAGGTACTGCCGGGCAGGTTGTTCCCATGTGAACGGTGCCGCCTGTGCCGGCCTGTTGATCTTATCCTCAGAAGACTGGAGAGGTGTTGTCGGATCCCTGCTGTCTGTGGGACTTTCTCCGGCAGAAAACTCCCTGCATGGCGTACAATAATTTATAACTAAAAACCAATATGATTTACAAAAGCAATTTTACAATGCGCTTGTTCTGTATGGTTTTCCTTGTCTTTTTTGTCACGGTGTCTTCCGTCGCACAGAATGTCAGGAGGGTGACCGGTACGGTGACAGACGATAAGGGGGAGACCCTTATCGGGGCAACAGTAAAGGAAAGAACCCATGGGGCAGGAACCGTCACCGACCTTGACGGACGTTTTTCCCTTGATGTGGACGGGCGGGTCTCCGAGCTTCAGATTTCCTACGTCGGCTACAAGACGAAGACGGTGAAGATTTCTTCCGGCGGACCGCTTGCCGTCACGCTTGAATCGGACGAACATATTCTGCAGGAGGCAGTCGTCATCGGCTACGGCGTACAGCGCAAGAGCGACCTGACCGGTTCTGTGTCGAGTGTGAACAGCAAGGATTTCAACCAGGGTGTCGTCAATTCGCCCGAGGCACTTGTCAACGGCAAGGTGAGCGGTGTGCAGATTATCAGCAGCGGCGGTTCTCCGTCGGCCGGCAGTACGATCCGCATCCGTGGCGGTGCGTCGCTCAATGCGTCCAACGACCCGCTGATAGTGCTCGACGGCATGCCCATGGAGGTCGGCGGGTCGGTTTCCGGCAGCGGAAACTTCCTGAGTCTCATCAATCCGAACGACATCGAGAGCATGACCATCCTCAAGGATGCGTCCTCGACGGCCATCTACGGATCGCGTGCCTCCAACGGTGTCATCATCATCACCACCAAGAAGGGCACCAGTTCCGTCCGCCCGAAGATCACGTTCTCCTCGACGAACGCCCTCCAGACTCCCACCCGGACGGCTGACATGATTACACGTGAAGAGCTGTACCGTCTGGTGCGCACTTACGGCAATGACAGCCAGAAGTCGCTGCTCAACGACGGTGTCGACACCGACTGGAACAAAGAAATATTCCATACCGCTTTCGGAACGGACAACAATCTCGGCATCTCCGGCAGGGCTGGTGCGATACCTTACCGTTTGTCTTTCGGTGCGAGCGGCCAGAACGGTATACTGCGGACCGACAACGTGACCCGCTACACCGGCAGCATCACGCTCACTCCCATGCTCCTGGATAACCGCCTCAAGCTGAACATCAATCTGAAAGGCACTTGCAGCGACAACCGTTTTGCCAATACGGAGGCCATCTGGAGCAGTGCCACGCACAATCCCTGCTCGCCTGTGTATTCCGGCAGCGATGCTTTCCTCGGCTACTATGAGGCGGCCGATGCCAACGGCGTCCCGGTCAACGGTGCCACGGGGAATCCGGCCGGACTGCTTGACAACTATCACTCCACGAGCAAAGTCTACCGTGCCATCGGCAGCTTCGATGCGGACTACAGCTTCCGTTTCCTGCCGGGACTCCATGCCCACCTTACGCTCGGCTATGACGGGTCGCGCGGCCGGGGACACGTCTATGTGCCACACGAAGCCTACCAGTATTACAACACAGGAGGCCGCAACTACAGCTACGGTCCGCAGCGGAACAGCAACCGGCTCTTTACATTCTATCTCGATTATGGCAGATACTTCGACCGCATCAAGAGCAACATCGAGGTCACGGCCGGTTACGATTACCAGGCATGGAAATACACCAATGCTGCCTACACCGAGCTGAACGACAGAGAGCCGGCAGAGGTGCAGTCGACATCCGCCGCCGACGACCAGCGTCATGTGCTGCTTTCCTACTATGCCCGCCTGAACTACAGCTTCAACGGCAGGTATCTGCTTACGGCCAGTCTGCGCCGTGACGGTTCGTCACGCTTCGGCAGGGGGAGCCGATGGGGTTCCTTCCCGTCTGTCGCTCTGGGCTGGCGTATGTCGGAGGAAGATTTCTTCAAGCCGCTGAAGCCGGTTTTCAGTACGCTGAAGCTGCGTGCCAGCTATGGCGTGACCGGACAGCAGGACGGTATTGCCAACTACGGCTATCAGCCCCTGTACACGCTCAGCCAGCCCGGCGCCTGCTATATGTTCGGCGGCAGGCCCGTTGCCACTTACCGTCCGTCGGCCTACAACAGCGGGCTGAAGTGGGAGACGACGAAAGCATGGAACTGGGGACTTGACTTCGGATTTCTCGGCGACCGGATCACAGGTTCGATAGACTGTTACTACCGCCGGACCGAAGACCTGCTGGCTACCGTTCCTGTTGCCGCCGGCACCAACTTCAACAAGCAGATGTTGAGCAACGTGGGGAATATCACGGGCAAAGGTGTGGAAATCTCCCTGTCTGCGACGCCTGTGCAGACAGACAGCTGGGAGTGGAGTCTCAGCGGCAACGCCACGTGGCAGAGCAACAAGATCACGAACCTCCGTCTCAATGCCCGTTCGGCATCGCCCCACACACCGGCGGGCGCCATCGACTCGCATTATGTACAGGTGCTATCAGAGGGGTATGCACCTTATAGTTACTACGTCTACAAGCAGATTTATGACGAGAGGACAGGACTGCCGATAGAAGGACTCTATGCCGACCTTAACGGCGACGGAAAGGTAGACTCGAAGGACCTGTACCATCACCATTCGCCGTCGGCTGACTGGCTCTTCGGTTTCTCCACGTCAGTGCGCTGGAAGCGGCTTACGTTGAGCACATCGCTCCGGGCCAGTGTCGGCAATTACCTCTACAACGGAATGGCCATGAATACGGGAGCCTGGGAAACAATGTCGTACAACAGCTACCAGCTCAACCGCCTCCACGCCAGCTATCTGGATACACACTTCCGGAAACGGCAGTATGAGAGCGACTTCTATGTCGAGAACGCCTCGTTCCTGAAGATGGACAACGTGCAGCTGTCGTACAACTTCGGAAAGATTGCGAAGTGGTGCTCGCTCAACGCATCGTTCATGGTGCAGAACGTGTTTACCCTCACCGGCTATACCGGAGTAGATCCCGAATGCCAGGGCGGCATAGACATGAGCGTGTATCCGCGTCCCCGTATCTATTCTCTGACCATTGGACTTGATTTCTAAAACACCGAAAACAATGAATACAAAACATATCATTATCATCGCCTTGACCATGTGCGGCCTGCACTCCTGTACGGCCGACCTCGACCAGAGCCCTCACACCGACAGTCAGTCGACGGCCGCTGCCGTCTACAGTACGGAAGAAGGCTACAGACAGGCTCTCGCCAAGCTGTATGCCTCGTTTGTCATCACCGGACAGGAACAGGGCGGCGGCAATGCCGATCTGGCAAGCAACAGCGGTTATGACTTCCTCCGCGGTTACTTCAACCTTCAGGAAGCTCCGACCGACGAGATGGCCGCCACATGGCTCTCGGGCGACAAGATCGAGGGGCTGACCTATATGACGTGGGATGCCAGCGACCCCTGGGTGGCAGACACTTACTATCGTGCGTACTACACCATCGCACTGTGCAACGAGTTCCTGCGGCACGACACGGAAGCGGCTGCCGCCGGCAACGCCCATCTGAAGGCCTACCGTGCAGAGGCACGCTTCCTGCGTGCGCTGTCCTACTACTACGTGCTCGACCTTTTCGGCAAAGGTCCTTTCGTCGATGAGACGATGGGTGTCGGCTCTTACACGCCCGGGTGTTACAGCAACAGGCAGCTGTTTGCCTACATAGAGCGAGAGCTGAAGGACATTGCTGCCGACGGACTGTCCGACCCCGGGAACTGTGAATACGGCCGCGCCTCAAAGGCCGCCGCCTGGGCATTGCTGGCGAAGCTGTATCTCAACGCCGAGGTGTACGGTGCCGGTACGCACTACACAGACTGCATTACCTGCTGCAAGAAAATCGTCAGTGCCGGCTTTTCCCTTGAGCAGGATTACGGCAAACTGTTCAATGCCGACAATGACAAGCGTACCAACGAGATTATCTTCCCGCTTGTCGTCGATGCCGTCCACACGGTCTCCTGGGGTGCCACGACCTATATCGTCTGTGGCGAATGCGGCAACACCAGCACCCAGAATCCTGCCCGCTACGGACTGACGAACGGATGGGGTATGTTCCGTGTGCGGGGTGAACTGCCGCAGCTTTTCGCAGGCAGGGAGAAGACCGACCGGCGGTACAGGTTCTATACCGACGGTCAGGAGCAATGGCTCGGAAAGGGCATCGACAACCAGTCGGAAGGTTATTTCGGCGAGAAATATTCCAATCTTACCGATGCAGGCGAGCCTGCCAGCAACACGGGAGCGGCAGGGTGCAGCATTGATTATCCTGTGTTTCGCCTGGCGGATGTGTATCTCATGCTTGCCGAGAGCGTCCTGCGGGGCGGACAGGGCGCGTCGCTGGGCGAAGCTCTGCAGTATGTCAACCGTGTACGGGAACGTGCTTCCGGCAGCACCGGAGACGACATCACCGCCGCACAGCTCACACTGAAGTTCATCCTTGACGAACGCGGACGCGAACTCTACTGGGAGTGTACACGCCGCACGGACCTCATACGGTACGGACTGTTTACGGGCGGCGGCTATAAGTGGCAGTGGAAAGGCGGCGTGGCAGACGGACGTGCCACTGACGGCCGGTACAACGTCTATCCGATTCCCACAGCCGAGCTGTCGGCCAATCCCAATTTATCCAACGAAAACTATTAACTTCTGACAAGTCATGAACAAGACAAAATATTTTTTACTATCTTTGCTGGCCGTACTGTCGCTTGCCGCGTGCAGTACGGACGGCGACCTGATCACCGCCGGCGGTGTCCCGGCGGTTGAGCTGAGCAGCTCCGGCGATGTCGTCCTCGACCGGGACAACACTTCAGGCCTGGCGCTGACGCTCTACTGGACGGACAATTCAAGGCTGACGACCAGCGACGGACGTGTGCAGACACCGGTGAATGCGACGGCGAACACACTGCAGTTCTCGGCCACGGAGGATTTCTCTTCGCCGATAGAGGTCCTCACCGATGCCGGGACCACGTCTCTGCAATATACGGCCGAAAGCCTCAATGCCCTTGCCGGGCGGCTGGACCTGGCCGGAGACGCGGCCTCGACGCTGTACATACGGATGAAGTCGGTGCTGGCAGACAATCTGGCGCCCGCATACAGCAATGTCTGCCGGCTGCAGGTTACGCCGTACCGTATCGACATGAGCCGGGCCTCCATCCTCGCTTCCGACCGCACAGACACCGGCAAAACCCTCTGTTCGCCTGAATCCAACGGCATCTACAGCGGTTTCATGGGTGTCGCCGGGTGGTACAACTGGTGGCTACAGGAAGGCAACGGCATTCTCTGGGGCAACGACAGCGGCGGCAAGGCGTTTGCGGCAAGCAGCGGCGAGCAGCATTGGAACTTCTGGTTCCCGGGACCGTCAGGCTGTTACTACACGGTCGTGAATACCCTGCGTCAGGAGTGGAGTGCGCTGTACATTCCCTCGCTCTCTGTCAGTGGAGACATCCGGGGAGAAATGGCCTATGACCGGCAGAACAACAGATGGACACTGTCTTTCAGGGCGGCATCTGCCGGAACGGCTGTCATCCGCATCAGCGGCACCGGACGGCAGTATGACGTTTCCACCGGCACCGACGACGGGGCTGCCACCGGCACAGCCGTGGCATTCGGGATGGAGAACGGGAAGATTACGTTCGGATCCGTACCGAAGGACATCACGGTCAACGTTCCCTCTGCCGGCGAGATGGTGCTGTCACTGGACCTTTCCGACCCTTCCGGATGGACCTGCACGGCGGGCAAGGGCAGCACTTCGGAAGAAGTCCCGGGAAAGCTGTACATCCTCGGCAACGACGACCTGTGGGACTACACGGAGTATCTTACACTGTACGACGAGGAACATCTCTGCTATGCCGCGGCGGTCAATTTCAATTCCTCATGGGGTTATTACTTTTCGAAGGCTTATCAGGACTGGACGGAAATCAATCAGGATCCCGCCACGGAGGAGGAGAAACTCACCACGAAAGGCCGGAACATTCCCCAGCCCGGCAAAGGACTGTATGTCGTATGCGCCTCGCTCGGATGGATGAACTACTGGTACCCGATGGACGAGGCTGTCACGGAAGTCGCATATGCCGGCTTCAACGACAGCTGGGAACTGGTCGGCATGAAGGCCGTCGAGGGCCGTCCGGGTGTGTACACCGCGACCGTTGCCGCGACGGCCGGCACGCCGTGGGGCGTACAGATACTCCTCAACGGTTCCTGGACGCACTTCTTCGGCACGCAGGGTGACGGCACACTCCGCTGGGGCAGGAAGGGAACTGGTGCGCCGAAGGGATGGAAGGTCGGGAAGACCTATGCCTTTACCGTCGATCTCTGCAAAGGCACTTATACATTAACTGAACAATAAACAACATCCTTATACAACTATAAAATGAAGAAGAAGTTTTTTAATATGATTGCCCTGCTGCTGTTCATCACAGGCGTGCAGGCATCCTGCAACAAAGAAGACAGTCCCGTGACCTCCCCCCGGCAGCCGGAACAGACACCGGCCGCAGCCGGCACGTTCGCCAGAGGTGCGGACGTAAGCTGGGTGACCCAGATGGAGAGCGAAGGACTGACCTTCACCGACAGGAACGGTGTGCCGACAGAGCTGATGGCACTGCTCAAGAAAGACTGTCACGTCGATGCTGTCCGTCTCCGTGTATGGGTCAACCCGGCATCGGGCTGGAACAACGCCGACGATGTGCTGGTGAAGGCACGCCGGGCAGCTGCACTGGGGCTGAGGGTCATGATCGACTTCCATTTCAGTGACAGCTGGGCTGATCCGGGACAGCAGACCGTTCCGGCAGCGTGGGCAGGCTACGACCTCCCGCAGATGAAGACGGCGGTGGCCGCCCATGTCACGTCGGTGCTGACGAAACTGAAGTCGTTCGGCATCACCCCTGAATGGGTACAGGTAGGCAACGAGACCCGCACGGGCATGCTGTGGCCGCTGGGCAGCATTGACAAGGGCGGCAACTATGCCGAACTGTCCAATGCAGGCTACGATGCGGTAAAGGCCGTATTCCCCGGGGCCAAGGTGATTGTCCACATTGACTGCGGCGACAACCTGGCGTTCTATACCCGTGTCTTCGACTATATGCGGCAGTACGGCGGGAAGTACGATGTCATCGGAATGTCGCTCTATCCTGAAAAGGGAAAGGGTGCCGTCTATGCAGACAAGTGTGTAGACAATATCAAGACGCTGTATGCCACCTATGGAAAACCGGTGATGGTCTGCGAGATAGGAATGGACTACGACAATGCCGAGGAGTGCCGCGACTGCATCGCCTCGGTCATCCGCAAAGGAAAGGCCACAGGACATCTTGAAGGGGTCTTCTACTGGGAGCCGGAGGCACCTGCCGGTTATAACAAAGGCTACAACAAGGGCTGTTTCGTCAATGGGACACCGACAGTGGCACTGGATGCCTACGCCGAATAGGTACGGCGGAGAGAACAGCTGGAAGGAGGGTGTGTCAAAGGTCTATATGGTATGTGACACACTTTCCTGCTGCTGTCGCCATGTCTTCCGGACACCGCACTTCCGGCATTAGTTATCCGTGTTGTATGCGTCTGATATACAGTCGTTTATAAACCGCCTTGGAAAAGGTGCCTGATTGCCTTGCAAGTAGGCCTCGATTGAAGCCCAAGTAGGCCTTGATTGACGTGCAAGTAGGCCTTGATTGAAAATCAGGCAGGCCTTGGTTGTCGGGAAAGTGGTTTTTTCAGTAAATTTGCAGATATCTGGCCGTATCGGCAGGACAGGCACAGAGCCGTCCGCCTTCCGGCTGCAGTCTTTTGGTATGACAAAGATGTTCAGATTTTCGAGACGAGGCACGGCCCTGCTGGTGCTCATCCTCCTGATGACGGGCCGCATGGCAGCCCGGACACCGCACTTCGCCCGGTTTTTCAATGTTTCTCTGCCTTATGCGGCGAACGAGGTGGAGCAGGTGTGGCAGGATCGCCAGGGGATGGTCTGGCTCATCACGAGGCAGGGCGTGTTCACCTACGACGGTTACAGCACCCGGAAGATTACCGGCGGCAGCTTCTGGACTGCTGCCGCATTGAACCGCGACATCCTTATACTGGGCGGTGACGACGGACTCCGGTTTCTCGACATCAGAACCGAACGGCTCTGCAACCCTCTGGGCAATGTCCCGCAGACGGGCGAGATACGTGTCGTCGTCATGTCGGGAGGAGTCCTCTATGCAGGGACGAAGTCGAACGGTCTCTTCAGCTTCGACACCCGGCGCCGGCTGTGGCAGCGGTATATGGTTCCGGGCGGCAAGGACAATATCATCTACGCCATCCGGCCTGTCGGCAACGGCGTGTACATAGGCCATCTGAAGGGACTCTCTTTCATGGACGGCAGGGGAAACTTAAGGGACACGGGCATACACGACAATGTCTACAGCATCGATATAGACCGGAGACGCAGGTGTCTGTGGGTCGGCACGGAGCACGGTCTCCTGCACCGCAGTCTGGTGAGCGGAAAGACGGCCCGTGCTCTGTCGGGCAGTACGTACAACCATCCCCTCGTCCTGCCTGACGGCAACCTGCTCGTCGCTTCTGAATACGGCATGCTGGTGTTCAACCCGGAAAGCGGAAGCAGACGGACGGTGAGCCATGATGTGTCGTCGCCTCTGTACAGTCTGCCCAGCAACCGTATCAACAGCTTCTTCCGCGACCGTCGGGGCAATATATGGATCTCCACCGACCGCGGGGCGGCATTCGCCCGGCAGGCGGATCCTTTCGAGTACACCCGCATTGTCGACATGACCCGCTCGAACGAGGGAAACACCTTCACGAACGTCCTCGAGACGGCTGACGGGGAGAAGTGGCTCGGAGGAGAGAACGGAATCCTGCACGTCACGAGGCGGGGCTGCAGATGGTTCAGGGTCGGCAGCGGACTGAAGAAGAACATGATACGCCATATCTATGAAGACCGTGACCATGACATCTGGATCGCCACGGATGCGAGTATAGCCAGGTACGACCGGCAGGCGGACCGGTTCGACTATTTCACCCTCACCGGCAGAGACGGACGGAATTCGGACTGGGCCTATGCCCTCTACGAAGACGACCGGCGGAGGCTGTGGGTGGCCACCTACATGGGCGGACTGTACGTCGTCGACAAGAAGGCGCTGCTGCGTAGCGGCGGGACTTACCGGATGCTGCGGTCGCCCTTCGGGAAGGATGCCGAGCTGGTAAGCACGGCCTACCGGCTTGTTCCGGACGGCAGCGGACACCTGTGGACCTATACCGGCAAGGGACTGGTGTCCATCGACACACGCAGTTTCCGCGTGTCGCTCAGGCGGAAGATGTTTCTTGACGGCATGACGGTGGCAAGAGGCTCTGTATGGATTGACGTGCAGGGCCGTCTTTACAGATACGAGATGGCATCGGGCAGGTACACCGATACCGGGTTCAGCGTGGATGACGGCATGATCTATGCCTTCGTGAACGAGAACGCCCGGGTATGGATGTCGACGTCAGAAGGGCTTTTCTACATCGACCTGCACGACAATACGGTCCATTCTTCAGGCAAGCCCGAGTACAGGTTCACGGCCGGTACTTACGTGGGTGCAGACCGTTCGATATGCTGGGGCGGACAGGATGTCGTGGCCAGGCAGCGGATATCGGACGGAAGGAACAGCCGTGACGTGGATGTTTACGTCACGGGGATAAGCGTCGACGGCAGAGCTGTCGGCGGCATTGTCCCGCGCTTTGCCACGGATATCCGTCTTGGCGGAAGGAAGAACATCTCCATCTTCCTTTCCACCTACGACTACGGCAACGGCAGCTCGGAAGTACTGTGGTACAGACTGGGTGACGGCAACCGCTGGATGCCGCTGGCTGCGGGGACGAACAGCATCGCCCTGCCGGCCCTGCCGGGCGGTGCCTGCGAACTGTATGTGTCGGCCGGTCCCCGGTCGGGCAGCGTCAGGAAGTACACGCTCAGGGTGCCCTATCCCTGGTACCGGCAGTGGTGGGCATGGCTGCTGTATCTTCTGTCGTCCTCGTCGCTTGTCTATACGGTCTTCTCCTTTTACAGAAGGCGTGCGCAGCAGGAGCTAAGAGAACGCGAACGGGAGAACGCCATCGCCCTGACGGAGCAGAAGATGGACTTCTTCGTAGAGATGTCGCATGAGGTCAAGACACCGCTCAGCCTGATCATAGCTCCGCTGGAGAAGCTGCTGTCGGAAACGACCAATGCCCGTTTCCGCGGGAAGCTGCGGTCGATACATGGCAATGCCATGCGGCTGAGCGACATCATCAACCGCATATTGGACTTCAAACGGATGGAAGTCGAGGGCGATGACCGGATTCTCGATTCGCACGTCGATTTCGTCTCCCTGGTGGGCAACTGTGTCCGTGAGTTTTCTGACCGGGCACGGGACCGGCAGGTGTCGCTTTCGTTCCACAGCTCCGTAGAGACGCTCTGGATGGATGTTGACATCGTCAAGATACAGTCGGTCGTCCGCAACCTCCTGTCCAATGCTGCAAAATATGTTGACGACAGGACGGGGCGGATTGCGGTCAGCGTCGGTATGGGGCAGGGCTGCGCAACGGTCAGCGTTGCTGACAACGGGCCGGGTGTCCCGGCAGGCGAACTCCGCCGGATCTTCTATAAGTACTACAAAGGCGACAGCCAGCATGACGGTACGGGGCTGGGGCTGGCCGTGGCGAGGAAATATGTGGAACTCCATGGGGGGACAATCGCCGCCGAGAATGCCGGCGGGCTGAGGGTGACCTTCTCGATTCCTGTCGGCGAGGCCGGGTACGGACTGTCGGGCGACGGAAGTCGTACCGGCGATGCGGACGGACGGCCGACGGTGCTTGTCGTGGATGACAACCATGACATGGTGGACTTCCTGAAGTCTGCCCTGAACGAGAACTACAGGGCGATGGTGGCTTACAGCGGTGAGGAAGCGATGGAACACGTGGCGGCGACAGTCCCCGACATCATCATCACCGACCAGATGATGCCCGGCATGGATGGGACAGAACTGTGCAGGCGGCTGCGGCATAACCATGCGACAGCAGACACGCCCATCATCATGCTGACGGCAAAAGATGACCAGACGACAGAGCTGAAGAGCATTTCGTGCGGTGCCGACGTGTTCATTCCCAAGCCTTTCAATCTGCAGAAACTCCAGCTGCACATGGTGCAGCTGCTCAGGCGGAAGGCTTCGATTGTCAAGAGTGTCCATATCGTTTCTATTGCGGAAGAGGGACAGGGGAGAATTGAAACGGTGAATGATGACGAGCGTTTGATGACCGAGATCATGAAGGCCATCAACGGCAATATGTCGTCGGAAGAATTCAATGTAAGCAGACTGTGCGAGCTGATCGGAATCGAACAGAAGCAGCTTTACCGGAAGATGAAGTCGCTTACAGGGCAGACACCTGTCAGTTTCATACGTGAACAGCGGCTGAAGCGGGCTGCCATGCTGCTTGGACAGGGACAGCTTACGGTTTCCGAGGTGATGTACCAGGTGGGCTTCAGCAGTCTGTCGTATTTCAACAAATGTTTTACCGGGATGTACAAGGTGTCTCCAAAGGAATACAAAGGCAGCTGACGGCTTCGGCATCGGCGGGAAGGGGGATTGATAAAAGGGAATGAAGGGACGTGCTTTGCAGCAGTCGCTCCTTCATTCCCTCTGTGTGTCTTTGTCTCTTTTTGCTTTTCTTATGTCTCTTTGCTTCCCTTGTGTGTGTCTTCGTTTCCCCTTGTGTGTCTTTGTCCTTTCGTGTGCTTCATCGGACTTATGTCTGCTTTGAGAGCCTGTACCGGAAGGCTGCCCGGAGGTCATCTGATGGCTGCCAGAAGGTCGGCCACTACATAGCTGGAACCTCCGACGAAGATGAAATCGTCCTTGTCGGCAGCATGAAGGGCGGCACGGTAGGCTTCCGGCACGGTAGGGAAGGTCTCTCCGTGCAGGCCGTAGC